>LFFM01002756.1_pt1 | contig 11401 bp, 8 predicted proteins | sample 643131 | NCBI WGS metagenome assembly LFFM01 (sample SAMN03777445, study PRJNA286221) | soda lake metagenome | biome: soda lake; feature: Kulunda steppe; material: water; isolation source: sample Tc-Br brine of Tanatar trona crystallizer | place: Russia: Kulunda steppe | collected 2011-07
CGACCCCCCTCGTAGTACGCGATCGAGACCTCCCGACCCCCGACGGCGATCGACGTTTCCGACTGGGCCTCAGTCCACTCGCGGTGATTCATACTGCACCGTCGACGGCGACGGCCTTTGTCGTTTCGCTCGCCCCGATGGAGCCGGGTCCCGAACTTTTTATATCGGGAGGGCGCAGACTGACAGAAAGAGTCCCGGACGACGCCCGTCCGGATCGGTCGGTTCAATGTCAACGTCAACTCGACTCAAACATCAGGTGGCGGTGTACGGAGCGGTCGTCGGAGCCGTACTCATCGTTCTCGGGCTCGGTGCCTTTGCCGCGGCCGGATACGTCTACACGAACCCCCCGGTCGAGGAGATACCGCCCCAGGAGACGGACGTTCAGGAGTTCTCGACGTCGATAGAACACAGCGCCGAGGTCGTCGAGCCGACGCCGCTGTACGAACCGCCGGACACGGTCGAAAATCAGCCGGTGTATTTCGTCAACGCGACGCCGAACTTGCGTCTCGAAGCGGCCGCTGATCTACCGGACGACAGACCGGTAAACGTGACGCACGATCTCCGCATCTACCGCGAGGTTACCTTCCAAGAGACGGTCTTCTGGGACGAACAGGAGACTCTCGCTGTCGATCAGGCGGTCGCCGAGGACGGCCAACTGCGCGTCGAAACCGATCTCGACATCCGATCCGTGTCGGATCGAACCGACGAGATCGACGGTCTCGTCGGCGGTATCGGCTCGGTTTCGACCGGGATCAGGCTTCGAACGACCTACGAGACCGAAAGCGCCGACGGCCAGCCCTACCAGGGCGAGTTGCGCACGGAAAGCGAGCTCGAGATCACCGAACAGGCCTACTGGTTCGAGGAACGGGAGCTTCGGGCCAGCGGGACCGAAAGCCAGATGACCGAAGGGTCGATCGAGGAACAGCCGCCGGACGTGACAGTCGTCGGCACGCTGGCCGGGCTCGGCGTCGCGTTGATCGTCGGCGGGTTCGGCCTCGCGACGTGGAGTTCGCGGTCCGCGGACGTCCGCGAACTCGAAGAGCAGGTCTATCGGATGCGCTACGACGAGTGGATCTCGGAGGGCGATTTCCCGACCGACGCCGGCAAACAGTACGTCTACATCAACTCGCTGGAGGATCTGGTCGACATCGCGATCGACACCGGCAAACGGGTGATATACGATCCGGAACTGGAGACGTACGGCGTCGTCGACGACGACCTCGTCTACTATCATTCGAGCGATCCGACGATGATCGACTCGTGGGTGAACTTCACGAGGGGCGACGCCTGATCCAGCGATCGAACGTCACCGGAGCCAGCGCCGTAGTTTGACGCGCATCGGTATCGATCGCTGATTGCGGTTGATCCGGATCGGATCGAACCCGACGAGCGCGACCGAGATCAGAACGAAGAGTGATCCGAGCACGAGATTGATCGCGATCAGCGGGACAAACGGATGGATGTCGTGCAACGACAGAATCGCCCCGGTCGGGAGGACGGCGATGTATCTGTACTCGTGGATCGTTCTGGTATAAACGCCGGTCTCCTCCGGCGCCTCGATGGTTATCGAAACCGATTCCGTCTCTCCGCCGGCGACGTACATCTCGGTCGGATCGACAGTAACGCCCTCGCTCGTCGGTTCGACGACGGTAACGACGGGAAGCGGGCCGTTACTCGGGATCTGATACGTCAGTTCCTCCGTCGAGCCCTGCTGGATCACGTTCGGGCCGCTGGCGTCGGATTCGGAGCTCACGAACTGGAACTGTTGGGCCCCGGCCGGGACGAGCATGCTCGCAGTGAGCACCAACACAAGGAAAACAGCCATAACAGCGATCACCGTCAGCGGGCTCAACATCTCGACCCGACGGCTTCGGTCGCGGCCCCGTCTCTCTTTCCCGGACCGTTCCGCAAGGCTGGCCAGCACGTAGGCGATCGATCCAAAGCCAAGGAGGATGAATGCCAGCCCCTGCGAGCCCAACAGGGCTCGCGTCCCGAACAGTCCAGCGAGCGTCTGTTGGACCGATTCGACGACGGTTCCGATCGCGATGACGGCGACACCGAGCCGGGGGATCGTGACGATGTTACCGCCGATCTGCAGGGCTTTCGCCTTTATTTGACCTTCCTGGACCGGCGGTTCGCTGCCGTCCTGGTCCGTGACTGGGTTGGCGTCACCCTGGGTGACATACCCCGCCTCAGTTTCGCCGACCACCCGGTGGGTAACGAGCCCACCGCCGTGGAGGTCGACCGCATCGAAGACGACGACGTCGCCCGTCTCGACGGGGCCGGTGACGGCCGTCGGAACCGCGATGAAGCCGTCACCGGGTTCCAGCTGTGGTTCCATACTCCCGGTCTCGACGAAGCTGAGTCCCATCGGCTGCCCGACGAGCCCGCCGACGAGCGTCAAAAGCAGGAACGCGCCGACGACGATGGCGACGAGTCGCCACAGCGCGGAAAGCGGTGTCGGAGCCATCGCTATCGGCCACCGGAAGCGCGGGAAACAGTATCGGTGCGAGTCACAGCCATGTCGTGTGGAACGTCGGTTCGGACGGTCGAATCGTTCGTTTCGTCGGATCGAACGTGATACGAGTTAAAAAGGCTATCCCCTGTCGGAAGCTCCGGTTTCGAGCCGGGTCGGCGAACAGATTTTCACTGAATCGGGGATGCAGTGGACTGATCGTATATAAAATTAGCCGTTAAAGTTAGTATAGGGAACCGATTCACCCACGAAGTTTATTACGATGGCCTGTTAAGTCGCATTAGACATGGGGTCAAAGGGGAGTGACAGCATGACAAACAACACCCCATCCGACGACCGCGGCGACGCCGACTCCGAGGCGTTCAAACAGTGGCTGAACCAGGCAGCCGAGTCGAAGGGTGTGTCGAGACAGGAGATGATGAACCAGATGCTGTCCTCCTACTGGATCCTCGATGAACTCTCCGGCCTCGTCGGCGAGGCGGAAGGGTTAGAGAGGGGCGGCGGGCCCCACACGTCGGCTCCCGTCGAGTCACCCATCGAATCGGAAGACGCCACGCCCGCCACCGAACCCGAAGCGTCCGTGGGTTCGGATAACGCCGACTCCTCCGAAGACACCGACCGGGAGCCGACCGAAGACGCGATCCTCGAGATACGGGCGGCGATACAGGAGCTCGTCGAGAGCCAGTCCGAGGGGAGTCAGGAATCGGCAGAGTCCTCCGGGGCTGTGCCGCCGTCATCGCTTGACGGCGGCGTCGTCGGTGTCGTCTCCGACCTCCAGCGTCAGGTCGGGAAGTTCGAGTCGAAACTCGACGAGGTCGAGACCAAACAGGACCAACAGTTCGAGCGGCTCTCGGGTGAACTCCAGTTGGCCCTAGACCGTGTCTCGGAGGTCGAACGGAGCCAAGACCGGTTCGCTCGAAAGGAATCGATAGAGGATCTCTCGAACGAGATAGAGGGGTTGAGCGCGGAACTGGAGACGCTTCGAACGGCCGACGAGGAGCTCGAAGCGCAGATGGAGCAGGAGTTCGACAGCGTCGAGACGCTGTTTCGACGGGTGCTCGACGCCATCGACGAACTCGACGGAAAAGTCGATAGCACGACGGAGTCGTATCGCGGCGAACTGGAGCCGATCCAGCAGCGGCAGGCGAAACAGGAGCGTCTCGAGGAGCTCAAATCCGACGCCCTCCAGCGTGATATCCGACACGGCACCTGTGAGAGCTGTGGGCAGGGCGTCGATCTCGGATTGCTCGAATCGCCGACGTGTCCGAAGTGTTCGTCCGAGTTCACGGGGATCGGAACGAAGAGCTGGAACCCGTTCCGATCGCCGACGATCGAGACCGAATCGCCGCCGATCAACTGATCGGCGTCCGACCGGGGAACCGGAGGGGCTCAGTATAGATCCGTCAGCGGTGTCTCTCTCGGGACCGGCGATCGAGTCAAACGGGCCCAACAGGTAACGAACAACATCCCGATTTTTGTATCTCGGTCCCGAACGGACCTGTATGACGGACAGCGAGGGGGGATCAGGGAACCCATCCGGGGACGACGAGACGTCGTCGAACCCCTCGTCGAAGGCGGGAGCCGGATCCCGCTTCGATCAGTTCCACGAACGCCTCGACGAGCGCGATTCGAAGCGCGAGAGTTCGAACGAAGGGGAACAGGACAGCGAGGAGGCGGACGGACAATCAACCGTCGATCCGGAACCGACCGATCCGGACGTGACGACCGGCAGGGAAGCGGAGTCTGGCGACGGCTGGGTGTGGGGCTCGTCGAAAGGAACGACGGGAGCCGACGACGCTGGGCCATCGAACGCAGTCGGGCCCTCGGTCCCGACGGAACGGAAGTCCGAAACGGCGAGCGAGGAGTCCGACGAGACGGAGACGGACCCCGTCTCCGATACAGCACCAAGGACAGAGTCGGAGACCGTCGATGGCCGGATCTGGGACGAGGGCAGTCCCGACGAAATCAGTGCCGTGACGGAGCAAGCGTTCGACCGTCCGATAGAACCGGAGACACCGGACGACACACCGCCGGACGGGGATTCGGGCGACCCAACCGACGATCGGGCAAAGCCAACGAGCGACGATCGTTCGACCGGGACAGCCGAAATCGAACCCAGCACCGAGCAAGAGTCGACGGAGGATGGGTCGTCCGGATCGATCGAAAGCGATCGGTGGAGCGAGATCGAGTCGGACCTCCGATCGGGTGATGGACACGGGGGCACCGAACCGGCGGCGGCCGAACCCCGTTCGAAGACGCCGACGCAAACAGCGGCTGTCGAGGAGGACAAACCTCGTTGGTCCGGAGAGGGATCTGTGGACGATCCGGACGGTGTCGCGGACACCCACCCCGGTGAGCTGGGGACTCCGGACAGCGGCTTTTCTGACGAGGTCGGCCGAGCGGTCGCCAGAGACAGCGTCCTCGTACTCGGACCGACGGGCCATTCGGTCTCGGACGTCATCTGCTCGAAGTTTCTGACGGGGGATGAGGGCGCACGGGACGTCATCTTTGTGACGTTCGACGGGTCAGCGGAGGACCGGATCGACATCTGTCATCGGAACGACGAGTGGACCGGCGGCGAGATCGGCGTCATTCAGGCCGGTCGGAGCGGACGGAACGTGGCCGCCTCCGAGATCACGGGCGGCGAGAACGTCGGTTCGATCACCGTCAAACACGTCTCGAAGCCGGGCGACCTCTCGAAGCTCGGGATGGTCATCACACAGCTGCTCTCAAAGTTCAACGGGACGTCGAGACGGACAGTACTCTGTGTGCACACGCTGTCGGCGCTGCACAATCAGGTCGGGACGAAAACGCTGTTCCGGTTTCTCAACACACTTCAGGGGCGGCTCCGTTCGGAGAACGCCGTCGGTCACTACCACATGAACCCGGAGCTCCACGACGAGATCGTCATCGAGACGATCCGGCCGATCTTCGACTCGGTGATCCGGTTTTCGGCCGACGGAACGCTGGACGTCGAGTGATCACTCCGGTTTCTGTTCGGCGTCCCCCGTCCGGATTTCGGGGGGTGGACCCTCGTCACCGAGTTGCATCCGACCCGTCGAAAGCGTCTGAAGGACGGCCGATCCGGCGAACAAAAGCGTGATCAGGGCCCCGATCGCGACGGCGGAAATATCGCGAAGCACGCCGATCTCGTAATACGTCAACAGCACGAGCAGCCCCGAAACGATGCTCAATCCGAGGTAGAAGTAACTCCAGGGGATGTTCCGCCCGGCGACGACCTCCAGATAGACGTCGGCGTCGGCGATCGAGTCAGTGAGTTCGACGATCCCTCGGTTTTCGTCGTAGGCGACGAGTCCCCGCTTTTCGAGCGTCCGAAGGTGGGACTGATACAGCGAGATGTAGACGCGTTTCCGCTCCTGGGAGTCGAGTTCCTCGACGGGCTTTTCGTTCTCCCAGGCGGCAACCTGCTCGGCCAGCGTCGAAACGTCGATCGGTTCGTCGGTTTGTTTGAGGTAATGGATCGCGTATCGACGCCGACGGTTCGAGAGTACCTGATAGACGTCTTCGGTAGAGAGAGCGGTTGACGGGTCGTCGTTGTCCAGCTGAACATCGATGGAGGGGTCAGAAACCGTCATTTATACCTTGTGGCCGTATCGAGCAATGAATCAGCCATATAATATAAATTATCTGGTTAAGCAAACGGTATACCAGTTTTTATTGCTAGTTTTGTCATCCGCTACGGCGGTCCGCCCCCGGGGCCCGTATCGACCGTCCGCTCGCCGCCGACATCGTTGTCATCCAGTTCGATGTCGCCGTTGGCGTTCCGTTCGACGACGACGGTTACATCACCACCGATCGTGTTGTCCTCGATCTCGATGTCACCGTTGAGGTTACCGTCGATCGTGATGATCAGATCGCCCTCGATGTCGGACTCCTCGATCTCGATATCGCCGTTGAGGTTGCCGTCGATCGTGATTTCAAGATCACCACCGAGATCGGTATCCCCGATCTCGATATCGCCACTGGGGGATCCGTCAAACTGAAGTGAGACGTCGTCATCGACGCTGGTTTCTTCGAGTTCGAAGTCGCTGTTGAGGTTTTCGACATTGAGATCGAACGTCCCGTGGATTGAGGTACGCTCGAGATCAATGTCGCCGTTCACTGGCCCCGAGACGTCGATCGAAACGTCGCCTCTGAGGTCCGAATCTTCGAAAGCCATATCGTCGTTGACGGTGTTGTCGACGGTGATTTCGGTCACGCCGCCGACCTCGCTGTTCTCAAACTCCCATCCCTCAAGGATGACCGCCGAGAGTTCGAAGAAACCAACCGCCTCGGAGTCCTCGAACTCGACACCGTACTGCTGGTCGGCGTTGATCTCTATATTGCAGTTGAAGGTTTGACCGTCGGCATCCAGCGATCGGTCGCCGATCCGATCGTCGCTCTCGATCGTACAGAACGGCAGTCCGGCCTGCTCGATCTCTACGAACACCTCACGCGTCAACTCGACGTTCGGTCCATCGGAGCTGCTCGCGACGATCGTGATTTCGACCCAGCTTCCGGTGCCCGGCTCGCCCGCAACCGTCGCGGTGATATCACCGGACCCGCCTTCAGGCAGCGAGTCGGGGGAGGACTGGATGATTACATTTTCGAACGGCCCCTCGTCTATATGCGTAACTTCGACCGACTCGATGTTGCTCCCGAAGCGGTTCTCGACAGTGGCGAGCGTCACTTCGTCACCGGGCTCGACGGTGCCACCCGCCATGGAGACGCCCAAAAGCGCCTCGTCGTCGCCCGCCACGCCGACATCGCCGAACCGGTCCGCCTCGATCGCCGTGAACGCCCCGGTGCCGAGCACCATCGCTAACGAACCGCCGACGATGGCGAACGCAGCGATGAGTTTGAGCGTGTTCATGCGGTAGGGTTCGGTTTCAGGGGACGCAGTTAGCTCTCGTTGGGAGTATGTAGCGCCTACGCGCTTTTGTACCCCGCGGAACGTTTAGCCGGTTTAATGATCGTTAGGACGCGCTAACGCGGACGATTGCCGGTTTTTCGAGCACGGTTTAAATACGTGGTCGGATCCCGTCGTCTATTACTTATAAGACACCAGTCGGAGGAAGCTACGTCTCCGATTTCGGATCAGTTCAAAACGATCGCAGGCGCCGTGTTTCGTCGCTCGTCGTCCTGTGGGAGCGATCCGAGCCGTCCCAGGGAAAACGAGCCGATCGACGTGAAAGGGCCTGAAACGGGTATTAATGAGTTATTAAGCGGTTTCCCCTCCGAGTTAGGAAACCATATCTTCGGATTAGCTCCCCCTTACGGTTCAGTAGGCAGGGCTTACAAAGGGGGTAGGGGTATACGTGTCTGATAGAGATCGGCCGGGACCCATGGGGGGATCGCCGGGCGATCGGACACGAAACACACGGTGACACAAAATGAGACCCAAAGGAAAACTACTCGCGCTGGTTGCAATGTTCGCTGCGGTCGGATTGATCACGGCCACGGGCGCGTTTACGACTGTGGAAGCGGAACGGACAGCGACAGTTGACGTGACAGGTGACGCAGATGCGTTGCTTGCGATAGGCGAATCGGCTAATATCGGCGGTATAGGGGCAGTTGCTGAAACCGATCAAGGCGAAGCAGAGATTGATCTCAGTGATGATACACTTGACGAATACGGAGCAGCAGGGCTAAACCCTAACGCAAACACCACAATTAACCCGGTAATCAACGTGACAAACCAAGGAACTGAAGAAGTCGAACTTACGATAGACGTAACCGGGGATGGGGCTGTTGACGATCTTCACTTTGTCCAGAGTGATGATCCTGAGAATCCTGTAAGCAGCATTACCCTTTCACCAGGTACAGAGGTTGAATTCGGTCTAATAATAGAAACCGGAGCGCTCAGTAATGGTAATGATGAGACAGCCAACGTTGATGTCGTATTCGAAGCAAACGCATAAGCGCTGACATGAGCTCCGGCTCAGTTTGAGAGCCACCAAAACGATCTGGTGTGGATCTCTGTGAGGATGAGATCCATTGTAAGCGTCGTTGACGCAAAAACGCACCCTCCAACCAATGCCAACACGTCGAAACACACTCGCCGCGATCGGTGCCCTGGCCGTAGGGGGAGCCAGCGCGGTCGCAACGGGGGCTTTCTCGACAGCAACAGCCGAGCGTGACGTCGCTACCGAGTTCGAGGGCGACGCGACGGCGGTTCTCGCCTTCCAACCCACGAGCAGATACGCTGCGATTGACGACGAGGACGGTATCGACGTATTGTCGATCGACTTTTCCGACTCTGGAGAAGCGCCGGGCCTAACCGCACGGGCTGACTTCACCTTCCAGGACACCTTCCGGGTCGTCAACAACGGGACGAACACGGTAGCGCCGACGGACGTCGGGAGCGCTGACGACGACGAAGACTGGAACAACGAAAATGACGAAAGCGAGGAAGCGGGGCGTGTCCTGATCTCTAGGCAGGCCGGTGCCTGGCAGGGAACGCCGAACGAGGACTACGTCAGCGATGAAGTCGAAGACTTCGACGAGATCGATACGAACGTCGGGCAGTTTCCCGCCCGAAGCCTGGACGGACTGGACGATAACGAGGACATCGACGAAGGTGACATCGCGCTGGAACCGGGGGGATGGATCTCGTTCGGGTTCCGTTTTCAGGGGACAAACGGCGTCGGCGACTGGGAACCGGACGACATCCCCGATACGCTCCAGCTCGAGTTCAATGCAGTCGACACGGATGAATAACCGTTCACGTCGTACTCTGCGCTGTGACCCGCTGACGGCTGTATCGGTGGAGCGGATCGGGATCAGGTGACAGCGAAACAACGATGAACCTCACACCCGGCCGGAAAGCGGCGATCGCACTCATCGTAGCCGCGGCGCTGCTTGCGGGCGGCCTCATCGGAACGGGCGCAGTCAGCCCCGCATTCACCGACACGCTGTTCGACGAGGACGAGCCGAACGTCGCGCTGGAAGCGCTCGACGACCAGCACGCCGTCGAGAACGAGGACGGCGAACTGGAGCTCGATTTCACCGATCCCGGCCTCACGCGCAACGCACGGCTGGATTTCTACCGGGTGTTCAACATCGCCAACAACGAAGAGGAGACCCCGGTCGTCGTCTGGGTTTCCCACGACAACGAGGACGTGTTGGGGCTGTACGACGACGACACCGGCGAGACGATCGCTGGCGAGGCGAACGCGACCGCCTTGGATCCGGGCGAACGGACGGCGATAAGCGTCGCCGTCGACAGCCGGGGCGTCACGGCCGACGATCTGACGACGACGGTGACGTTCTCCGCGCGCGTCGACATCCCGTTCTACGAGATCGAGATCGCGGAGATCCCCGACTCGGTGGTGGCGGGGCAGACGATCGAGACCGACGTGCGGATCGAAAACACCGGCAACAGCGGCGGCGAGGAGACGATCCAGTTCCGCGTCGACGGCGAGGTCGTCGCCGAGGAGACGGTCGACCTCGACGTCGAGGAGCGCGGAAGTTTGCGCTTCGAGTACGAGACCGACGACGGGGACGCCGGGGAGGACCTCGAGATCGTCGTCGAGTCCGAACGGGGCGAGCGCGGCGGGAGCGCCAACGCCACGGTCGCGGTCGAACCGGCGGAGGAGTCGTTCTTCGACGTGACGATCGAGGAGATCGACGAGGAGATCCACGCCGGCGAGCGGCTGGACGTCGAGGCGACCGTCGAGAACGTCGGCGACGTGGCCGACGAACAGACGGTCGAACTGCTCGTGGACGGCGAGGTGGTCGACTCGCGGACGCTCGAACTCGACGTCGGCGAGTCGAAGACGACCGGCCTGCGCTGGCGGACCGAGACGGGCGACGCGGGCGAGAGAGAAATCCGTGTGGCGAGCGAGGACGACGATGACAGCGCCACAGTCATCGTGAATCGGGTTCTGAACGCTCGTCCCGCAGCGAACAGCTACGTGGTCGAGATCGGGGCGACGATCGAGTTCGACGCCGATCGGACGGTGATACCGGAGGACGATCCGGTGGAGCGATTCGAGTGGGATTTCGGCGATGGGACGACGGGTGAGGGAGGGGTGTTGAGCCACGCTTACACCGAGCCCGGGACCTACACGGTCTCTCTGACAGCGGAGACGGAAAGCGGCGAAACGGACACCGGCACGGTCGAAGTCGAGGTCCAGGATAACGACCCACCGTCACCTGAGGTCGATGTGGGGATCGGCGAGTACAACGAAACCGAGGGCGGCTGGCCGGTTGAGTTCGACGCGAGCGGAACGACGGACAACGTCGACGACTCGGAGGATCTCGACTACGAGTGGCGTTTCGGTGACGGATCGGCTGGCGACGGGATCGGGGCGGAGCACGTCTACGACACACCCGACCGGTATACGGTCGAGTTGACGGTCACAGACAGCAGCGGAAACCAGGCCGTCGCTACCCGTCGGGTTACGATCGAGAGCCCGTTCGCGGGTCCGTTACCTGACGAGATAGCGTTCGGTGATGTCAGCGTCGGCTCGACGGCCGGAACCAGCATCGACATCGAGAACACCGGCAACGAGCCGCTGAACCTGAACGATATCGGCCTCGACGACGAGACTGGAGGCTTCGAACTCGTCGGGAACGCCGAGGACGGCCAGTTGACGGTCGAACCGGGCGATACGCGATCGATCGGCGTTCGGTTTACACCGGACGCCGCCGGGATCGATGAGACCCGAATCGTCTTCGGGGACAACGACAACCCCGCTTTGATCGACTCGATCGAGTTGCGTGGAGAGGGGATCGAGGGCAACCTCGAGCCGACCGTTTCGGCGATCGATTTCGGAACCGTCTCGGCAACCGAAAGCGAAACGGAGACGGTAACAGTCGAAAACACCGGCAACGATGCGATCGATCTCACGGCGGTCGAGATCGGCGGGGATGACGACGGGGCCTTCTCGGTCATCGGCGGGGGTGCAACGCAGTCGGATC
>LFFM01002758.1_pt1 | contig 11396 bp, 10 predicted proteins | sample 643131 | NCBI WGS metagenome assembly LFFM01 (sample SAMN03777445, study PRJNA286221) | soda lake metagenome | biome: soda lake; feature: Kulunda steppe; material: water; isolation source: sample Tc-Br brine of Tanatar trona crystallizer | place: Russia: Kulunda steppe | collected 2011-07
AACCACCGATGTGCGTACGTCACCGAGCCGCTGATCGAGCGAACGTACCACGACGATGCAATGATTGAGGACCTCGAACCGTTCTTCAAGTATCGAAAACGGTTACTGGAGAAGTACGAAGAGGAACGACAACGTCACGACTTCTCGGAGCGAGCCTGGACGACCCATTATAGACTGGTCGGGCGGAAGCATCTCGAGGCAGGAAACCGACGGCGAGCGCGGGACGCGTACCGTGTAGCGTGGTCCATGACGAACGACGTCGATTTCGCGGTCATGTGCGTGCTGTTGTACGCACTCCCGATCAGGTTCGCTCTCCCCACGATGCAGAAGATCGGGAAAGCGAAGAGTCGCCTCGACCGACGTCTTGAACAGGGGTTCAGGTCGTCGTCGGCATGACTCAGGGGAGTGCGTGACATTCTGCGGCACGGATCGTGCGTGAACGAGGCCTTTCGGCCCTCCCCGAAGCCATCGGAGAACACGTCCGATCCGAAGTGTTCGAACGCAAGGAAACGCGGAGCAAACCGGCCCTACGGCACACGAAGAACCGGACCAGGTACGGAAGCGCTGCTCCGAAACGCTATCAACTCGTTCATATCGACCCCGCGGAAGTGGATCATTTTCTGGCGCCCCACTTTGATATCGGGCCTCACACTTTTTTTACACATATAGAAAATGGCGACTGGGACCATCTTTGTTCCGACGAACGAGTCATGCTCAACGATCGATACGAGGGGATCGACGAACCAACGCTGATCGAATTCGAGAACTACGGGTTGTATGCGGCCGCCAAAGAACCCTTCAGGAACGGGACCGAGTGGATGGACACGGAATTTCACCGGTGGGTGACCGACGAATGGTTACCGTCTGAACCCGACACGGATCGAAATTGGTGCGGCTCATTGGAGCGCGTTCAGTCGGCGCTCCAGGCGTTTGACGAGATATACGATCACATCGAACGACACGGATATTTAACTCAACGGGAACTTTCCGAACGAAACGAGCCACCGACTGGAACGCTGGACCTCGTTCCGGAACACTACGAAGTCGCGGTCAACATCGGACGCGATAGGAAACTGATATTCGACGACGGTCGCCATCGGTTTATCGCCACGCGGATCCTCGGTCTCGAAACGATCCCGGCCCGCGTTCTCGTCAGGCATCGCGAGTGGCAGCGGTTGCGAACGATCGCAAACGACGCCTCGTCCCGCACAGACCTCGCAAAACGAGTGGAGAAACACTTCCGACATCCGGACATGCAGGACGTGCGCCCGTACAATGCGTGCTGACTGCTTCGATCCCTTCACTCGCGGTCCAATTCGCTGGCTGCCTCAAACTTCGGATCGATCCGCTTCGACTCCTCCTGTCCCGATCACCTCCCATGGCTACTCCTAACCCGGCCTCGGGTCCGTGGTACGGCGGATAGTCCTGCCCGGAAAAGTGACCGAGATTCAGTACGAGAACCGTTAATGTCTTGAACGGATCAGGCGGTGGATATACTCGGAAAGTCGGTAGGAAGCGAGTACGATCCCCGTGAAAGCCGCTTTTTGAAGATCCCCGGTGTGTGGTGTTCACGCAGGTGCTCGTACGTTCCCGTCGGGAGCGCGGACGCGCCCTTCGGCGTTGAAACGTCTACACATCTCGACATGATCGAGTTATTCAAGCTACCGTCCCGTTATTTTGTATCATTCGAACAGCCCTCTCAAGTGAGAATGGACGCTCGAAAGAGCCGACTCGACCGATCGGGTGTTTTCGACCGTAACCACGTCCGTTCGTTCGGAGAATCGATCGACGACCCGTCGGCACGCGTCGTGAACGTCCCGTTGCACTTCGTGTTGATCGCCGCGGTTCCACTTGATCGACGCCCAAGGGTTCTCCGGATTCCGTTCCCGCTGTCGGTCGAGACACACATCGACGGGGGCAGTAACGTGGATCAGCACGTCAGGGATGGGGACGGTCTCCAGGTAGGTGTCGAGCGGAAAATTCCGGTTTGCCCCCCTCCAGAGAGTCGCGACCGCGCATTGTGCGAACCCCTCGTCCAGACAGAGGCGTTCGCCTTGATCGACGGTTGACATCCCTAGTTGATACGCCTCGGCGAGCTCCTTGTAGTACGCATACAACCATTTAGGTTCGTGTTCAGCAATCCGAAGCACGACCGACAGGATATCAAGGAATCGAGGGTACTTCGAGACGAACCCGTCGAATGCGGACCGCCTAAACCCCGGTTCGATGAACTTCCGATCGACGAAGGATCGAAGCTGCTCGGGCATACCGCGATACAGGACTCGATACCGACCTCTAGCGGCTTGTAGGAAACGACGCCTGACCGCATCCTCAACGTGCCCGCCGAAGTACTCGTCGGTCTCCGCGAGTCGAGAGTGAATAGTCGTCTTCCCCGCACCAGGGGAGCCGACGAATTCGACGTGGCTCATCTATTTACCGCTACATAGCGGTACGGGCGGTTCGTTATGAAGTGCTTGCGCGACCGATCGGGAAGAGAACGGCAGAAACGATCGAGAGCCGCCGGATTCGTGAACCGATATGCACTTGTTAACTATGATTATCGCCCCTTCCGTCCCGGAACATGATCCGTCTGCTGCGAAGGGGGTATGACATCCTGCGGGACGAGGGTTGGATCCCGTTCCTACGGAAGTCGTTCGCCTTCGCACGAGATGGACCCAAGACGTATGTGGGCCGAATTTTCGACCGTCTGTATCCGCGTCTGCCGCCGACTGTCGTCACGTACCACTTCGAGCTCAGGTCGCGGAGACGTACGGACGTGAGCGATGCGAATCCAGCGCGACCGGTCTGGGTCGATCCCCAGCAAATCGACCACTACCAGGGCTCTGGACCCAAAGAATTCGGTCTCGTCGCCGACGGTGACTGGGACGATCCGGAGTGCCGGTTCAATGAACACCCCGTGTATCGGTCCATCTCCAGCAGGTATGGAGACGGTGTGGATTGGACGGACACCGAACTGTATGAACGATACCGCGAACGAATCCGAAAAGGAAACCCGTACTGGCGTTGTACCACTCGGGAGGAACTGGAGTGCTACTTCGAATCGATCGATCGATTATACGAGGCGATCTCCGAAAACGGGTACAAATCACAACGAGAGCTCCTCGCTGAGGACCCCGTGTCGGTCAGACGCCGGAACACGGACGCACCACATCCGGTATTACAGGAGATCGGCGTGAACGTCCACAGGGACGGGACGCTGGCTAAGAAGGGAGCGGGGTTTCACAGGCTGGCGCTCGCACGGGTCATCGGCGTCAGACGAGTGCCGGTGACCGTTCGTGTGAGACACGCCGAGTGGCAGTCGATTCGCGACGAGATCAGACGAACGTCATCACCGGAGGGGCTGAGTTCGAGGGCCCGCGAGCGATTAGATCACCCAGATTTAAACGGAATCGTCCCTGACTCGTGGCAGTGAGCCATATTGCGGCGGGGTAACTCTTTGAGCAACCGGCTCAACCCCGTTGATGAATCGGGAGATCTGGGTCATGAGCAGCTGAAGTCTCCCGCTTCAGCTGCTTCGATTTAGCGGTCCACCTCGCTGCTGTATGGCGATTCAACACAGCCCGTCGAAGCAAATCTGTACGTACCCATCGTGTCTACAGGATCTCACAGAACACGCTGTTATATTTTGCTGTATCGAGACTGGCGGAATGGTTTCTCAATGGGTCTTGATCTCATATAACGTGCAGAATAGGACGCTATGCTAAATGACAAACTCAGTCAAATTTCGTGTCAGATCGTTTATCACCAGTAGGCACAGTACACATTATTGGAAGATACAAACAGCTAGAACGAGGTAGTAAAAAACGAACCGAATGTCGATTGTTAGTATGGTTTAAATATGTCAGTCATTTTTGCCAAACCCTCGAAATAAGATGATACCCCTGACGCAAGAGTTGACTGGCCGCTCTTGCTGGATACAAAATTGGATCTTTACCTACGTCGTAAACGCTCTCAGTGGCTTTCCGCCGTGATCGGTCAACGATTCCTGGTTTTACCATCTCTTTAGTGTCGTAGCAGAACACCGGCTTGCTCGTCTTCTCGCAAATTTCCACTGCTTGGTTATGATCGTTTTCGATGAAGAGATCCGAGTCGGTCGAGTCGTACACACCTGCTTTGTATTCTGCGTAATTGTTTTGTTTCCGACTATTTTTGATCTCCGGTGTACTTCTCATTACCAGTGTCTCGTAGTCGATACCGTGGATATCCAGCCAGCGTTCAGTCTCGGGTCGATATTCTTCTACTCTGGAAGACACCAGCCAACCGATGCGTTGCTTCGGAACGATATTTGGCTTGATGTTCGTTAGATACTCGCGGTGGTTGTCCTCATCGTCATTTGTTTCGGGTATCGGATCGCGACGGAGCACACCGTCAAGATCAACGCAGAAATCCGTTAGCCTCGTATGGTGGAGAACGTTCCACTCGAATACGCGTGGGAGTGGGACTACCGCACTCCAGTAGTCGACGTACTGATATCCCCGCGGAGAGATGTATATCGTACCGTACTTGATATCAAATGAAAAATCATGCTCGTCAAGTCGAGCACGGGTTTCAGTCATTTGATTGCCCGTAGCGACGGAGTCATCGATAACGAGCACAGAGTTACAATCGGCGGGCGGGTCGGAGTTGTCGAATCTTTCTCCAGTATCAAACACTTTCCCCTCGCAAAGACGGTCAACATCTGTCATCGGAACGTCCAGATAGAGACACAGGAGATTCGCTGCCAAGATACCACTTCGTGGGATTGCAACCACCAGATCGATATCCTGTGGTAGACTTCGGGCGAGACGACGCGCGTCCGCGTTTAAATCTACCACACTCTTGTAATTCATAATTGTGTAATCACACTGGATAGACCTTTGTTAGGCAGTTTTAAACCTTTTAAGGGTGTCGGTTTTATATTAATTATCGGTTCTAACAGACAGTGAAGGCGTGCGAGATCGGATTACCCGGATTTATCCGAGATGGTCGCAGCCTCGTGGCGGTGATCGGAAATTACCGCTGAAATCGACACACGATGGGAATCAGGATTCCAAAAGCTCTTGAGCTTTTGCGGCGGCTCTGAATCCCGGCCATCCACCGAAGGACGCGATGAAGGCTCCAAAGTGCTTCGCTCGTTCGCCGCGTCCGTAGTATGTAGACTTCGCGAAACACGCCGGTGCCTTCGGCGTCCAGAAGTCGGTCTCCAACCGGGTGTGACCCTCCATATAATAAACATCCGCGAGAACCTCCCGACGGATCTCCGGGAAGCGGTCATACAGCTCGCTCTCCAGTGAGATCACCTCCTTCATCCCCTCGATCTTCCTCGTTCCGACCCACGTTTCGCTCTTCTCTCTCCGATTGAGCACCAACAGTTCGTCGACGTAATCGAACTGTGTCCGTCTCGCCAATTCGATCATATAGTAGCTGTCGTTTGCGGCGGTCAGCCGCGGAAACGGCACCATGTCCGTAAGTAGGTCACGCTCGATGAGCATCGAACACGTGTAGCAGGGGAACGTGTCGAAGCGTAACGTCTGCGGGAGTACGTTCCCCGCCATTTCCGGGTCGGGGTGCTTCTGCCATCCATTATCCTGTTTCACGCCGGTGTACGCGACGCCGACATCCGAGTTCTCCATCAGCACCGCGGCCGTTTTGGACAGCTTCCCCTCCAAGAGGATGTCATCATCGTCGAGAAAGTGAATGTACTCGCCAGTGGAGGCTTCGACCCCGGTCGTTCGGGCCGGCCCGCAGCCCTCGTTCTCTTCTTTGGTGACTGCGGTGACTTCGTCGTAGCGTTCAAGGACGGGTTCGGCGTGGCCTTCGCCGGAGTCGTCGACGACGATCAGCTCGACCGGCTCGTACTCCTGTGTCAACACGCTCTCTATCGCCTCCGCTAACGCCTCGTTCCGGTAATGCGTCGGAATGATGACGGAGATCGTCGGACTCATCGAATCACTCCGGGACGGCGTTCTCGTCGGACACGTTGGTCGAGATGTCCTTCTGGATCGGAGCGTTCCGGGCTGCCTCGAAGCTCGATAGGAGCCCGTCGACTTGGGTCCGGACGTTGAACTCGTTGAGGATCGTTTCGCGTGCTCGACGGGAGAGCTCTTCCCACTCGTCGTCGTCGTTCAACAGGCGGAGCACAGACTCGGCAGTCGCGTCCGGGTCGCGTGGTGCTGTTAAGAGACCGTTCTCACCATGGTTGACGAGTTCGGGAATTCCCGATGTCGTCGTCGTAACCGGCGGCGTTTGCATCGCCATTGCCTCCATCAGCGAGACGGGAATTCCGTCCCGCTCTCCCGTCTCGGTGACGACGCTCGGGAGCAGGAAACAGCGGGCCCTGTCGAACTCGGCGAGCAGTTCCGTATCGGACACGTTGTTCAGGAAGGTCACGTTCTCCTCGATTCCCAATGAGGAAACGAGACGTGTGAGGTCTTCGTGCTGAGATCCGGATCCAACAATGTGGTATTCGATGTTTGGAATCTCCCGAGCGACGAGTGCGATGGCCTCAAGCGCCGTTTTGTATCCCTTCTTTTCGTGGAGCCTCGCCACCGTTAGGATTCGCCGATCTCTGGCCGGAGCAGTCGAGTCGAACTTGTCCGGCCGTATTCCGGCGTGAACGACGTCGATGGGGGTCTCGAACGTGAAACGGTCCCGCATGTACTCGCGGTTGTACTCGGATATCGTAACGACTCGATCTGCGCTGGTGAGCAATTTCTCGGTATAGTCGCCGACCGGTTCCCGGAAGATGCCGTGTGCGTGCGTCGTGAGAACGAATGGAACGTCGTAGTACGTGCTGAGATACGTACACGGCAACGCGTAGGGCGTGGCAAAGTGGGTGTGTATGCAATCGATATCCCACTCAAGGTCCCCGACGAACTCGACACACTCGCCCGTCCAAATGACGTTTCCGACGTTGGTCTTCATGGATACGTCCGTTGATAGGGCCTCCAAGCTGGGATGTGCCGCGAACGTGGAAACGAGGGGTTTCACTGCTCCGACGTGCCTCGAAACGCTCGCGTACCGTAGCGGGACGTCCAGCTCGTCGAACTCGTCGTGAGTGAACGGCTCGTCGGGAGAGTCGATCGCGAACACCGCAACGTTGTGGCCGCGTTGTTTGAGGGTGTAAATCTCATTAAGAATGAATGTCTCCGAGAGCTTTGGAAACTGCCTGAGATAATAGAGGACGTTCATTTTCTGAGTTATACTACTAAGCCATCCAGTTTCGTTAATTGGTTCCGAGTCGCATTACTAACCTATCCAATTTCGTTAATCGGGTCTTTCTCCGGCGTATACGAGCGTTCCCACCGAACCCCGACGGATCCGGATCGATGCGGACGTGAAGGGATCGACCTTGGGACATCGCAGCCGGACGCGTCGGCTGCGTTCCGCACGATTCCTCGAAGGGTGATTCGCGGAGCCTTCTGCGACCGGATGAGCGACGGGACCCGGGAGAACTACACGCTTAATCAGCGTTTTCGGTCCGTTGAGGCTACCTATGTACCGTCTAATGAAGCGTGCTCTCTTGGAATCCGTCGTCGTGTATCGAGACGTGCTCCGTCTATCTCGAGAGGGATTGAAGTAGCGGTTCGAGGACGGTCGCGAGTGGGAGGAGACGGCCTATTACAAGAGCGCAAAACGAACGTTCGACCGCGAGGTTCCAAATCGGGTTGTGAGAACCTACTGGAGTGGAAACGGGTCCGACTCGAGTTCGAGGGGGAGCCGTTCTCCCACGTAAAGGAGAACGGCTACCGCCCGAACTTCGAGGCGGGACGCGAGACCCCCCACCGATCATCGGAGCTCCGAGACACGCTACACACACCGTCTCGAACCGCTCGTCGCTATCGGGCGGGACGGAGAGATCCACGTCGCCGACGGCTATCATCGATGGACGATGGCGGAGATCCTCGGGATCGATTCGATTCCGGTCAACGTATTGGTGAGACACCACGAATGGCAACCAACTCGTGACGAGATACGCGGGGCGGACGGTTCACTGGAGCCCCACCCCGAACGCCGGACGCACCTCGATCACCCCGATCTGAGACACCTCGTGGCGAAACGGTGAGCAAGTGACCGACCACCGCGATTGACATCCGCCTCGCTACCTTACGACTCTCGCGTCGAATCCATGGCTGGACCGGCGAAGGACTTCTCCGTCATGCAATTCGTCGGGGACGACCGACGAACTCTCACCCTCAATGCAAAATGGGCCCGTCAGTGAAGTTCACGTTCGGTCCGGCGGTAATGATACCTTTAACAAATTGTTCTCCTGACGTGACAAGCGGTATGAGTTCGCAGGTCTCGTCATGACTCAAAAAATATCCGTTATCATTCCGACGCACTACCGGAACGAGCTGTTGGCGGAGGCGATAGAGAGCGTGTTGACACAGGAGTACGAGCCGGTCGAGCTGATCGTCGTCGACGACTCCGGCGAGGGCCACGCCGAGCCCGTCCTCGAACGCTACGACGAGGTCCGCGGCATCGTGAAGGACGAGAACGGCGGCTGGGCCGCAGCGTACACTACAGGGATCGAAGCCTCGACGGGCGAGTACATCCAGTTTCTCGATGACGACGACCGTCTGCTGGAAGGGAAGCTGTCCAAAACGGCGGCGGTGTTGGAGCGGAATCCGGACGTCGGCGTCGCGTACTGTGGCGTGTATTGGGGCGACGAACCGCACAAGCCGAAACCCGAAGTGTCCGGTGACATCCTCGAGCACGCGCTGCGCTTTCAGACGTTTCCGTTGTGGACCGGATCGATGCTCATGGAACGGGAGGTGCTGCTGGACTGTCTGCCATTGGCGGGGATGGGCGAGGACGATGACCTCGACATCGAGTTGGGAGACACCGATCTCAAGATCGAACTGGCGAGGCGGACCCGGTTCGACTACGTCGACGAATGTCTCGTGTTCTATCGGCGGGACGGGAACAAACTGTGGACCGGGCTCCGGAAGTTCAGGAAGGTAAAACAGAACGTCGAGCATCAGCAGGAACTGTACGCACGACATCCGGAGATCCGTCGTTCGTTGCTGTCGGCTTGGTACGAACGACAGGGTGACACCCTGTTGGAGCGGCGGATCTGGTCACCGAAGGCGATCGCGTGTTTCGCCAGTTCCGCCTACTACGCGGACGAGAACAAGATTCCGAAGAGCATACAGGCCGTTGCGTCCCTGTTGGGGCGACCGGGCTTGACCGCTGCGAGGCGAGTCCGGTCCGTCGTTCTCGGCGGTCCACGGTAATACCGACCGGACATCGAGGTTGTACTGCCGTCCGACGGATTCACAGGGATCCGATCTCGGGAATATCTGGGTGAGAACGGAACTCCTCGTACTCCGGGATCTCATCGGGGGAGTCAGCCTGTGGAATCTCCACTTCTATCCTGCCATTCGGCGTGTCAGAATTTTACTCTGACTGGGACGGATCGTAGCCGTTGTCCTTTATCTCCTCGTACAGTTCGTCGAGATACGCCTCGAGGTCCGCCTTCGTTTGGGAGCCATCCAAGTATCCAACCGACCCTCCCGACTCAATTTTGCTTGCGGCGTGCTGGTAGTAGGACGTCTCCTCCCACGGAACGTCCTCTACGAACCTGTTCCGCAGCTCCCACCAGACTTTGGACTTCCTCCGCGGCTTCTTGTTTTTATCCCACGACCCATCGAGAACGCCGTATCGCGGATACTCTTTGTCGTCGTACATGTTGCTGGCGGAAATGGAGTAATCGAGGTTCGTCGGGTCGACCCACAGCCGTTCGTTCGGCCGAGGTGTCGATGGCTCCGCACTGTCGTCTATATTTATATTTGAGCCAATGCTCTTCGAGCACCCCGGAAGCATACTGCTTCGAGGATCGTACCAGTGAAAAAGGCCCTCGTCGTGTAGAACATCGCGAGCACTCCTCGTCGTTCCCATCATCGTAAACGGAGCGTTAGTGGGGTCGAAGGTGAATGGTTAGTTACTACCGAAGATTCACAGGTGGATCGTCACCCCCGCGTTCGGATGTCGATCCGGGCACTCCTAACGGTAAATCGCGAGGTAAAGCGTTAGTTAGAAGCGCCATACACCGAACCGTCGAGTCGCAAAACACGAACAACAGGTCAAACCGATCAACACAGGCGAGACGCGTTCGACACCGACGCCGGGCGAGAGAAACCGCCGTTTTAGGAACGCGCGATAACGTCCCGCATGTCCGGGTGGTCGGCGTGTTCGATCGTCTCCGGATCTTCGCCGTTGGTGAGCGCGACAGAAACCTCGTCCCGCTTCAGCTGCCACCGTTTGCTTCGACAGCGAACGTTTACGGGAATTCGAATGTCCAACACCTTCGCGATCGCGAACCTATGGAATCCGCCATGACTCAGGAATATCGACCCGTCTCTACCGATCGACACGGCCACTTCCAGCCCAGCGTTGTTCTTGCCGGGATAGCTCTCGTTTCGATCACTGTGTTTCGTTTCGGGGCGATACCCGTTGTCCCGTATATCCGCATATATACGGTCAACGTATGCACATCGGTTCTCGCGCCATTCGTCGATGTTCCGGCAGTCGGCCATCCATGATTTGCCGTCCTCGAACTTCCTGGCCGGATACGAGTAGTACTCCGTGTTTTCCCAGTCGTTTCCCCGTTCGAATCGCTGTTGGATTCCTCGTACGATCCAGTGATTTTCGATCGGCCTGAGATTCGCGGCCCGGTCCCAGTCTCCCCCCTCGATCGTTCCCAGCCCCTCGCCTCCAGGCGGCTCCTCCGTATAATGCGATATGCGACCGGTATCGATCCACAACAGTTTATATGGATCAGCCGGGGATTTGTATTTTACCCGGGCTTTGAGATAGTTCAGGTTCGAAAACAGCGTGTATCGGTGTTCACTCGGTGTTTTGTGTTTAGTGAGGTTCCACACGGCCTCCGACCATCGCTTGACGCCGTGTTCTCGTATTACACGAAATCAAGGAGAAAGCCCACGACTTCAGTCGTGGGATGAATCCGGCCACACACGACACAAACCATCCTCGATAGCCGGCCGAGGGTTGGTGGAACCGTAACACCTAATATAGATTGACTTCTATCTAATCACATGCCACGCGGGTACAGTCGAGAGCGAACGTCGGTTCACAATCTCCATTACCACTTCGTGTGGTGTCCGAAGTACCGCAAGCCGGTGCTGACAGACGAGGTTGCCGACCGCCTCGAACAACTCATCGAGGAGAAAGCCGACGAACTCAACCTCGACATTCTCCGACTGGCAATCCAGCCCGACCACGTACACCTGTTCATCACGGGCAACCCGAAGCTCGCACCGAACAAAATCATCCAGCAGGTCAAGGGCTACACCTCACGGAACCTCCGCGACGAGTTTGACTTCGGCCTCCCCTCGCTGTGGACGCGATCGTACTTCGTCTCTTCGGCAGGGGAG
>LFFM01002759.1_pt1 | contig 11391 bp, 12 predicted proteins | sample 643131 | NCBI WGS metagenome assembly LFFM01 (sample SAMN03777445, study PRJNA286221) | soda lake metagenome | biome: soda lake; feature: Kulunda steppe; material: water; isolation source: sample Tc-Br brine of Tanatar trona crystallizer | place: Russia: Kulunda steppe | collected 2011-07
ACGTAGATTACGACACCCCAGCCGACCTCGCCGAGCGAGCCCTCGAGGCTCTCGAGGTCGCCCGAGACACCGGTACCGTAAAGAAAGGAACGAACGAGACCACGAAGTCCGTCGAGCGCGGCAACGCAAAGCTCGTCTTCGTCGCCGAGGACGTCTCCCCCGAGGAGATCGTGATGCACCTCCCCGAACTGGCCGACGAGAAGGGGATCCCGGTCGTCTTCGTCGATACGCAGGACGAGGTCGGCCAGGCCGCCGGCCTCGAGGTCGGCTCGGCCGCCGCCGCGGTCGTCGACGCCGGTGACGCCGGCGACGACGTCGAGGACATCGGCGAGAAGGTCGTGGAGCTCCGATAACCCACCATGAGCGCAGAAGAGGGAATCGGCGACTCGACCACCGCGGAGGTGATCGAGGTCGTCGGCAAGACCGGGATGCACGGCGAGGCCATGCAGGTCAAATGCCGCATCCAGGAGGGATCGAACCAGGGACGGATCATCACGCGAAACGTCCTGGGTCCCGTGCGGCTGGGCGACGTGCTCCAGCTTCGTGAGACCCAGCGCGACGCGGACTCCATCGGAGGGCGATAACGCATGGTCGAGAAACGCACCTGTGATTTCACCGGCGAGGAGATCGAGCCCGGCACGGGCACGATGTTCGTGAAGAAGGACGGCACGATCCTCCACTTCGTCGACTCGAAGGCCGAGAAGAACTACTTCCTCGGCCGCGAGGCGCGCGACCTGGAGTGGACCGAGGAAGGTCGACGGGAGGGTGGTGAGCAGTGAGCCGCCACGACGAACGCACCTTCGTGATGGTCAAGCCCGACGGCGTCCAGCGGGGGCTGATCGGCGAGGTCGTCTCCCGCTTCGAGGCGCGCGGCCTGAAGCTCGTCGGCGGCAAGTTCATGCGGATCGACGAGGACCTCGCACACGAACACTACGGCGAACACGAGGGCAAGCCCTTCTTCGAGGGGCTCGTCGAGTTCATCACCTCCGGCCCCGTCTTCGCGATGGTGTGGGAGGGCACGGACGCGACCCGCCAGGTTCGCGCGATGGTAGGCGAGACCGACCCCGCCGAGTCCGACCCGGGCACGATCCGCGGTGACTTCGGACTGGACCTGGGCCACAACGTGATCCACGCCTCCGACCACGAGGACGAGGGCGCCAACGAGCGTGAGATCGACCTCTTCTTCGACGAGGACGAGCTGGTCGAGTACGCCCTCGACGCCGCCTCGTGGGTCTACGAGGACGTCGAGTAGTCCGCAGCCACGGTTCGTCCGACTCGTTTCGTTTTTAGCCGGGTAGCGGTAGCGCCGAACACACCACGTTTCCGGTGAACGGTCGCGGATCTCCCCGTATGGTCCGTGGATCGTCGGCAAACGGAAGTATATAAATTCGGCGAGGAGGGCGGCCGACAGGAACGGGAGGCGAACTGCAGGAACGGGAGACGCACCACAGAAACGAGAGGCGCACCGCAGAAACGGGAGGCGCACCTCAGGAGCGCAACGCGACGACGGTTCCGTCCTCGGCGACGATGAGGAACTCGTTGACCCCGTCCCCGGTCACGTCCGCGAACAGCGGCGGCGCGTAGACGACGACCGGCCCCGTATCCCCGCGGACGACGGCCTCGCCGTTCCGGTTCATCCCGAGGACGTCGCCGTCGCGGTTGACCGCCACGATCTCGGCCGTCCCGTCGCCCGTTACGTCCCCGACGCTCGGCTCGTTCACGCGTACGTCCCCGCCGTATTGCTGTTTCCAGACGACCTCGCCGTCCAGCAGGTCGACGGCCCAGACGTCTCCGACGCCCCCGACGTGGATCCGGCCGGCGTCGGCACCGCCGACGTCGACGGGCACGTCCTGCAGCCCGACGTCGTACCGGAGCGATCCGTCCGACGCCTCCAGCGTCCGCAGCGTGCCGTCGGCGCCCCCGAGCGCGAGGATCCCCCCGCGCCGGCTGTCCGCAGCGTTCCAGCTCACCGTCGTCCCGTCGGGACGCTCGCTCCAGACGACGTTTCCGGAGGCGTCGAGCACGGTGACGCGTTGGCCGGCCGTCTCCTCGGTGAGCACGGCGACTCCGGCGCCGGCCAGCGTCGACGGGGCGGCTTCGTCGTTCGCTGACGTTTCCCCGTCGTCGCCGTCGGGATCCCCCGCGACCACGAGTGGCCGAAGCGCGGCGTCGCCCTCGAGTTCGGTCTCGAAGACGGTCTCGCCGGTCGCGTCGACGGCGGCGACGGAGCCGTCGTCGTCGACCGTCACGAACGTCGGGACGCCGTCATCCCTCAGGTCCACCGCGGCCGGGGCGATCGTCGAGCCCGCTCCGACGGACGTGACGAACCGCTCCGTTCCGTCGGCGACGTCGAGCGCGACGAGGGTGCCGACTTCGGTGGTGAAGACGACGGCCGGATCGCCGTCGACGTCGCCGACGACGAGGTCGCTCGTTCCGCCCGGAGCGACGTCCCCGGGGACCTCGACGGTCCACGCGACGGTCCCGTCCGCGTCGAGCGCACGGATGGCGGCCCGCTCCGAGTCGGCGTCATCGGCACCACCGCCGTCACTGCCGCCATCGGCGACCGCGGGCTGAAGAACGAGAGGGTCGCCGTCGACGGTCGCGACGACCGCGCCGCTGCCGTCGTCGCCCTCGGCGGGGCTCGACTCCCAGACGACCTCGGTCTCCGCGGTCGCGTCGTCGAGGCCGACGAACGCGAACAGGGCGACGCCGATGCCGGCGGCGCCGCCGGCGAACAGGATCAGACTCACGATGAGGACTCGCCGGTCCATTACCTCCCTTCGGGCCGTCGAGGGCATACCGCTGTCGGATGCGGGCGGTCGGGCCAGCGCCTACTCGCCGCCGAGCTTCGACTCGCCGACGGCGTCGTGGCCCTCGATGATTTCGGTACCGCCCATGTAGGGTCGGAGCGGCTCCGGGACGGTGACGGTCCCGTCGTCGTTCTGGTAGTACTCCATGATCGCGACGACGACGCGCGGGATCGCGAGTCCCGAGCCGTTCAGCGTGTGGAGATAGTCGGCGGACTCGTGATGCTCCTCGCGGTAGCGGATGCCGGCACGCCGCGCCTGAAAGTCCTCGAAGTTCGAGACGGAAGAGACCTCCAGCCAGCGGCCGCCCGCCGCGGGACCGTCGTTCATGTCGTCGGCGGGTGCCCACACTTCGAGGTCGTACTTCTTCGACTGCGTGAATCCGAGGTCGCCCGTACACATCTCCAGCACGCGGTAGGGAAGCTCCAACCGCCGGAGCACCTCCTCGGCCTCGTCGACGAGCCCCTCGAACCGCTCGTAGCTACGTTCGGGTTTCACGAAGTTGACCATCTCCACCTTGTTGAACTGGTGCACCCGGACGATCCCGCGGGTCTCGGTGCCGTGCTCGCCGGCCTCCTGTCTGAAATTCGGCGAGTACGCCTGGTATTTGAGGGGGAGGTCCTCATCGAGCAGGATCTCGTCGCGGTGGAGGTTCGTGACGGGCACCTCGGCGGTCGGCAATAACCAGAGATCTTCGTCCTCGTACGGTTCGTCGTTTTCGCCCTCGATCCGGTAGGCATCCTCGGTGAACTTCGGGAACTGGCCGGTGCCACGCATCGATGCGGAGTTGACCGGCAACGGCGGGAAGACGTCGTGGTAGCCCTGTTTGCGGTGGATGTCGAGCATGAACTGTATCAACGCGTGCTCCAGTCGGGCGCCATCGCCCTTCGCGACGTAGAAGCCGCCGCCGGCGACCTTCGCGCCCCGCTCGAAGTCGAGGATCTCGAGGTCCTCGCCGAGGTCGTAGTGGGGGACGACGTCCTCGGGTAGCTCCCGGAGGTCGTCGAACCCCTCGCGGCGGACCTCCTCGTTTTCGGATTCGTCGGCGCCGATCGGAACCGACTCGTGGGGGATCCCCGGCAGCTCCAGCAGGGAAGCCTCAAGCTGCGACTCCAGCTCCTCGGCGCGCTCTTCGATGGCGCTCAGCTCGGTTTTTAGCTCCTGGGAGCGCTCGATCGCCTCCTGTGCCTCCGCCTCCTTCCCCTCGGCTTTCAGCTCGCCGATCCTCGAGGAGACCTGATTGCGCTCGTGACGGAGGTCATCCCCGCGACGCTTCAGCTCCCGCCACTCCTCGTCGACGTCGAGTATCCGGTCGAGGTTCACGTCGACGCCCTTGTTCTCGAGCGCTTCACGGACGACGTCGGGGTTCTCCCGGACGAACTGTCGGGACAGCATTCGTCGATGGTTCCGCGGGGCGGCCCAAAACCGTATCGGAGCGTCGGCGTCGCGCAACCGCCGCGAGCTCGTGATGAACCCGCGGCGCCCCCGGCATGGAACCACCACGATTTATCCCGCGCGGCCCGACCCACAACGCATGCTCATCACCGGCGCAGAGTTGGCGGACGGACGGGTTCGTGACGTCCGGATCCGGAACGGAACGATCGACGCGGTGACGACGGGACTCGACCCGGTCGCCGAGGAACGAGTGATCGACGCCCGCGGACGACACCTTCTTCCGGGCGCCGTCGACGTCCACGTTCACTTCCGCGAGCCTGGCGGGAGCCACAAGGAGACGTGGGCGAGCGGATCGCGAAGCGCCGCCGCCGGCGGCGTTACGACGGTCGTCGACCAGCCGAACACCTCGCCGCCGACGGTCGATGGCGACGCGTTCGACCGGAAAGCCGAGTTGGCCGCGGGCGCCTCGCTCGTCGACTACGGGATCAACGGCGGAGTATCACCCGAATGGGATCCGGAGTCGCTGTTCGAGCGCCCGCTTCTGGCGCTCGGCGAGGTCTTCCTGGCCGATTCGACGGGCGAGATGGGGATCGAGCTGGATCGGTTCGAGTCGGCGCTCGCGGAGGCGGGCGCACGCGACGTTCCCGTGACGGTACACGCCGAGGACGCAACGCTGTTCGAGCCGAAGGCGTTGGAGGGCGACCTCGGCGGCATCGGAACGGCCGCGAACGCGGACGCCTGGTCGGCGTATCGCACGGCCGGGGCGGAGATCGCCGCGGTCGAGCGTGCCGTGGATGCGGCCGCCGAGGGCGGCGCACAGCTTCACGTCGCACACACGTCCACGCCGGAGGCGGTCGACGTCGTCGCCGACACGGACGCGACCTGCGAGGTCACGCCGCATCACCTCTTCTGTTCGCGGGAGAGGGCCGGTCGACTCGGCACGTTCGGCCGCATGAACCCGCCGCTCCGCTCCGAGGAGCGACGTTCCGCCCTCTTCGAGCGGCTGCGCGACGGGGACGTCGACGTCGTCGCGACCGACCACGCACCCCACACCGTCGCGGAGAAGCGGCAGGGACTCCGCGATGCGCCGAGCGGCGTGCCGGGCGTCGAGACGATGTATCCGCTGCTTCTCGAGTCGGTCCGGACCGGAGAGCTGTCCTTGGAGACCGTGCGTGACGTCGTCGCCGCCACTCCCGCGGAGGTCTTCGGTCTCGACCGAAAGGGGCGGATCGAGGAGGGGAGGGACGCGGACCTCGTTCTCATCGACCTGACCGACCCCCGCGAGATCGAGGCCGGCGCGCTCCACAGCGCCTGTGGATGGACGCCGTTCGAGGGCTGGCAGGGGATCTTCCCCGAACTGACCGTGCTCCGTGGTACGGTCGTCTACGACCGGGACCCCGTCACGGGCGCCGAATCCTTCGGTGATGTCGACGGTCACAACGTTCGGGCGAACTGAGTGATCCGACGCGGCCCGACGCGGAATCCGTCATCGGAAATCCAATGCGTCATCGGAAATCCAATGCGTCATCGGAAATCCAATGCGTCATCGGAAATCGAATCTGGCGGACACGACAACCGGTCAAGATCGCGCCGAGCCCGTTAGGTTTATATCTCACCATGCGGTACGATCGGTTGACGCTTCGTCTGGAGGGCCGAAGCGTCAGCGGGGACCAATTTGGACGCAGGCCTCACGCGGCTTTTTCCGCGCGGGGCGTGCATCCTTTCGACGCTACGTCCGCGAGCGGCTAGTCTCTCGCTGCAGGGTCGGCGATCGAACGGCGAGCCGTTCGGCTCCGCACTCACTCCACGGAGAGCGTGTCGTCGTGACCGCCCCCCTCGACGTCGTCCCACTCGATCTCGAACTCCACGCTCAGCTCGTCCGGACCGGATCCCGTCTCCCGTTCGGCCTTCACCTCGAAGGTCGGTCTCGCCGGGACGTCGAGGGTGATCGAGTCGTTTCCGGCCGCCAGCGTCACCGGCTCGCCGGCGTCGAGTTTGTCCGCGACCGATCGCAACAGCGCCGCGATGGTCGCTCGGTCCTCCGTCCGCTCCGTGTTGAACAGCACTTCCTCGGGCATGATACGTCATACGCGTGTCCATCGCATAAATGCGCCGCCTACTGTCTGAGGTTTTTTCATTGACAATACGGAACCTCGTCGTGAGAGCGTTCATCGGGTCTTAATCGGCGTTTCACGGCGATTCGGAACGACATATTTATTAAATTACGACAAGAAATGTCGCACAGCATCATGTATGACCTTACGGGATTTCAACGTGACCTCCTTTACGTGATCGCCGGCCTGGACGAGCCCCACGGACTCGCGATCAAAGAGGAGTTGGAGGACTACTACGAGAAGGAGATTCACCACGGTCGGCTCTATCCGAACCTCGACACCCTCGTCGAGAAGGGGCTCGTCGAGAAGGGACAACGCGACCGCCGGACCAACTACTACACGCTCACCCGTCGTGGTCGACGGGAGATCGACGCCCGCACCGAGTGGGAGGCGGCGTACGTCGAGCACTGATCGGCGGCGAGACGGCGCCCTCACGGTCGACGTCCCGAAGACCGGCGATCCCGCGTGAAAAGCTGAATAATTCTCCAACGATCACGGTCGACGCTCGGATTTAACTCGCGGCGTTCGTTACGGGAACCATGAACCGCGACACCGTCCGGCCCGAGGTGACGGAGTTCCCCGGGGAGCGAGCTCGACGATGGGTCGACCACCACCACGGCTCGGCAGCCCCGAGCACGTACGTCTACGACTTCGTGTGGGACCGTACGGCCCCCGCCGAGGGACCGTTCTGTACCGACGTCGACGGCAACGTGCTGATGGACTTCACCAGCCACGTCGCCGCGGCGCCGCTCGGCTACAACAACCCGCTGATCATGGAGCCGCTCTCCGAGTTCGATCTCGTCGATCCGCTCAAGATCGCGGGACAGGACTTCTACGTCGCCGGCGACGGCCTCCCCGGTGAGACGCTTCCCGGCCCCGCCGGACTGATGGACCGGCTCACGGACCTGACGTCCCACTACGACATGGACATGGTTTTTCTCTCGAACTCCGGGGCGGAGGCGGTCGAGAACGCGATCAAGATCTCCTACGACCACGCCGACGGCGCGAAGTACGCGATCACCTTCGATGGGGCGTTCCACGGCCGGACGCTCGGCGCGCTCTCGCTCAATCGCTCGAAAGAGATCTACCGCCGGAAGTTCCCCGAGATCAGCTCCGTCCACGACGCTCCCTTCTGTGACGACCGCAACTGCGACCCGAGCACCTGCTCGTGTGGGTTCTTCGTCGACGGCGTCTCCCGGCTTCGCCGGAAGCTCGATCCCGACCGCGGACACGTCAACCCCGAGGAGGTCGCGTACCTGATCGTGGAGCCGATCCAGGGCGAGGGCGGCTATCGGTTCCCCTCGGACGCCTTCATGGACGAGATCGCCGCGCTCGTCGAGGAACACGACATCACGCTGATCGCCGACGAGATCCAGACCGGCCTCGGCCGGACGGGCGAGATGTGGGGCGCGGACAACTACTCGATCGAACCCGACGTGCTCACGAGCGCGAAGGGGCTGCGCGTCGGCGCCACCGTCTCGCGCTCCGACGTCTTCCCCGACGAGAAGAGCCGAATCTCCTCGACGTGGGGCGCGGGCGACGTCATCGCCTCGCTGCAGGGCGCGCTCACCATCGACGCCATCGAGGAGGAGAACCTCCTGGACAACGCCGTCGTTCGCGGTCGCCAGTTCATCGAGACGATGCGCGACGCCGACCTCGACGGCGTCACCGACGTCCGGGGGAAAGGGCTCATGCTCGCGCTGCAGTTCGAATCGAAGGCGCTTCGGGACGACGTCATGGAGGCCGCGCTCCAACACGGCCTGTTGACGCTCTCGTGTGGCTACGACGTCCTCCGCATCCTGCCGCCGCTCGACGTCACCGAACGCGAGATCGACCTCGGCTGTGAGCTGTTGACGGCCGCGATCGAGGACGTCAACGAGGGGTGACCCCGTCCGGCTTGGACTCCCGAACCGCGCCCGGACCAGCACCCCTAAGCCGCACGCGGCCCGAACCTCTGACATGACCGAGTCGGATCCGTCGCCGGACCCCGCGGCGACGCTCGCGGACGGCGACGCCCCGGCGCTTCCCGCCGATCCGGACGAGCGTGACGCCGTCCGCGAGGCCCTCGTCGCGTGGTACGAGGCCGACCACCGCGACTTTCCGTGGCGTCGCACTGATGACCCCTACGAGATCCTCGTGAGCGAGGTGATGAGCCAGCAGACCCAGCTCGACCGGGTCGTCCCCGCGTGGGAGGCGTTCCTCGAGCGCTGGCCGAGCACCGCCGACCTCGCGGCCGCCGACCGCGGCGACGTCGTCGCCTTCTGGTCGAGCCACTCGCTCGGATACAACAACCGGGCGAAATACCTCCATGAGGCGGCGACGCAGATCGAAACCGACCTCGACGGCGAGTTTCCGACGGAGCCGGAGGGGTTACGCGACCTGATGGGCGTCGGCCCGTACACGGCCAACGCGGTCGCGTCGTTCGCGTTCAACGCGGGCGACGCCGTGGTCGACACGAACGTCAAGCGTGTGCTCCACCGCGCGTTTGCGGTCCCGGACGACGACGCCTTCGAGCGGATCGCCTCGCTCGTCATGCCCGACGGCGAGTCGCGGGTCTGGAACAACGCGATCATGGAGCTCGGCGGCGTCGCCTGTGGCACGACTCCCCGATGTGACGAGGCGGGCTGTCCGTGGCGGACGTGGTGTCACGCCTACGAAACCGGCGATTTCACCGCGCCGGACGTGCCCACGCAGCCGAGCTTCGAGGGGAGCCGCAGACAGTTTCGCGGGCGTGTGATCCGGCTGCTCGGCGAACAAGACGAGCTGGAGCTGGATACGCTCGGCCACCGCGTCCGCGTCGACTACGCGCCGGAGGGTGAGTACGGTCGTGAGTGGCTACGGGGGCTGCTTTCGGACCTCTCCGACGACGGTCTCGTTCGGGTCGAGGAACGGCCCGACCGGACGGTCGCTCGGCTTCGATGAGCAGGACGGAGAACGGCCTCGATCGGCGCGTGACCTTTTGTCGCCGGGCGACGTGGATCGGACGTGAAACTCGTCAGCGTCGCGGCGCTCGCGGAGAATCGCGTCATCGGTCGGGACGGCGAACTGCCGTGGTCGTCGATCCCGGCGGACAAACGGCAGTATCGTGACCGGGTCGCGGACGCGACGGTTATCCTCGGCCGCCGAACCTTCGAATCGATGCGTGACGACCCCCCCGGCTCCCGACGGATCGTGGTTACCCGGAGCGTCGACGCCGTCGACGATCCGAACGCCGTCGTCGCACCGGACGTTGAGAGTGCCCTGGAACGGGCGGCGGAGTTCGCGGACGTGCCCGCCCCCGACGGACGAGCCGACCGCGCTGCGTCGGGCGACGACACCGTGGTCTACGTCCTCGGCGGCGGGGCGATCTATGCCCTGTTTCAACCACACCTCGACGGCATGGTGTTGAGCCACGTCCACGGCGAGTTCGAGGGCGACACGCACTATCCGACGTACGACGAGTCGGAGTGGATCGTCGCCGAGGAAACGGAATACGACCGTTTCACCCTCCGGGAGTGGGTTCGATCCGCGGATCGGTGAAACGCTGCCGTTCGATTCGTCCAACGCGGGATCGGCATCGGCCGTTGATTCGTTCGGCGTCGGAGCGGCGTTTAGCCGGTCGGTCGGGACGGCCGGGGATCCCGGAACATCCATCGCCAGAAATACCACCGTGCGTTGACTACCGTCGACGGAGGCGATGTCGGACCAGCAACCCGAGGAGACGACCGAGGCGAACGAGCGGTTCGACGAGCCCGCCGCACGTGACCTCGACGGGAGCGTCGCACGGAAGCGGCTGTACGCGGTCATGCACACGGACGACCCGTTCGAGGGGAAGGCCGAACGGGCCATGGCGATCGGGAGGGCGTATCTCGACGTCGACCACGGCCACCTGACGCGGATCGATCCGGAGGGGGATTACTGGCGGGTCGTCGCCAGCACCGACCCACCCGAGGGTCGCTTCCCGGTCGGAGCGACCGGATCGCTGGCTCAAACCTATTGTCGCCGGACGATCGAGGAGGCGACGTCGAATGCGCTCCACGACGCCGAAAATCAGGGATGGGCCGACGATCCCGCCTATACGGAACACGGGGTGGCCTGCTATCATGGAACGCCGCTTCGGGTCGAGGGGGACCTGTACGGGACGATCTGTTTCGCCTCCTCCGATCCGCGTGCGGAGCGATTCAGCGAGGCCGAGACCACCTTCGCCGAACTGATCGCTCGGCTCCTCGAGGCGGAGCTTTCACACGAACGGACCGCTGCGAAGATCGAACGGATCGACGAGTTCGCGAGCGTCGTCTCACACGACCTCCGAAACCCGCTCAACGTCGCACAGGGACGGATCGACCTCGAACGGGAGTCGAACGACACGAGGAACCTCCGGACGGCCGCCCGGGCGCTCGACCGGATGGAGGGACTCATCGCCGACGTCCTCGAGATGGCTCGTGAGGGCCAGGACGTCGACGATACTGACCTCCGCACGGTTCGGCTCGCGGACATCGTCGACGACTGCTGGCGATCCGTCGTGACGGCGGATGCCGCCGTCGAGGTGGTCGACGACGTCCGGTTTCGAGCGGTGCCGGGGCGCGTGGAACGGATCTTCGAGAACTGCTTCCGAAACGCGATCGAGCACGGCGGCGACGACGTGACCGTGCGGGTCGGGGCGCTCCCGCGGAACGACGGCTTCTACGTCGAGGACGACGGCCCCGGGATCCCGGAGACCGACCGCGCGCACGTCTTCGAGGGCGGCTTCTCCACCGGCTCAGGCGGCGCCGGTCTCGGTCTCTCGATCGTGAAGGGCGTGGCCGAGGCGCACGGCTGGGAGGTCGCGGTCGCGAAGAGCGGGAGTGGCGGCGCTCGCTTCGAGGTGTCGGGCGTGATCGTCGTCGAGGACTGAGCGACGAACGTCCGATCGGTTTAAAAGGAGTCCGTGACGGCGGGGCGGTACGTCAAAGGCGGTTCGTCCCCGGGTTGTTCAGCCGAGGAGGTAGCGTGCGGCGGGGAAGCGCTCGATGAGCGGTTCGCCGCCGACGTCGACCTGCTCGATGTACGCGTCGAGTCCGAGGACGCGTCCGGCGCCGAAGGCGGCGACGGTCGCG
>LFFM01002760.1_pt1 | contig 11389 bp, 8 predicted proteins | sample 643131 | NCBI WGS metagenome assembly LFFM01 (sample SAMN03777445, study PRJNA286221) | soda lake metagenome | biome: soda lake; feature: Kulunda steppe; material: water; isolation source: sample Tc-Br brine of Tanatar trona crystallizer | place: Russia: Kulunda steppe | collected 2011-07
ATTATGTAATCTATTAATTAATTCTCTTAAACTCTTGCTTCTCCTTTTTTTAATTTTAGAATGTACCTGCTCATCATAATCTGCTGCTGGTGTGCCAGCACGCTTAGAATACTTAAAGATATGCCCATCACTAAATTCAAGCTCTTTAACTGCCTGATAGCTAGCTTGAAAATCTTTTTCGCTTTCACCAGGGAAGCCAACAATTACATCAGTAGTGATTGCTATTTCAGGAACTTTGGCCCTGATTCGTTTCACCATTGCTTTAAACTCTGCTAAATTATAAGGACGATTCATTGACTTTAATATCTTATCTGAACCACTTTGTAACGGCAAATGTAAATGTCGACATAGCTTGTCAGATTCAGTAATTAAATCAATTAGCTCATCGCTAACTTCTGTTCCTTCAATTGAACTTAAACGAATTCTTTTCACACCAGAAATCTTAATTAATTCTTTAATCAATTTAGCTAAACTTAGATCTTTTTTATCATTACCGTATTCTCCTAAATGAATACCAGTTAAGACAAATTCTTTGAAACCATGAGCAACTAACCTTTCTACTTCATCCTTAACTGCTTTCAACTCTCTGCTTCGTAAAACACCACGAGTATAAGGGATAATACAGTAAGCACAAAACTGCTCACAGCCATCTTGGATCTTAATTGAAGCACGGGTCCGGTCAGAAAAGTTTTCTACTGGCACTTCCTCAAAGGATTCATCATCTTCTAAAGGCTGCACAAAATTAATTGGCTTAGCTGTTTTACTAGCCTGCTTTATTAATTCAACTATCTTATCTTTTCCTTTAGTCCCAACGACAACATCTACTCCATCAATTTCTAATATCTCATCAGCATCCACCTGTGGATAACAACCAGTTACAGCTATTATAGCATCTGGATTTCTCCTATTAGCTCTACGGATTATTTTTCTTGACTTGCTAGCTCCTTGATGAGTTACTGTACATGTATTAATAATATAGATATCAGCCTGTTGATCAAAATCGACAACCTGATAATCAGCCTGTTTAAACTGATCAATCATACCTTCAGTATCATACTTATTTACTTTACATCCTAAAGTATAAAATGCTACAGATTTCACTTTTTTACCTCCAGCCTCTAGCTTTCAAATTCATAAATTAATGTTCCTACAGCAAAAATGCTTGCTGTTTCAGTTCTTAAAGTTCGCGGGCCAAAAGAAACAGGCATAACTCCTTTATCAACAGCAGATTTAAGCTCTTGAGTAGAGAAACCACCCTCCGGGCCAATAAAACAAATAACACTTTCTATTTCAGATTTATCCTGATTAATTAAGACTGATTTTAAGGTCTTATCTTCCTCTTCCACAGCAGGAATCAAAGCTAAATCATACTCTTCAACTAATTTAAGTGCCTGCTGATAATCAATTAATTTGCCTACCTCAGGAACTCTAGCTCTACGTGACTGCTTAGCAGCCTCCCGTACAATCTTTTGCCATCTTTTAACCCTACGTTTAGCTTTAGATGGCTTTAGTTTAACTACACTATGGTCCATACTGACTGGAATCAACTTATCAATTCCCAGCTCAGTCGATTTTTGGGCAATCAAATCCATCTTTTTAGATTTAGGTAGCCCCTGACAGATAGTAACTTTAACCTCTGGCTCAAGATTAGCAGTTAACTGCTTTTTTATCTCGCCTCGGGCCAAGCTATCTGAAACTGCCACTAATTCAACCAAATACTTATTACCTCCACCATCGGCAACAGTAATCTCATCACCTGCCTTTAAGCGAAGTGAATTCTTTAAATGATTTAGCTCATTTCCTTCAATAAAGACATATTCATCTTTAATCGCTTCCGAATCAACTAAAAAATGATTCATCCTTGCTCAACTCCCGACTGCTTAATCGCAGCAATGCTGACCCAATCTCCTTTATAAATTACCTCTTCTACTAAAAAATTATACTTTTTTAGCTCAGTTCTAATCTCTGCCTCTTTTTCTCGAATAATCCCTGATAAAATAACTCGAGCTTTAAGCTTACAGACTCTATTTAAATCTGGAATTAACTTTTTAATAATATCAGGTAGAATATTGGCAATTACAAGTTCATATTTTTGATCTATTTTTTCTACTAAGTCTCCTTGTAAAAACTCTATCTTTTCAGCCACACCATTTAATTGGGCATTCTCTCGAGCTACTTTAACTGCTGTTTGGTCAATATCAATTGCAGTTATATCTCTAGCACCTAACTTAGCTGCTGCAATAGATAATATTCCAGTTCCAGTCCCTACATCTAAAATACTTAACTCAGGCTTTAAATTCTTCTCCAGCAGAGCTAGAACAGAAATTGTAGTCTCATGCTGACCAGTCCCAAAGGCTTGGCCCGGGTCTATTTCTATCAATAACTCATCTTTATCAATTTGATAATCTTCCCAAGTAGGCTTAACTACTAACCTATCAGTTGCCTTAAAAGGTTTGAAATTCTCTTTCCAATTGTTGGCCCAATCTTCTTCTTTTACTGCTGCTAATTTTATCTCTAGCTCACCAGTTTCAAGCCCATAATCTTTCAACCCTATAATTTCTTCTTTTATTTTTTCTAGCTTATTATCTTCTAGTTGTTCTGCTTCAAAATAAGCCTTAATTATTATCCGATTATTATCGTCATTAGTTGGCTCTACTTCTTCTTTAGCAATCCCTTGAGCAGAAGCCTCTTCTAAAAGATTACTTATGGCTGGAAAGACTTGGTGAGTAGTCTTGATTTCTAGCTCTTGCCACATTAAAACACACCTCATTTATCTTATTTTTAGAATATATTTTTTATTTTATCAAAGAAGTTCTTCTGCTCAGGGTTTATCTCTTCTCCACTCATTTTAGCTAACTTTTGTAATAATTCTTTCTGCTCATTATCAAGCTTTTCTGGAATTACAACTTTAACCTTAATCAATTGATCTCCACGTCCTCTACGCTTTAAGTAAGGAATACCCTTATTCTTCAAACGAAAAGTCTCTCCAGGTTGAGTTCCTTCAGGTATTTTAAATTTAACCTTACCATCTAGAGTAGGTACTTTAACCTCATCACCTAAAGCAGCTTGAATAAAACTAATTGGAAATTCACAGATCACATTATTTCTTTGTCGCTCAAACAATTCATGGTCTTTAACATTAATTATAATATATAAATCACCTGCTGGACCACCATTCTCCCCTGCTTGACCTTCACCAGCCATTCTTAAGCGAGAACCTGTTTCAACACCTGCTGGAACATCAACAGTAACCTGCTTTCTTCTTCTCACCTTTCCTTTCCCACTACATTCTGAGCAAGGATTATTGATAAACTTACCAGTCCCATTACAACGATCACAAGTAGTACTCTTTACCATCTGACCAAAAGGTGTATTCTGCTTAAATCTAATCTCACCAGAACCTTTACATTTAGCACAAGTCTCCAGATCAGATTCTGATTCTGCTCCACTACCATTACAAGTTGAACAAGTTTCAGTCTTAGGAATAGTAATTGTCTTTTCTGTTCCAAAAGCCGCTTCTTCAAAATCAATACTTAAATCATATCTTAAATCTGAACCTTTTTGTGCTCTACTTCTTCTACTACGACCTGAGCCTCCACCACCAAAAAACATATCAAAAATATCATCAAAGCTACCAAAATCACCAAAACCACCCTGACCATTAAATCCAGCCTGATCTTGATCTATACCAGCATGACCATATTTATCATATCTAGCCCTCTTATCTTCATCACTTAATACATCATACGCTTCTGAAATCTCTTTAAATTTCTCTTGTGCATTATCCTCATCACTTACATCGGGATGGTATTTTTTTGCCAAGTTTCGATAAGCCTTTTTTATTTCAGACTTACTTGCATTCTTATCAACACCTAAAACATCATAATAATCACGTTTATTAGCCAACTAGATCACCACCTATAAGATTTATTAATTTATACCCTGCTTATTATCAACAAAAACAGAGTCAAAGCCATTTTGGCTTTGACTCTATCTTTTTACAATTATAAATCAAAGTAATTAATTTTCCTCATCTTCATCTACTTCCTCATAATCAACATCTACTGCATCGTCATCAGCTCCTGCATCTTGCTGAGCTTGTTGTTGTGCCTGTTGTTGTGCTTGCTCAGCCTGTTGAGCTTGCTGATACATCTGCTGAGTTAACTCTTGCATCTTCTGACTTACTTCTTCTTTCTTAGCCTTTATCTCTTCAATTGCATCTGTGTCAGCTTCAAGGTCAATATTATTAACATCAACTTCTGTTAATTTCTCTTTTAATTCATCTTTAAGACCTTCTACTTCACTAGCTACTGCATCATCAACATTCTCTTCAGCTTCATCAAGAGTCTTTTCTATTTGGTGGACTAAGCTATCAGCTTCAGTCACTGCTTCTACTGCTTCACGCTTCTTCTTATCTTCTTCAGCATGCTCTTCTGCTTCATTTACCATCTGTTCAATCTCTTCTTCTGATAACCCTGTATCAGATTCAATAGTAATATCCTGCTCATTACCAGTTCCCTTATCCTTAGCAGAAACATTAACAATTCCATTCTCATCTATCTTAAATTTAACCTCAATTTGTGGTACTCCACGTGGTGCCGGAGGGATATCAGTTAATTGGAAACGACCTAAAGTTTTATTATCATTTGCCATTTCTCTTTCACCCTGTAGCACATGGATATCAACTGATGTCTGATTGTCAGCTGCAGTAGAGAATACTTTACTCTTTTCAGTTGGAATAGTAGTATTGCGCTCAATCAGTTTAGTGAATACTCCACCCATTGTTTCAATCCCTAAAGATAATGGTGTTACATCTAATAATACTATATCATCAACCTCATCAGATAATACCCCTGCTTGAATAGAAGCACCCATTGCTACACATTCATCAGGATTAATATCTTTTCTAGGCTTTTTAATCTCTTTTGTAATTGCTTCTTGTACTGCTGGAACTCTAGTTGAACCACCAACTAAAATAACATTATCAATATCTGATTTAGATAGTCCAGCATCACCCATTGCCTTTTTAACTTCCTTAATTGATTTATCAATTAAAGGAGAAATCATCTTTTCAAATTCAGACCTACTAATATTCACATCTAAATGCTTTGGCCCAGATTCTGTTTGAGTAATAAATGGCAGATTAACATTTGTATTACTCACTCCTGAAAGATCAATCTTTGCTTTCTCAGCAGCATCACGAAGTCTCTGTAAAGCCATCTTGTCTTCACGTAAATCAATACCATGTTCTTTCTTAAATTCATCTGCTAAATAATTCATAATTTTCTCATCAAAATCATCGCCACCTAATTTATTATCACCACTAGTAGCTACAACTTCAAATACTCCACCACCAAGTTCTAAGATAGAGACATCAAATGTTCCACCACCAAGGTCATAAACTAAGATAGTCTGATCACTCTCATCATCAAGACCATAAGCCAAAGAAGCAGCTGTAGGCTCATTAATGATTCGTTCTACCTCAAAACCAGCAATCTTTCCTGCATCTTTAGTTGCTTGACGCTGTGCATCACTAAAGTAAGCTGGAACAGTAATTACTGCCTTCTCAACATCTTCTCCTAAATAATCTTCAGCATAACTTTTGATTTCTTGTAAGATCATTGCTGAGATTTCCTGTGGTGTTCTTTCTTTATCATTTAAAGTTACTGTATAATTTTCTTCTCCCATATGACGCTTGATTGATTCAACAGTTTCATCAGGTCTACTAACTGCTTGTCGCTTAGCAGGCTCTCCTGCAACACGTTCGCCATTTTTAGAATATCCTACTACCGAAGGAGTAGTTCTATTCCCTTGTTTATTTGGTATAACAGTTGCTTCCCCACCTTCAATCACTGCTACACATGAATTTGTAGTTCCTAAATCAATTCCAACAATTTTACCCATTACTAATCATCCTCCTTATAATTTATAAACAGATTTAGCTAACTTATTTTCTATAGCTAAATTTAATTTATTTCTTATTCTGCTACTTTAACCATAGCTGCTCTAATAATTTCATCCTTAATCTGATAACCAGTCTGTAAAACTTCAATTATCTCATCTGTCTTATATTGCTCACTTTCTTCTCTAGCTACAGCATTATGACAATTAGGATCAAACTCTTCTCCTACTTCTCCTAAACATTTAACATCTTCTTGCTCTAAAAATTGCTTTAGTTGCTTATAAATCATATTAATCCCTTCAAGCAAATCATCAGTCTTTTTAGTATTAGAACTATCAATAGCACGCTCAAAATTATCAATAACCGGTATTAACTCTTGCAATAGATCTCTTTTAGTTCTTAAAACTAACTTATCTTTTTGCTCTCTTTGTCTTCTTTTGTAGTTTGAAAAGTCAGCTTTTAAACGCTTTAAACGTGATTGAGACTTAGCATTTTCTTCCTGTAACTCATCTATATCTTCTTTAGCCTTTACTAATTCATCCTCTAAATTAGCAAATTGACTATCTTCCTCAGAAACTTCTTGCTCTAGTTCTTCAAGCTTTTTTTCAATTTCAGTCTTTTTTGTTTTAACTTCTTCAGCCTCTTTTTGACTTTGATTATTATTTCCAGCTTGCTCTTGATTATTAGTATTTTCCTCTTTTTCTTTCTCTCCGGTCATAAACTTCACCTCATCACTTAATTATTAGTCAACAAATCACTTAAAAAATCAGACATAAACTTAACGGAACTTATAACTTCATCATATTTCATACGAGTGGGACCTAAAACCCCAATCTTACCAATTGGTCTACCATTAAGATGATAAGTAGCTATCACTACACTGCAATTGTCAATTGCTTCATGTGGCAACTCACTTCCAATAGCAACATTGATTTGAGAGCTATCACTAATATTTGATTCTTTATTATCTATGCTGCTTAATATATTATGAAGTTGCTGTTCTTGCTCTAACAACTTTAACAGATTCTTGACCTTTTTAATATCATTAAATTCAGGTTGATCAAGAATATAAGTTGTTCCTCCCAGATAAATATCTTCATCAGAGGTTGATTGATTAGCAAAAACTTCTTCACTCAAAAGTTTTAACTTATCAGATACAAAATCAAACCTAGCTATCAATTCTCTATTTAACTTTGATAATAATTGATTATTAATCTTATCAAGTGGTAAACCATGTAACCTTTCATTTAAAAACCATGATATGTTTTCTAATTCTTCATGGTTTAAATTGGCAGGAAACTCTATTATTTTGTCTTTAATTAATCCAGTATCTGTTACTAAAATTAATAGTACTTTATTTGAGGCCAAAGAAATCAATTCTAAATGCTCAAATACACTTCTTTTTAATTGTGGACTCAAAACTAGTGAAGTATATTTAGTCAACTCTGATAACATAACAGAAGTCTGTTGAACCAACTTTTTAACTTCATTCTTTTTTGCCCTATACTTTCTTTCAATTAGTTTAGCCTTGCTTTCTGATAATTTTTTAAAGGAGATTAAAGAGTCTACATAAAATCTATACCCCTTATCAGTTGGTACTCGGCCAGCTGATTTATGAGGCTGCTCTAGGTAGTTCTCCATCTCCAAATCAGACATCTCATTTCTAATAGTAGCAGGGCTAACTCCAAAATTATACTTCCGGGCCAACGTTCTAGAACCTACAGGTTCTGCTGTCAAAATATACTCATTAACAATTGCTTTTAAGATTCCTTTTTTTCGCTTCGACATCTTCATTTTGACCACCTGCCCCTTTATTAGCACTCGACTATTTAGAGTGCTAATAATCTGCTATAATTAAAATATCACTTGCTATATAATTTGTCAAACTTATTTATTTTTATTATCTGCTTTAAATCGGCTTTATAGTTGATTTAAAAAGATTAAATCTTTCTAGCTATAATATTTAGACTTAAACTCTCTTATAGATAGCTCTTAACAGAAATAGTCATTTTCACACAAATCAATCTAATAAGAAATAAGACAAAATTTGATTACTCAGCAGCAAGCCACGTTCAGTTAAGTTTACTCTCTCTTCAGTTAAAGAAAGTAAATTTTGAGCAGCTAACTCTTGAATTTCATTTGCATAAAGTTCTTTAAAGGAAAGGCTAAATCTATTATTAAATTCAGTAATCGAAATTCCATCTATTAACCTCAATCCCATTAATAAATATTCCTCAATTAATTCTTGTTGACTTAAAGTGTTGTATTCTTGCCAGGCAAGCTTTCTTTCTTTTATTAAGCGCTTATAATATTTTTGTAATGATGCAATATTATAGCCTCTAGCTTGACCATCAAAAAAATGAGCCCCAGGTCCGAAGGCCAAATAGGGCTTACTCTTCCAATAGATTTTATTATGTTGAGAGGAGAAATCATTTTGAGCAAAGTTAGAAATCTCATATCTTTGATAAGCAGCCTCGCTTAATTTATCAATTGTTGTCTGATACATTTTCAAATCTAGTTCTTCACTTACTTTATTTATTTCTCCAGCCTTTAATTGCCTATAAAATTCAGTTCCAGCTTCAATCTTTAGATTGTAAGCTGATATATGCTCTGGAGCTAATTTGATTGCTTCTTCTAGATCCTGCTGCCATTCAGCGAAGCTCTGCTTAGGTATAGCAAAAATTAAATCAAAGGATATATTTTTAAAGCCAACTTTTCTTGCTAAAAAGTAACTACTAATTATATCAGACCTATTATGCTGTCGCCCTAAAAATGATAATCTTTGATTATTAAAGCTTTGCACACCAAAGCTAATCCGATTAACCCCAGACTCTTTTAGCAACTCTAACTTAGCCTGATTAAGGCTGGATGGATTAGCCTCTATGCTAAACTCAAGATTTTCTCTAACAGGAACTTCTTTTCTAATCAGCTCTAACAATTTTTCTAATTCTTCTAATTTAAGTGCAGTAGGAGTTCCACCTCCTAAATAAATACTTCGCGCTGAAAAATCATATCTATCTTTAATCAATTTCATCTCTACTTCTAACGCAGACAAGTATTTTTCAGCTTCGAGATTAGTTATTGAATAAAAATCACAATAATTACATTTTTGTCTACAGAAAGGCACATGAATATATACACCAGTTCTCATAATTATCTTTCCTTTAATAATTATTTTTAGCTATTCATCAATCTTTAGCACAGCCATGAAGGCTTCTTGAGGAATATCTACACTTCCAACCTGTTTCATTCTCTTTTTACCCTCTTTTTGTCTTTCTAATAACTTCTTCTTACGAGAAACATCGCCACCATAACATTTTTGTAATACATCTTTTTTCTTGGCCCTAATAGTTTCTCGAGCAATTACATCATTGCCAATAGCTGCCTGAACAGGTACTTTAAACATCTGTTCTGGAATATATTCTTTTAACTTTTTAGCTAACTCTCGTCCTACTTCATAAGCAAAGTCACGATGAACAATGCAAGATAAAGCATCTACTGGCTCTTTATTAACTAAAATATTAAGTCTGACTAAATCAGCCTCTTGATAGCCTAAAAATTCATAATCAAGGCTGGCATAACCTCTAGTCTTTGACTTTAATTTATCAAAAAAGTCTAATACAATCTCACTTAGAGGCATCTTATAAGTTAGGCGAACTCTCATTTCATCTAGATACTCCATATTTTGAAACTGACCTCTTTTCTTTTCAGCTAATTTCATAGCAGCACCTACATGGTCATCTGGTAATAATATACTAGCCTTAACAATTGGTTCTTCAATCTTTTCGATTAAGTTTCTTTCTGGCATTGAAGCTGGATTTTCAATATCCATAATTTCATCATTACTTTTATGAATCTTATAAATAACACTTGGAGCAGTAGTTACTAGATCTAAGCCATGTTCTCTTTCTAGCCGTTCTTGAATTATTTCCATATGCAACAGTCCTAAAAATCCACAACGATAGCCAAATCCTAAAGCTTCAGATGTTTCACTTTCAAAGGTCAAAGCAGCATCATTTAATTGTAATTTTTCTAAGGCATCTTTTAATGGTTCATAATCACTACTTTCAACAGGATAAAGACCACAATAAACCATCGGTTTAGCTGGCTTATAACCCGGTAATGGCTCATCAGTTCGATTATTAGCGTCAGTAATTGTATCTCCAACCCTTGCATCTTTTACATCTTTAATACTAGCTACTACATAACCCACCTCACCAGCAACTATCTGAGCAGTACTTTCCATTGCTGGAGCAAATGTACCAACCTCATCGACTTCAAAGACTTTTTCCGTAGCCATCATTTCAATCTCCATTCCTGGCTTCATAACTCCATCAAAAACTCTATAATAAGAAATCACACCACGATAAGAGTCATAGAGCGAATCAAAGATTAAAGCCTTCAACGGCTTGTCTCTTTCTCCGTCAGGAGCATCTACTCTATTGACTACTGCTTCTAAGACATCTTCTGTACCAATTCCCTCTTTAGCACTAGCTAAAATAGCTTCATCAGGATCAATTCCAATATCAATTAATTCTTCTTTTACCTTATCTGGCTTAGCACTATCTAAATCAATCTTATTTATTACAGGAATAATCTCTAAATCATTTTCTAAAGCAATATAAATATTAGCCAAAGTCTGGGCTTCAATCCCTTGTGAAGCATCAATAACTAATAATGCTCCTTCACAAGCAGCCAAACTACGTGAAACTTCATAAGAAAAATCAACATGACCAGGTGTATCAATTAAATTAAGAATATAATCATTTTTATCTTGAGCTTGATACTCCATTCTTACTGCTTGAGCTTTAATAGTAATTCCCCGCTCACGCTCTAAATCCATAGTATCTAATAATTGTTCTTCCATATCTCTTTCTGAAATAGTATTCGTAAACTCTAGCAATCTATCAGCCAAAGTAGACTTCCCATGGTCAACATGTGCAATAATACAAAAATTTCTAATATGGTCTTGATTTATTAAAGGCATTATTTACCCCCTTATAAAAAGTTCATAAATAATTATAACACCCCCCATTATATTAATCAAGACTATGAAAGCTACTATGGCTTTATTAGCGCATAAATTCAGCTATTACATCAGCAAAAAGTTCTATAGCTCTTTTAGCTTCTGCTAGATCATTTTTAGTACTTCCTACTTCTAATAATAGCGTACCTGGATGAACATGTTGATTATACCTACGATTCTCTATTAGCTTCACTTCTCTTAACAATCCTGGATACATCTGCTCCATTTTATTTCCTAACTGTCGGGCCAACTCTAAATTCTGCTCCCAATTAGGGTGAGGTAAAGTATACTGATTATTAGTTACTACTATCATTATATTAGCTACTTTTTCTCCCTCAATTTCTGCAGTAGTAAAATCTTTAGAAGCTCCCGGTATTGAATCACGGTGAATATCAAATAACATCTTTAAGTTATCGTTTTTTTCTACTATTTCCTTTACAGTCGGTAATGCTTTAATATAA
>LFFM01002762.1_pt1 | contig 11385 bp, 11 predicted proteins | sample 643131 | NCBI WGS metagenome assembly LFFM01 (sample SAMN03777445, study PRJNA286221) | soda lake metagenome | biome: soda lake; feature: Kulunda steppe; material: water; isolation source: sample Tc-Br brine of Tanatar trona crystallizer | place: Russia: Kulunda steppe | collected 2011-07
CCCCCTCCGTGAGATACAGCGAGCCGAAGGCTGCACCAACCCCAGCGAGACAGGCGAGTGCCGTCACGCTGATCGACCGAATGTGCTCACGTCGGTCGCTCATCGTGTCGGTTGACATACCGTGGACTCTGTCACCGGCGTTCAAAAGCCGTTCGCATTGGCCGAGCCACCCTACCGTCGGGCCTCGAGTTCAGCTTTCAAATCTTCGAGGTCGAGATCGTGCATCGAAAAGAGCACCAGCAGGTGATACACCAGGTCGGCGGACTCGTACGCGATCTCCGCGCTGTCATCGTCTTTCGCCGCCAGAATAACCTCGGTGGTCTCCTCACCCAGCTTCTCGAGGACGGCGTTTTCGCCCTTCTCGTGGGTGAACAGCGAGGTCGTATACGAACCCTCCGGCAGCGTTTCTTTGCGGTCTTCGATCACCGCGAACAGTTCCTCGAGTGTCGTCCCTATGTCGCCATCGTCCATTCAGAGCTCACCAGGTATCTCACGCATGTCTTGTAACGCCGCGAACTTCTCGCTGTCGTCTCGTGTCTCCTCGAACACCGCCTCCGTGACCTCGATCGGGGCGTTCGTCCGCGCGGCAAGCGCCAGTGAGTCACTCGGTCTGGCGTCGACGACGACCTCCTCGCGTGGGGTCACGAGGTGGAGGTCGGCGATATAGGTCCCTCCCTCGGCACCGTCTCGAGCGCTAATTTCGGAGACGACGACTCGGTCGATGCGGCCCCCGAGTTCTTCCATCACGTCGAGCAACAGGTCGTGTGTCAGTGGCCGGCCGATGTCCTCGGCCTCGAGGCCCCGGGCGATGCTCGTCGCCTCCTCGAAGCCGATGAAGATGGGAACGACGTCCGTCTCTTCCTCGATGGAGAGGACGACGACAGGAACGGGGCCCTGTGGCGTCCCCGCGATTCGGACGGCATCGATGGCTGCGTTCATGCAAGTACCCATGACGGCTGGAAAGAAAAGTCTGGTCGCCTGCGCGAGACGAAGCCGCTTTAGCCCTCGAACCGCTCTCCTCGGTAATGAGTGAGCCGACGCCCGAGGTGTACGAGCAGGGCAAGGGAATGGACGCCCACAACCAGGTCATGCGCGAGATTCGCTCGCGAAAGGACAAGAGCTACGATCCGCACAAGCCGACGCGAGTCTGGCTCGACGAAGACAACACCCCGGATGGCGTCAAAGAGAGCCTGACGATCATCCTCAACACCGGTGGCTGTCGCTGGGCCCGCGCTGGTGGGTGTACCATGTGTGGCTACGTCGCCGAGAGCGTCGACGGCGGCTCAGTTCCCCACGCGGCACTGATGGACCAGATCGAGGTCTGTCTCGAGCACGAACGCGAGAACGCCACGGAACCCGCACCCCTGATCAAAATCTACACCTCCGGATCGTTCCTCGACGAGCGCGAAGTCGGTGCCGAGAGTCGTCGAGCCATCGCCGAAACCTTCGGCGACCGCGAACGGATCGTCCTCGAGTCACTGCCGGATTTCGTCGACCGCGAAAAGCTCGAGGACTTCACCCAGTACGGCCTCGAGACGGACATCGCGATCGGCCTCGAGACGGCGACCGATCGAGTCCGACGCGATTGCGTCAACAAGTACTTCGACTTCGCCGATTTCGAAGCGGCGTGTGCCGATGCGGCCGCCATCGAGAACGCAGGCGTCAAAGCCTATCTCCTGATGAAACCGCCGTTTCTCACCGAGCCAGAAGCCCTCGAGGACATGGTCTCCTCGGTCCAACGCTGTCTCGCCGTTCCCGGCTGTCACACCGTCTCGATGAACCCGTGTAACGTCCAGCGCTACACCATGGTCGACGAACTGTTCTTTCGGGACGGCTACCGTCCGCCGTGGCTCTGGTCGGTCGCGGCCGTCCTCGAGCGAACGGCTGACCTCGAGGGACTCGTCGTCTCGGACCCCGTCGGACACGGGACCGACCGCGGTGCACACAACTGCGGGGAGTGTGACGACCTCGTCCAGAAGGCGATCAAGGACTTCAACCTCCGCCAGGATCCCACGGTCTTCGAACAGGTTTCGTGTGACTGTGAGAGTACCTGGAAAACCGTCCTCGAGCACGAGACGGCGTTCAATCAGCCACTGGTCCGATAAGGAGAGCGCCCCTCCTTCGGCCACGGCCGCTCAATCACTCGCCGCGGTGCCATCCCGCACCGTCTCAGCCGTCGGCTGTGGGGCCCGTGGAAGCAGCATCTCGACACACGTCCCCCGTGGCTCGTTCGACTCGAAACGAAGCTGCCCCCCGGCCTGTGTTGCCACCCAATTGACGAGCCAGAGCCCCAACCCGCTCGCGTGACGAAGTTGGGTAATCTCCTTTTCTTCCTCGAGCAAGGCCTGTTCGTTCGCCGGTATTCCGGGCCCGTCGTCCGTAACCCGCACTGAGAGCATCTCGTCATCGTCGTCGACCACCTCTATCGCGACCTCGATTTGGGGGTCACTCCGGTCGTGGTGCTCGATCGCGTTCTCGAGCACCTGATAGAGGGCTTCCTCGAGGAGGTCATCACCGCTGGCAAAGAGTGACTCGGGCCACGAACAGGTGACGCTCGCGTCCGGATACGTCCCCTCGAACTGGCTGACGGCGTTCTGAGCGCAGTCGACGATGTCGACCGGCCCCGTTGCCTGTTCGTCCCGCTCGAGGGTTCGCTCGACGGCCCGAGTTTTCTCGGCGAGACTGATGAGTTCCTCGGCGCGCTCTTGAATCGTGTCGGCGAAGTCGGCTTCGGATTCGTCGACAGCCTCCCGGAGCATTTCCGCACAGCCGTTGATGATGTTCATGCCGTTGCGGAGGTCGTGTCGCAGGACGCGGTTCAGAATCTCGACCCGTTTCTGTCGCTGTTTTTGTGCGGTGATGTCGGTATAGAGGCCGAACGCGTGTGCTGACTCGTCGTCGATCGTCATAGGGACGACACGCATCATAAAATCCCGGAGGCCCTTTGCCGTCCGCCGTTTGACTTCGGCCTCGACGGGTTCGCCATCGTTCCCGCGTTCGTTGATCGACGCCGCTTCGTCTTTTCGGTCGGCTGGGACGATAAACGAGTCGAGTAACTTCGATTCGATCTCGGATTGGTCGTATCCGAAGACGTGTTCGAACGCCGGATTGACCCGCTCGACCACGGGCCCTGCAGATGTTCGTCGCGTACTGACGACCGGGTCAGGCACGTTCTCGAACAGCGCTCGAAACCGGTCACGTTCGGCTCGCAACTCGGCTTCGAACGCAACCCGCTCGAGCGCGTCGGCGACGTGTGATAAGAGGAGTTCGGTCAGTTCCTGGTCGTCGCTTGTAAACGCCGCGCGGTCGGTCGAAACTGCCTGGAAAATAGCTCGGTCGCCGATCGGGACGCTCAGCAACGAGCGGTAGGCCGCTAGCGTCGGTTCGGCTTCGTCGTGACCTTTGACGTCATCGATCCGATAGCTGCGCTGGTTGCTGACGGTTTTCCCAGCGATCCCCGTCTCTACCGATTTGTGCTTGCTCGCTCGCTCACTCCCGAGTTTCGAGGAGACGGCCTTTGGAACGAGTTCGTCGCCGACCACCGCCTCGACGACGCAGACATCGAACTCGAGGACCTCCTCTGCGGCCTCGATGGTGAGGTCGTACACCTGGGCTGGCGTCTCACAGGCCTCGAGACGGGAGGCGATGGCATGGAGTTGCTCCGTCTTCTTTCGGCGACCGCGAAGCTCCGCCTCCATCGATTTCCGGTCGCTCACGTCGCGAACGATGCCGACACTGCCAGCAAACTGTTGGTCGAGGCCCTCTCTGTCTGGCACAGTCGTCGTGGCTTCACACGGGATGTGCTCGCCATCAGCCGTCACGACCTCGACCTCGTAGGTCGCGACGGTGCTCGACTCGCCGCTGACGATGCGTTCGATTTCGCGCTGGCCACGAACGACACTTTCGTCGGTGAGGAACCGAGACAGATGTGCGCCGATGAGTTCCCCTCGATCGTACCCGGTCAGGTCGACCAGGGTATCGTTGACCGTCACGAACCGCCCCGTCGCATCCGCGGCGTACATACTGTCGCCGACGGCTTCGATCACCATCTTCGCCCGCTCGAGTTCGCGTTCGCGGGCGGCCCGATCGAGCGCGACTTCCGCGGTCGCTGAGAGAATGTGAATCAGATTGCGGTCTACCTCCTCGAGGCGTGTCTCGCCTGTGGACGCCACGGTTAAGAGCCCATGGTCACCGAGAGGGTGAACGACGGCGTTGCCGACGGAGACGTCGAGTTCGTACGGGACCATCTCCGCGCTCGCGTCGTCGATCACGACCTGTTCCTGAGACTCATAGATGTCCCACAGCGAGCCATCACCGGGGCCGATAGGTCGCTCCGGAGTTCCCGCCGACTCGAGGTGGTCACTGACCCCAACCAGTTCGAGGTGATTGTGACGGCTGTCGTAGACACGAACGCCGGCAAGGGCTCCCTCGATCAAGTCCGCAGTCGTCTCGATGAGCCGGTCGGCGATCGCATCGATGGCCGTCATCTGCATGAGCTCCTGTGTCGCCGTCTGGAGTTCCTCGAGGGCAACCGAGCGCCGAAAGTCAGTCGTCGCGTCTCGAGCGATCGAGAGGACACCGCATGGCTCGCCCGTCGCATCGATCAACGGGGTGCTGAACCACTCACACCGGACCGTCGACCCATCGCTTCGTACGTTACGTGAAATTCCCCGGCTTTGGGTGAGCTCACCGTCCAACCACTCATCCCACCAGGCCCGAAACGACGCTGCTTCGTCCGCAGGGATAATCAATTCTGTCGCCTGTCGGCCCCGAGCGGCAGCCTCGTCGTACCCGAACAGGGATTCGGCTGCCGGGTTCCAGTGGCGAACCTCGAGGTCGAGGCTCCACTCGATGATCGCAACGGGCGATTGCTGCATCGCCAGGTCTTTCCAGTTTGCATCCGGCTCGGGAGTCGCGTCGGCTGGCAACGCTCCTGACTCAGAGGGTCCAGTGGTTGGTAGTTGCCATGACGGGTCCGGGTAGCCCCCGTCACCTGCGTCGTCACCTGCTGAGGAGACGTCCGCTGCGCCGGCGACGTACACCTTCTCGGGTTGTTCATCGGCACTGTCGTGCGAGACGATCACCTCGAGGACACGCGTCACGAGTGTATTGAGTCCCTGTGATGTCGGGACGTAGCCCGCTGCGCCGGCGGCGAGTGCCTCCCCGGCGATGGCTTCGCTGCCCGCCGCCGCGTACACGATCACTGGAACCCCCGACTCCGCGAGGTCGACACAGAGATCGATGCCAGTCGTACCGTCCTCGAGATCGTAGGCGGTAATAATACAGTCACACGAGCCGTCGTCGAGGGCGTCCAGACAGGCCTGGTGACTCGGCACGGACTGCACAGCGAGTCCGGTTTCGCGGAGGGTACCGACCACTCGATCACGGGGCGACGGCGCGACGTAGATGACGTGATTGCGGGTGGCCATGGCGTAGAGCGGAGTCAGGCCGTCTCGGAGCCTGCGCTGTGCAAGGACGGGTGCCTGTTGGTTTTACTCCTCGAGTTGACTCACGAGATGCGTCCATTTCGCCGGTGAGGAAATAAATGTGGCGGCTACTCGAGACAGAAGAAACGAAATTCTTGGCCTCTACCCTCGAGACGGCTGATTTCTATCGCAGGGAGTAGCGAACACGGATTTCAATGATAGCTTGAACCCGAGCCGAGTCGGTGGACTCACACGCGCATGGTGTCCGGTCGCCGGAACGACTATCGCTGCGCTCGCTCGAAGCCCCGAAGAATCGCCTGCCCGTCGGTGCCGCCGATGTCTGGGAGCGTTGCCCGCTCGGGGTGAGGCATCATGACGGCCGTCGTGTCACGGTCCCCGAGTACGCCAGCCACGTTGTGTTTCGAGCCGTTCGGATTGGACTCGGTGGTGAGTTCGCCCTCGCGGTCACAGTAGCGAAACAGCACCTTCCCGTCGGTCTCGAGGCGGGTCAGCTGCTCGTCGTCGATTTCGAAGCGACCCTCTCCGTGGGCGATCGGAATCTCGATGACGTCGCCCACCTCGAACTCGGCGGTCCAGGGGGTGTCGTCGCGCTCGACGCGCAGGAAGACGGGTTCACACTGGAACCGGGCGCTCGCGTTGGTCGTGAACGCGCCCTCGGTGAGCCCGGACTCACAGCCGATCTGTGCCCCGTTGCAGACGCCGAGCACGGGAACGCCGTCGGCGGCTGCGGCGCGAACCTCCTCGAGGATGGGCGAGTGAGCAGCCATCGCGCCCGCTCGAAGGTAATCGCCGTAGGAGAACCCGCCGGGGAGGACGATGCCGGTCGTCTCCTCGGGGAGGCCGTCTTCGTGCCAGACGATCTGGGCGTCGATGTCGAGATGCTCGAGGGCGGCGTCGGCGTCCCGGTCGCAGTTCGAGCCGCCGAAGCGGATCACGGAGACTGTCACCGTCGCCACCTCTTGGTGGGGACACTGACAGGCTTCGTGAGACTGGAGACTGTCACCGTTGACACCTCCTGGTGGAGACACTGACAGGCTTCGTGAGGGAAATGGAACTCATCTATCGCTCGTCGACCTCCACGTCGTAGTCGTGGATCGTCGGATTCGCCAACAATCGGTCGGCCATCTCCTCGACGCGCTCACGTGCAGCCTCGGCCGAGTCGGCCTCGAGGTCGATCTCGAACCGGTCGGCGGCGCGCAACGCCTCGAGGTCGAAGCCCAGACGCTCGAGTGAACGCCGCGTGGTCTCGGCTTCGGGGTCGAGGACGCCCTGTTTGAGTCGGACGGTCACCGTGACGGTGTAGGCGGACATTAGTGAATACCCCGCAACCGTGCTCAAAAACGCTTTCGGGTTGGACTCGTCATACACGTTCGTGAATACCGATCGAACGTTCGTGGAGAGCGACGAGACAGATTCGAACGTCACCGATCAGGCGAGTGCCGTCTCGAGCGTCGACAATGTCGCCGCAGCGGCTTCCTGATCGGGTTCGGGGAGGGTTGGGACTCGTTCTTCGAGGAGCCCCTCGAGGTTGCGACCCTGTTGGACGGTCAGGGTTTCGTCGTCGGCTTCGATTCGCTCGAGGAGTTCGAGGAGCCAGGAGGGGACTGGTTCGTTGGCGTCGATATAGGCGTCTGCTCGGGTCACGAGCGTGTGGTGTACGACCCACCGCTGGTCAGTGGTGAGATCGACGGTGCGAGTATCGGTTTCCTGTGGAGGCGTACTCATCGTGTCACTGGTCGATTTCGTCGACCGGTAGGGGACAGTACGAGGGTGTGTGATATAAGCCTTGTCGCTTGTTAACACACCTAACCAGCCGCTCCCTACCGAACGTCGCGACGCATTGCGATCTCGAACCAGGGACAGAGACGCAGTTGGCGGTACCACTCGGGGTTCTGGTGGAGGCGCTCGTAGGGTACCCACATGAGCCCTGCAACCTCTTCTTCGTCGGGCTCGAGCGTCGTATCGTGAAGGGTTAGTTTGAGGACGGCACAAACTTCGTGTTCGACGCCGGCGTTCTCGAAGTAGCGTTTGTACTCGAACCGGTCGGTGAGTCGCAGGTCTTCGTACTGGTCGGGCGTCACGCCGAGTTCTTCCTCGAGGCGCTCGCGGGTGGCTTCCTCCTGGCTCTGGCCCTGTACGGGGTGGGAGGCGACGGTGCCGTCCCAGTAGGTGCCCCAGAGGCGTTTTCCGGGGGCTCGCTGTGCGAGCAGGATGTTGTCGCGCTCGTCGAAGATCAACGACGTGAACGCTCGATGACGAGTGCCCTCGCCGGTGTGGGCCTCGAGACGGTTGACCAGGCCGAGTTCCGTGTCCTCCTCGTCGACGGCAATGACGTCCTGTGCGGCGTTTTTGTGGGGCAGTTCCTCGAGTGACTCGGTCTCGTCCATATGGCTACTGAACGGGTCCCCCATCAAACCAGTATCGGCTTCCGAGCGGTCGCGCCCGCTGTTCGTGGCCTCCCCGAGCGAAGAACTTCCTGGCCGCCGCCTCGAGTCCGGATACCTAGCCGAGCTTTTCGTCGAGAATGAGCCGCGTCTTGGTGCTCACGACTTCGTCTTGCTCGCGCGCCTGCGTGATGAGTTCGTTGACACCACGGGTGTCGGCAGCGTCGACGACCAATACTACGTCCTGTTCACCCGAGACTTGCCACACGAAGTCGACTTCCTCCCACTCGGCCATCCGGTCGGAGACGCTCGCGGTGTCGACGTCGACGGCGACACTGATCTCGAGCATCGCTTTCACGTTCCCCGTTCGCGTCGTCACGGTAAAGCGTTCGATGACGCCGTCGTCGATCATTCGCTCGACGCGGTTTCGAACTGTTCCTTCGCTCGTCCCCACCTCACCGGCGATTTCGGTGTAGGGCGTGCGGGCGTCACGCCGGAGTATCGTGAGGATCTGTCGGTCGAGATCGTCCATGGAGATGCGTACCTTCGGGTGATACCTACTTGATGATTACGAAATTCGTAACTTCGCTTCGAAGGCAACACTTATGGGGGTATGGGCAATACGTATCTCGTAATGAACCCGGCATTCGTTGCGCTGGAAAGCGGTCACGTACTCGAGGGGCGTGGTCGTGCTCCGGGCACCGCACGCGGGGAACTGGTTTTTACAACAGCATACACGGGCTACGAGGAGAGTCTCACCGACCCCTCATACGAGGAGCAGATCCTCACCTTCTCGTACCCGTTGATCGGCAACTATGGCGTCCGGGAGGAGCGATTCGAGTCCGACCGCATCCACCCACGTGCCGTCCTCGCCCGCGAACTCACCGACGACGTGGCCGCGTGGCTCGAGCACGAAGGCGTCCCAGCCGTCGACCATCTCGACACCCGCGACGTCGTCACCGACGTCCGTGAGGGTGGCGCCATGAAATGTGGGATCGCCGTCGGCGAACACGCCACGGCCGAGGACGCGATCGCCGAACTCGAGCGCTGTCAGGCGATGAGCGACCACACGCAGATCGGCGAGCAAGTCAGCGTCGCCGAGCCAACCGTCCACGGTGTGGCGAACGATGGCCACACCGTCGCCCTGATCGACTGTGGTGTCAAGGGTTCGATCATCGACTCACTCGTCGCCCGCAACGCGACCGTTCACGTCTTCCCACACGACGCGAGCGAGGCGGACGTCGAAAGCGTCGACCCCGACATCCTGTTCATCTCGAACGGTCCTGGCGACCCTGCGAACTACGAAGCGGCCGCCAACCTCGTCGAGGCGTACGTGGAGGACCTGCCCGTCGCTGGCATCTGTCTCGGCCAGCAGATCGTCGCCCGCGCACTGGGTGGCACCACCGAGAAGATGACCTTCGGCCACCGTGGCGTCAACCAGCCCGTCCTCGATCTCGAGTCGGGCCAGGTCGTCATGACGACCCAGAACCACGGCTACACCGTCGCCGACCCCGGCGAGCACCTCGAGGTCACCCAGATCAACGTCAACGACGACACCCCCGAAGGCCTCGACGGCATCGACCTCGACGTCATCACCCGCCAGTACCACCCCGAAGCGAACCCCGGCCCCGAGGACACCCTTGGCTTCTTCGACGATGTCCTCGCGATGGCCCCCACGCGACAGACCCCTCGAGCGATCCCAGCCGACGACTGAGGATCCATTTTTGGGCTTTGCAGGCGTTTGTACCTTGATGCGAGCAGCACATGCTGACCAGTGGTCACACTGAGTGTCGATGGTTGCTCCCGCCGGTTTCCACTTTTCGCTCGCTCGAGCTGTGGGACACTGATCGCGTTCCGTACGCGCACACCGACGAGAGACGGCTCGGGAAGCCCCATTTGCAACGCGGCCTGGGATTTGAGCTTTTGTACCGGGCTCCAGTCAATCCTCCATGGTCCCCTCGTGTGAGAACCGCTAGTGATACCACCCGATATACGTCGCCCGGTGGCGAGTGTCGTAGGCGTCGAGGCCGTCGCCTCTGAGCCACCGAATCCGGAGGTCGTCGTACAGCGTCGAGTCACGATAATCGAGGAACGTGACGGGGGCCAGGAGGTCACCGTCATCGTCTCGAACGATGCTCGAGAGGATGGTAAAGACGTGTTTGTGTCGACGGTTATTGACGAAGCCCGCGAACACTGGGTGGGACTGTGCAACCGCCGGAACGGCCTGAAACGCCTCGACGGAACGCCTGGTCATCTCCCCACAGAAGAGTCCGGTGTCCTCGCCTGCCATCATCGCCTCGAAACTCGTCTCGCTCTCGAAGTGCCCCCGAAGGTCTCGACGGCCGAAAATCACGTTTTCCTCGACGGACCCGGCCAGATACCGGGGGATATCGTATCTCGTGTGCTCGCGAAAACCATCGACGAGGCCCTCCGTCATCGCGGGCACGTCCGCCGGGTCCGCCCCGCTGAACGTCTCGACAACGTCGGGGTCTGCGCGACGCGGCCCACGGAAGGCGTCGGCGCTGTACGGACGCACCTCGAGCGACTCGAGCGTGTCGAAAAAGTCGGGGTAGTTGTGATACTCGAAGTGGAGACGGCCGGCTTCGAACGCCGAGAGGTCGGCCACGAGTTGCTCGAGTGGGCCATCCTCGAGTCCGAACTCGCGGTCGATGCGCGCAGCGTCCGTCTCATCGTCGAGGGCGACGTCGGCGACACTCGAATCGTCGTCGGCCAGCACCAGCCGTTCGACGCCGCCGTCAGCGTCCGTGTCGGGGACGATATCGTAGCCGGTTGGCGTCGAAATCCGGGTGCTCGTGGGGGCCAGTCGGTCGGCGACCAGCGGGTCGAGGTCCTGGCGTGTGAGGTTCGTCCCGGTGAACCGGTCGAACCCCAGCACGACGTTGTACGTCGTCTTGCCAGCACCGAGAATCGTGAGCCCACCAGCGGTTCCGGCGAGGAATTGACGACGACTCACCTCTCGATCCATTGCCTGTCACTGAGGCAAGCGAACGCAAAGCTCTTGTGTCGGAGACTGTCGCTCGAGGTGGACGTTTGGGGGATTGGCTCTGTTGAAACCCTTCAGATCTTACACGAGCTACGTGCTGCATACAGGGCGCGAATGTTCCACGAGATCCAGGTTGATTTAGGAAGGCGAGGATCGCTCAATACAACTGAAGGACATCAAATCGTTTTGAAATTACTGCCTTGATTAAGTTATTCGGTTGTGGAAACTTCCAGTAACCAAATCTTCCAAATTCTTCTTCGGTGAACTCAATTATTCTGGCGGTTATCAATAATACAGTGGTTAATTTTCCTTCGGCACATTAATAATTAGTCATGTCTAAAACATTCTTATGCCCAGCACCAGTATGGAGGATTATCTCAAGTCAATCTACTACTTGCAGGGCAGAAGCGATGGTGCTCGCGTTCGTACGTCAGAAATCGCAGACCATCTTGGTGTGACCTCTCCCACCGTCACCAGTATGTTTACCAAACTTGCAAGTAGGGGGTATATTGATCATGAAAAGTACTACGGGGCGTCGTTAACGGAAGAA
>LFFM01002763.1_pt1 | contig 11385 bp, 5 predicted proteins | sample 643131 | NCBI WGS metagenome assembly LFFM01 (sample SAMN03777445, study PRJNA286221) | soda lake metagenome | biome: soda lake; feature: Kulunda steppe; material: water; isolation source: sample Tc-Br brine of Tanatar trona crystallizer | place: Russia: Kulunda steppe | collected 2011-07
TCACGAACAGGCCGAGGCAGTCGACCAGCGAGCCGGCGAGCCGGTCGGGAAAGGCGCCGCCGCTGTAGGAGTCGAGGAACGTGCCGCTCAGCGGCGACTTGGTGATCACGGCGTGGCGGGACTGGCCGGGTAGATACCCCGAGAGCGGTCCGAGGACGAAGCCGAGGACGTTCGCCGGCCCGCGCGGATCGACCCCCGCCCCGAGGTGTTCGTAGAGATATCTGGCGCCGAGGCCTTTCCCGCCGAGATAGCGCTCTAACCACCGCTCGGGGAGGCGTCGGCGCTCGACCGATCCGGTCGAGAGGTCGACGGCGAGGACGTACTCCCGGCGTCGGTCGCTCATGGCTGCCTTTCCGGCCCCACCGTTTCGACGGTTTCGGTTCCTCCCGACGCGTGGGAGCCGGCCGACTGGAACCACGTCGTATCATAACTCCGTCAGTACGTGGATCGGCGCGGTGGGTCGACGGGCGATACCGGCCCCACCGTGCCGGTCGACCCGTCGTTCGGGGAAGTCCGTCGGGGGAAACCCGTCGTTCGGGGGAGCCTTATGTGGCGTGAGCGCGTATCTCGATGACGTATGATCGAACACGGGAGGAACGTAACGCGGCGCGCTCACCGGAGGGTCGGCCATGTCCAGTGAGGAGGAGACGGTCGAGACGATCTGTCCGTACTGTGGGGTCGGCTGTGGCATCACGGTCAAACAGGGCGCCGAACCCGGCGACGTCCAGTTCATGCCGTGGGGCGACGCTCCGGTCAACGAGGGGCGGATCTGCATCAAAGGCGGCGCGGCCACCGAGGTCGTCGACCACGAGGACCGGCTCACCGAACCACAGATACGGGAGGAAGACGGCTCGCTCCGGGAGGCCAGCTGGGAGGAGGCCTACGAGCTGATCGTCTCCGAGATGGAACGCATCCGCGAGGAGTACGGCCCCGACGCCATGGGCTTTTATGGCTCCTCGAAGACGATGAACGAGGAGAACTACCTCCTCCAGAAGCTCGCCCGCCGGTACGGGACGAACAACGTCGACAACTGCACGCGGATGTGTCACGCCTCGACGGTGTGGGCGCTCCGGACGAGCCTCGGGGCGGGGGCGATGACGAACAGCATGAGAGACCTCCGGGAGGAGGCCGACGTGCTGTGGATCCACGGCGCGAACCCGGCCGAACAACACCCGATCGCCAACAGCCAGTACTTCCGCCAGGCGGTCCTCGACGGCGCAACCGTCATCCAGGTCGACCCACACGCGAACAAGACCACCCGGTCGTTCAAGATCGACGAGACCGACCGCCACCAGCACCTCCAGGTGAAGCCGGGCACCGACGTCGCCTTGCTCAACGTCGTGATCAAGACGATCCTCGAGAACGACTGGGTCGACCACGAGTTCGTCGAGGAGCGCACGGAGGGCTTTTCCCACCTCGTCGAGACCCTGGAGGGGTTCGACAAGGAGGCCGCCGCCGAGGAGTGTGGCGTCGAGCTCGAGGAGATCGAACGGGCCGCAGAGAAGTACGCGAACGCGGAGAACGCGGCCATCTTCACCGGGATGGGGATGAGCCAGCACACGAGCGGCGTCGACAACGTCCAAAACGAGATCAACCTCGCGTTGATCACGGGTAACCTCGGTCGGCCCGGCACGGGCGTCAATCCGCTGCGCGGCCAGAACAACGTCCAGGGCACCTGTGACGTCGGCGCGATGCCGAACGTCCTCCCGGGATACCAGCTCGTCGACGACGACGAGGCCCGCGAGGCCGTCGAGGAGGTCTGGGGCTTTTCGATACCCTCCGAGCCCGGCCTGACGAACGTCGAGATCTCCCACGAGGCGGGGAAGTCGGTCCACGGGCTGTACATCATGGGCGAGAACCCCATCATGTCCGAGCCGGACGCGAACCGGGTCGCAGAACGGTTCGAGGAGCTCGAGTTCGTCGTCGTCCAGGACATCTTCCCGACCGAGACCGCCGAGTACGCCGACGTCATCCTGCCGGCGACGACGTGGGCCGAACGCGGCGGCACCGTCACCAACACCGACCGGCGCGTCCAGCGGATGCGCGGGGTACGGAAGGTCCACCCGAACACGAAACACGACCTCGAGATCGTCAGCGAGGTGGGCAGCCGCCTGTTCGGCGAGGGGTTCGAGTTCGAGACCCCAGAGGAGGTCTTCGAGGAGCTCCGGCAGGTCTGTCCGAGCTACCACGGGATGACCTACGAGCTGCTCGGCACCGAGGGGCTCCACTGGCCCTGTTACGAGCTCGGCGACGAGGGCGATCCGTACCTCTACGAGGAGGAGTTCGACACCGAAAGCGGGCTGGGACACATCGAGGGCGTCCGCCACCAGGACCCCAAAGAGACCCCGAGCGAGGAGTACCCGCTCGTGCTCACGACCGCCCGGCTCGAGGAACACTACAACACGGGAACGATGAGCACGCGCTCGCCGACGCTCAACCGGGTGAAACCGGAGAACTTCGTCGACGTCCACCCCGCGGACGCCGAGCGGTACGGTATCGAGGACGGCGACTACGTCGCGGTCACCTCCCCGCGCGGACGGATCGAACTCAAAGCGCAGGTCACCGAGGACATAAAGGAGGGCGTGATCTGGACGACCCCACACTTCGCCGCGGCCTCGGCGAACGTGCTCACCAACGACGTGCTGGACGAACGGGCGAAGATCCCCGAGTACAAAGCCGCCAGCGCGGAGATCGAGGTCGGCATCGAGCCCGCCGAGCCCGCGGACGACTGAGCCCCCGCGGGACGACCGATCGAGCCGACGGGATGCCGACCGGCTCCACGCGAGCCGGATCGACTCGACGAGAGATGCAAGCGATCGATCACGTCGTGGACCGATCGTGGCGACGAGAATCCTGCCGTCGCAGTCGCCCCCTCTCCTCGGGTCGTCACAGCCGGCCATTGTCCCGGGTCGTCACAGCCGGCCATTGTCCCGGGTCGTCACAGCCGGCCATTGTCCCGGGCCGTCACAGCCGGCCATTGTCCCGGGTCGTCACAGCCAGCTCTTGACCGGGCCGTCAGCACCGGTCGGTCCGGAACCCCCTGACGGCGCCGTCAGTCCGCCCCGTGAGCCGGGACGAACCCACAGCCCGGACAGCCGTTGTGTTTCGTGGTCAGGTAGCTCAGCTCCCGCCCACACCGCAGGCAGTTGTACGTGGCTCCTCTCATGGTACCGACACACGGCGAGGAGATGCATATAGCTTGCCCGGGGCTCCAGGCCGAGGGGGCGTCGAAGTCGGGATCGGTCGGGACGACGCTGCCGGAGTCGGTGGGACGACGCTGCCGGAGCCAGACCGCCCGCGACGCGTTACTCGCCGGCTGTCCCGACGCGCCGGAGCGCGTCGGGCCGGCCGAGGATCAACAGCCGGTCGCCGGCCTCGAGGGCGCGGTCGTCCCCGGGTGTGACGATCGGTTTCCCGTCCCGTTCGATGGCGACCACGGTCGCCCCGAGGTCGCCGACGAGCGAGTCGGAAAGCGGGCCGTCCTGCCCGACGGACGCCGAGGTGATCGTCTCGTCGGCGGCCCACAGCAGCGAGGCGAGCTCCCGGTCCGCGCCGGGCGTCGCGGGGAGCGTGGTCAGCCGGTACGCCCGCGAGGGGTCGAGCGCGTCGAGGTCCTCCTCGTCGACCGCCAGGGTGACCGTATCGCCGGCGACGGCACGGAGCTCGGCCGAACAGACGAGCGTCGGCTCACCCGTGCCGGCAGCCGTCGACGCTCCGTCGGCGTCGGATGGGGCCGGCCGTCCGTTCCCCGCGTCGGGGACGTCCGTCCGCTCGTCCCCGACGGCACCCCCGGCGGTGGAGTCGTCGGTTCCAGTCGGGTTCCCCCTGGACTCCGTCGTCCAGACCTCGACGGCGTCGCCCGGACCGGCGTGGAAAGCCGGGTCGGCCTGGACGGCGACCGCCGCGGTGCCGGGAGCGAGCGTCGGCCCGAGCCCGGCGACCCGCGAGCCGACCGCGAGATACGCTATCGTGCGATCCTCGCCGAGTTCGACGTCGACGTGTCCGATCCCGTAGTCGTGCTCGAGTCGGCTCACGATCCGGTCGCGAAGCTCCCCGGGACTCAGCCGGCGCGGGAAGACGAGCGTCGTCCCCTCGAGCTGGGCTTTCGTCTCCGGATCGACCGGATCGTAGCCGTCGACGTCCTCGACCGTCTCGGGGAGGGTGACGGCGACGACCCGGCCGGCCGCGCGGACGAGCTGGTTTACGTCCGCTAGCTCCCGCGTGCCGAGGGAGGTCGCGAGGACGGACCCCGCCAGCGATCCACCCGCTCGCCGTCCGGCGTCGGCAGCGATCGCGCCGACGACGAACGCGGTGATCGTGTAGATGGCGGTCGCGGGCGCGAGAAGCTCCGTTCCCCCGAGGATCGCGTCCCCGAGCGCGCTTCGCGTGTTCAACCAGACGGCGACCGCCGAGACGCCGAGCAGAACGGCGATCCCCTCGGGGATCGTCTCCCGGACGTACCACCGGTAGACGAACGAAACGATGGCGCTGACGCCCCCGGCGAGGGCGGCGTAGCCCACGATCCTGACCGCCGCCTCGAGGAGCTCCTCGGTAGTCACGGCCACCAGAGACGCCACCAGGGCGTCGATCATCGGCCGGCCGCCTCCGAGAGCGCGCGCAGCTGTCGGCGCGGCCCGACGACGAACAGCTCGTCGCCCTCGCCGAGCGGACGGTCCCCGCCGGGAACGAACGTCCACTGTCTGGTCGTCGACGTCGCCCGATTCGCGCCGGTCCGCCCGGTCGTCGGCGTCGCCCGATTCGCGCCGGTCCGCCCGGTCGTCGACGTCGCCCGACCCGTGCCGTCGTTCCACCGGACCGCGAGCACCGTCGCGTCCGCCGCGACGGTCGGCAGGACGGCCGCGGGCGAACTCCCGTCGAGGGCGCCGTTCCCGCGGACGGTGAGCTTCTCGACGGCGTACCCCGCCCGGCGAAACAGCGCGAGCAGCTCGAACGCGCGGTTGGTCCCCCGGGGCCTGACGACGACCCGGCCGCGGTCGGCAGCAAGGAGCGTCGACGCCTCCCGTCGGGGAACCGCGACCGTCACGCGCCCCTCGCCGCCGTCGGTGGTCGGGGCGACGGCCACCGGTTCGCCCGGTTCGGCCTGCCCGCCGTCGGTCACCGCCGGCTTCGAGGCCGACGGCGCCGATCGGGCGCTCACCAGGCTGCCGTCGACGGCCCCGGCGGCCGTCTCGACCGTGAGAAGCTCCCCGCGAGCCAGCCCGGTCGGGACGAGCGCGTCGACCGAGACCGCACGCGTTCCCGCCTGGATCCGTTTCGAGAGGCGCCCGGCCGGCGGTGCGACCGCGATCGTGGCACGTCCGCGTTCGTCGATCGTCACGAGGGCGTCGGTGAGCCCGTAGTCGGCCACGAGCCGCTCCTCGAGGCGGCGTTCGAGCTCCGCGAGCGGGAGGTCGGCGGGGAGCCTCCAGGACTCCCCGCGGATCTCCGCCCGGAGCTCGGCCGGCACGGAGGGGTATCCCTCCATGTCCTCGACCTCCCCGCGGGGTTCGACGGTCACCTGGCCTATCCCGCCGACGATCTCGATGGCGTCGGCCGAGAGCGTTCGCTGGCGGAGCTGGCTGAGGGAGAACCGCTTCGGTAACGCCGCACCCAGCTTGTCCCCCTGGCTGTGGGCGTACAGCGCGAGCATCAGGATGACGAGGACGGCCACGAGCAGGCGCGGCGAGTTCGCGATCTCCGGCTCGAGCAGGCCGAGCAGCCCGCCGTTGACGCTCGCCATCGAGAGTGCGAGCACGACGACCCCCAGCCCGGGGAGGGTCACGCCGGTGACGTACTTGACGACGAAGCCGAGCGTTCCGGCGACCAGCGCCGGAACCACGCCGGCGAGGAGCCCGAGGTAGATCCCGAGAAGCACCTCGACTGGAAGCGACATGAACGCCCCCTCTCGCTAGATCCTGTTATATGTGTCGTGAGCCGACGTGCCCGGTGTGGCGGTCGCCTCCGTCCCGGTGTGGCGGCCATCTCCGTCCCGGTGTGGCGGCCAGCTCCGGCCCGGCGCGTCGGTCGCCTCCGGGCTCGATCCGATCGTCCCCGGAGGCTCTAGAACAGCCCGGAGATCGTGCCGTCGGGATCGATGTCCATGCCGGCGGCGGCGGGCTCGTCGGGCAGCCCCGGGAGGGTGAGCACGTCGCCGGTGAGCGCGACGAGGAAGCCAGCGCCCGCGGAGGGGTAGATCTCCCGGACGTCGAGGGTCCACCCCTCCGGAACGCCCTTGAGGCTCGCGTCGTCGCTCAGCGAGTGGAACGTCTTCGAGAGACAGATCGGGACGTCGTCGAGCCCGAGCGACTCGAGACGCGCGATGTCCTCGCGGGCGCCGTCGGAGTAGTTGACGCCGTCGGCGCCGTAGACCTCCGTCGCGACCGTCTCGATTTTCTCCTCGATCGACTCCTCGACGTCGTAAAGCGGCGCGAACTCCGAGGGCTCCTCGCTGGCCGCGACGATCTCCTCGGCCAGTTCGGCGCCGCCGGCCCCACCCTCGCCGAAGACGTTCGACTCGGCGACCCGGACGTCGAGTTCCTCCCGACAGTACTCGATGACGGTCGCGACCTCGTCGTCGGTGTCACCCGGGAATCGGTTGAGCGCGACGACGACGGGTACGCCCCACTTCCGGAGGTTCCGGACGTGTTTCTCGAGGTTCGCGAGCCCGCGGGAGACGGCGTCGACGTCCTCGGCTTTCAGCTCCTCGAGGTCGGGAGGCCACATCTCCTGGCCGTGGTACTTCAGCGCGCGGACGGAGGCGACGATCGTCACCGCGTCGGGCTCCATCTCGCCGAACCGACAGACGATGTTCATGAACTTCTCGGCGCCCAGATCCGAGCCGAAGCCGGCCTCGGTGATCAGATACTCCGCGAGGTTCGAGGCGACGTCGTCGGCGATAAGCGAGTTCGTCCCGTGGGCGATGTTCGCGAACGGGCCGCCGTGGACGAACGCGGGCGTCCCCTCGATCGTCTGGACGACGTTCGGTTTCAGCGCGTCACGCAACAGCAGGGAGACGGCTCCGGTCGCGTCGATGTCGTCGACGGTGACCGGCTCGCCGCCCTCGTCGTAGGCGACGATCATGCGCCCGACCCGCGCTTTCAGGTCCGCGAGGTCCTCGGACAGACAGAGGACGGCCATGAGCTCCGAGGCGGCCGTCAGCAGGAAGCCGTCCTCCCGAACTGCGCCGCCGGTCTCGCCCATGCCGACGACCGTCTCCCGCAACGCACGGTCGTTCATGTCGATCGCCCGCTTCCAGGCGACGGCCTTCCGGTCGATCCGGGGAGCCTCGTCCTGGCGGATGTGGTTGTCGAGCATCGAGGCGATGAGGTTGTGCGCGGAGGTCAGCGCGTGGAGGTCGCCCGTGAAGTGGAGGTTGATGTCCTCCATCGGGAGCACCTGGGAGTAGCCACCGCCCGCGGCGCCGCCTTTGACCCCGAAGACCGGCCCGAGGGAGGGCTCGCGGATCGCGATCAGGGCGTCTTTCCCGATGTGGTCGAACGCCTGGCCGAGCCCGACCGTGGTGACCGTCTTCCCCTCACCCAGCGGCGTCGGCGTCATCCCCGTCACGAGCACGAGTTTCCCCTCGCCGTCGCCCTCCTCGCGGACGCGCTCGATCGCTTCCGTCGTCAGCTTCGCTTTGTACTCCCCGTACAGCTCGAGGTCGTCGGCCGAAAGCCCGTAGGGCTCGACGATCTCCGTGATGGGTCGTTTCTCGGCGGCCTGTGCGATCTCGTAGTCGGTCGGTACCGACGAATCGCTCTCTGGCGGTGACATCGATGTCCGGAGGTTTTCCGGACGCGGTTATCAATGTTGGCGTACCTATACGTTCCCGAACACGACGTGTTTCGACGCCCGGTGGGCGTGTCCCGCCGGCGAACGGTCCGAATCAGCCGCCACGAGCGTCGACGTACGCCTCGAGCTCGCGCTCGACGACCGGCTCGATCGCCGGGCGCTCGTAGCTCTCGAGGAGCGCCCGGACGCGGTCGCGGGCCCGCTCTCGGACCGAGGGTGCGCCGTCGGCCCCCCAGTCGTCGTGGGAACGTTTGTCGACGATGGCGGGGTCGTGGAACCGCCCGTCCGGAGTCGCCTCGAGGAAGTGGCCCGCGGGCTCGGTGGCGGCCAGCGTCCCGAGGTCCAGGGCGTCCTCGTCGACGGCGTACCCCTCGGCGAACCGGTCGAGATACCGCAGGGTCTCACAGTCGAGGACGAACTTCCCGGGGGAGACGGCCGCATACGACTCGAGAACGCCGGCGGCGTGGAGGACGAAGTCGACGCCGCCGAAGGCCGTCACCGCCTGGAGGAACGTCGACTCGAAGCCGGCCTGGTAGTCGACGGCCTTCGCGTCGGTGAGCCCGCCACCGCTTCTGGTCGGCAGCCCGTACGCACGACCCAGCTCGGCGGCGAGTGGGACCGCCAGCGCCGACTCCGGGCTGCCGACCGACAGCGAGCCGTGGCGGTCGTCCACCGGCGAACAGGAGAGGCCGTAGACGACCGGCGTCCCCGGCTCGACGAGCTGGGTGAGCGTCACTCCCAAAAGCGTCTCGGCGTTGGCCTGGGCCACCGAGCCGGCGACCGTCGGCGGCCCGGAGGCGCCGGCCATGGTAAAGGAGGTGACCACCGGCGGCTGGCCGGCGTCGGCGTAGGCGAGCAGACCGGCGAGCATCGCCTCGTCCGTGCTCCGGGGTGGCACCGTGTTCACCAGGCCGGCGACGTACGGCCGACCCAGGTCGGGGTCGCCGACCGCGATGCCGACGAGCTCCAGACACTCCCGGGCGCGCTCGGCCCCAGTCGTCGAGGCCATCACCGGCTTGTCGGCGAGGGTGAGCGACCGCCGGAGCGTCTCGAGGTGTCTTCGCTCGCGGGGGACGTCCGCGGGCTCACAGAGCCGGTAGCCGACGCAGGTGAGGGCGTCCTCGCTCTGAGTGAGTTTCACCAGCCGCTCGTAGTCGGCCAGCCGCGCTCGCCGCCGCTCCCCGTCGAGGGTGTAGACGTGGGAGGGGCCGTAGCCGGGGGCCCGGACGGGCCGGCCGTCGCCGACGACGACGTCGTTCTCGGGGTTTCGCGCGTGGAGGGTGAACCGGGAGGGGGCACTGTCGACGGCGTCGGCGACGATCGAACGCGGTACCCGTACCACGTCGTCGTCCCCGACGGCCGCGCCGGCCGCCGCGAGGAGCTGCCGGGCGCGGGCGTGGCGGACTTCGATCCCGAGCTCCTCTAGGATGGAGATCGAGGCCTCGTGGATCGCCGCCACGCCGTCGTCCAGCCGCTCTAAGGGCGGACCGGCGGCCGTCTCGGCGTCGAACATTGGTGACCCATAGCGCCAGCCCCCGAATAAGGGTTCGTTCCGCTGGCCAGGAAACCGACGCCGTCGGTCGATTCGGCCGGAACCGGCCCGGCGTGGACACGACCTGTCCGGATCGCTACCGGTCGTGGTTCGACGGCCGGCGTGTCGCCGACGGCAGGAGCTTTATTCGCGGCGGCGAAAGCCGCCGGCATGGAGTACCACGAGGCGCTCGGGCGCCTGGATCGGCTCAGGCGGCTCCGCCCGAAGATGGGGACGGAGACGACGGCCGCCCTGCTCGCGGCCGTGGGCGATCCACACGAGGGGGTGCCCGCGGTACAGATCGCGGGCTCGAACGGCAAGGGGAGTACGGCCGCCGTCCTCGAGCGGATCCTCCGGGAGGCGGGTCTGGAGGTCGGTCTCTACACCTCCCCGGATCTCAACGACGTCCGCGAGCGGATCCGCGTCGGAGGTCGGAAGATCCCCAGACGGGAGCTCGTCCGGTTCGTCGAGGCGGCCTGGCCGTTCGTCAGGGAACGGGCCACGGAGGGCGAGGCGCCGACGTTCTTCGAGGCGTTTACCGCGCTGGCGCTGTGGCACTTCGGCCGGGAGGACGTCGACGTCGCCGTCCTCGAGGTCGGGATCGGCGGCCGGTACGACGCGACCAGCGTCGTCGATCCCGTCGCCGCGGCGGTCACGAGCGTGAGCTTGGAACACACCGACATCATCGGCTCGACGGTCGAGGAGATCGCCCGCGACAAGGCCCAGGTCGCCCCCGCGGACGCACCGCTCGTTACCGGCGCGACCGGATCGGCCCTCGAGGCGATCCGCGAGGAGACGACCGTCCGCACCGTCGGTACCGACGGGGCAGACGTACGCGTCCGGGAGGCGGGGATGGTCGGCCCGACCGAGTCGTCGGTCGAGATCGACGGGCCGGACTGGCGGATCTCGGGCCCGACGCCGCTGCTCGGCGCCCACCAGGCGATAAACGCGGGAATCGCCGCGACGCTCGCCCGACAGGTCGCCGACGTCTCGGAAGCCGAGGTCGCCGCCGGCATCCGGAACGTCGTCTGGCCGGGACGGTTCGAGGTGATGGGCCGGGAGCCGCTCTCGATCCTCGACGGTGCACACAACCCCGACGCCTGCCGGCGGCTCGCGACGCTGCTCGAACGCTTCGAGTACGACCGACTCCACCTCGTCCTCGGTGCGATGGTCGAGAAAGACCACCGAGAGATGTGTCGGGCGCTGCCGGCGGCCGACCGGGTGTACGTCGTCGAGCCGGCCGTCGACCGCGCCCGGGACGCGGAGACGCTAGGGGCGACCGTCGAGCGCGAACGCGGGGGACGAGTCGAGGTCGCCGGGCCGGTGCTCTCGGGGGTCGATCGGGCGCTGTCGGCGGCCGACCCCGACGACTGCGTGCTCGTCGCGGGCTCGCTGTACGCCGTCGGGGAGGCCAGGGACCGCTGGATTCGGACGCCACGGATCGTTCGGACCGACACGCGGACGCGGGCCCGGGCGACCCTCGAGAGCGCGGACGTCCCCGCCGTCGAGCGCCGGCGCCGTGCCGACGGGCTGGTCGGCCGGACGGTCAGGCTCCGCGTGCGGCCGGGGACCGCCGACGAGCTACGCGAGCTGGCGGCGACGGCCGGGGGACGCTGTGTGGTCTCGGGGGTGAGACGGGCCGACGCCAACGTCGAGGTCGTCCTCGCCGGGAGCATAGAGACGTTCGAGACGCTCGTCGACAGCCTCGAGCGGTCGGTCGGCGAGCGCCGGGTCGTCGCCGAACAGCTCCGGACGCTGCTCGGTCTCGACGCCGGCGGCGAGAGAGCCGACACCGCCGCGAGCGGGGGGTCGGACCCGATCGGTGGAGCCGGCGGCGTCGGGACGGGAGGAGCGGCCGACGAGGGCGGCGGTGGGACGGAGGTCGCCGGAGCGGTCGACGAAGCCGGCAGCGTCGGGACGGGAGGGGGGGCCGACGGGAGCCCCGGGACGACCTACCCCTGGGAGGAGGACACCGCGGTGATGGGGATCCTGAACGTCACCCCGGACTCGTTTCACGACGGCGGAGAGTACGAGCGGGTCGCGGACGCGGTCGCCCGGGCGGA
>LFFM01002766.1_pt1 | contig 11379 bp, 10 predicted proteins | sample 643131 | NCBI WGS metagenome assembly LFFM01 (sample SAMN03777445, study PRJNA286221) | soda lake metagenome | biome: soda lake; feature: Kulunda steppe; material: water; isolation source: sample Tc-Br brine of Tanatar trona crystallizer | place: Russia: Kulunda steppe | collected 2011-07
ATCCAAGTCGGTTGTAAGTGAATATACCGAAGTGGTTCAGAAGCGATAAGGCAGTCCAGTTCGAACCGGGACCGATGAGCGATCCGAGCCCTCCGCCCGACGCCACGGAGATTATGACGGTCGTCCACGACGCGATCGGTGATCTCGAACTCGAGCCGGCGGAGAAACGTGAAATCTGGCGGTTCACCCGGCGTGAACTACCGTACCTCTGGAGTCAACGGACGTCGTACTTCATCCTCGGCAGCTATCGTGACCCCTACCTCCGTCGTCTTCGCGCTGTACACAACGAGCTCACGAAACGGCTCGGTGCCTACCCGTTCGTCATGGGAGACCTCCTCGAACTTCCGACCGAGCGGCTCAACACGTTCGATATCATGTTCTCCCTGTTGGCAACGTATAGCGACTACATCGTCGGTGTCTTCGAGAAAGAGAGCGGTGGTGAAGCGCCGGAGCTAGGTGAGATCGACGATCCGCCGTTTTTCGACAAATCGTACGTGCTCCCACGCGACTACGCGTGGGTGACTGACGCGCATCTCGAGTCGAAACAGCACGTCATCCAGGCTGCCCTCGAAATGGCGTTTACGGACGATTTGACGGAGGAACGGACCCGCTCGAAAATCGAATCGCTCGTCGATGCTGCACAAGCTTCCGGTGTCGACGTCTCCGGAGACGAGGTCCGGAACGTTATCGACGAGCGAACGGCCGAGGGGGAGAAACCGGCGACGTACAGTTGGGTCCACCTCAACAAGTTCCGTAAATTCGAATTACACGATCGATGTTTCCCGTGGACGACGGAGGAGGAACTTCGAACTGCGGTTGCCGAGCTCCCGTCGCCGACACCACGCCCGGAGTGGGACAGATAACGGAAGGTAACCGACCTCACGTGACAGGGGGATCGAGTCAATCGCTTCTCCTAGCTCCTCTCGTGCTGGAGAATCCGGAACGGCTCTTTTTTGTCGGGACGGTGCCGGCGGCGAACGTGCGGGTGAAGTGTCTCGACCCCGTAGCCGGCCCAACCGTGAGCCAAGGCCCCCTGCAGCCGGACCGTCCCGACGCCGAACGGCCGTTCGCCGTCGACGCCCCGTTCGAGCCCGCGGGCGACCAGCCCGAGGCGATCGCCGAACTGGTCGAGGGGTTCGCGTCGGGCGCGGAGAAACAGACGCTGCTCGGCGTGACGGGATCGGGGAAGACCAACACCGTCTCCTGGCTGATCGAGCAGCTCCAGCAACCCACCCTCGTCATCGCCCACAACAAGACGCTGGCCGCCCAGCTCTACGAGGAGTTCCGGAACCTCTTTCCGGATAATGCGGTGGAATATTTCGTCTCCTACTACGACTACTACCAGCCCGAGGCCTACGTCGAGCAGACCGACACCTACATCGACAAGGACGCCTCGATCAACGACGAGATCGACCGGCTGCGCCACAGCGCCACCCGCTCGCTGCTCACCCGCGAGGACGTGATCGTCGTCGCCTCGGTGTCGGCGATCTACGGGCTCGGGGATCCCCGCAACTACGAGGGGATGGCGATGCGTCTGGAGGTCGGCGAGGAGGTCGGCCGCGAGGGGCTTCTGAAACGGCTCGTCGACCTGAACTACGACCGCAACGACGTCGACTTCACCCAGGGCACGTTCCGGGTCCGGGGCGATACGGTCGAGATCTTCCCGATGTACGGCCGGTACGCCGTCCGCGTCGAGTTCTGGGGCGAGGAGATCGATCGGATGCTGAAGATCGACCCCCTGGAGGGGGAGGCCAAAGGGACCGAACCCGCCGTCCTCGTCCACCCCGCCGAACACTACTCGCTGCCCGAGGAGCGGCTGGAGGAGGCCGTCGCCGAGATCCGCTCGGATCTCGACTCGCGGATCTCGTACTTCGAGCGGGCGGGGGACCTGATCGCCGCCCAGCGCATCGAGGAGCGAACCACCTTCGATCTCGAGATGATAGAAGAGACCGGCTACTGTTCGGGCATCGAGAACTACTCCGTGTACCTCGACGACCGCGAGCCGGGCGACACCCCCTACACCCTGCTCGATTACTTCCCCGAGGAGTTTCTGACCGTCGTCGACGAATCCCACGTCACCCTCCCGCAGATCCGCGGCCAGCACGCCGGCGACAAGTCCCGGAAGGACTCGCTGGTCGAGAACGGCTTTCGCCTGCCCACCGCGTACGACAACCGGCCGCTGACCTTCGAGGAGTTCGAGGCGCGGACCGACCGGACGCTGTACGTCTCGGCGACGCCGGGCGAGTACGAACGCGAGGAGAGCGATCGGATCGTCGAACAGATCGTCCGCCCGACCCACCTCGTCGATCCGGAGGTGGAGGTCGCCCCCGCGACGGGACAGATCGACGACCTCATCGAGCGCATCGACGCGCGCGTCGAGCGCGACGAGCGAACGCTCGTGACGACGCTGACAAAGCGGATGGCCGAGGATCTCACGGAGTACCTAGAGGAAGCGGGCGTCGACGTCGAGTACATGCACGACGAGACGGACACCTTGGAGCGCCACGAGATCATCCGCTCGCTGCGGCTGGGGGAGATCGACGTCCTCGTCGGGATCAACCTCCTGCGGGAGGGACTGGACATCCCCGAGGTCTCGCTGGTCGCGATCCTCGACGCCGACCAGGAGGGGTTTCTCCGCAGCGAGACCACCCTCGTCCAGACGATGGGGCGGGCCGCACGGAACGTCAACGGCGAGGTCGTGCTGTACGCCGACGATCCGTCGGCGGCGATGGAGTCGGCGATCGAGGAGACCCGGCGTCGTCGGGAGATCCAGCGGGAGTACAACGCCGAACACGGGCTCGAACCGACCACGATCGACAAGGAGATCGGCGAGACCAGCCTCCCGGGGAGCAAGACCGACACCTCGGGGGTCACCGGACGCGAGCTCGCCGACGCGGAGGAGGCGGCCCGCCACGTCGCGGAGCTCGAGACGCGGATGCAGGAGGCCGCGAGCAACCTCGAGTTCGAGCTGGCGGCGGACATCCGGGACCGGATCCGCGAGCTCCGCGAGGAGTTCGACGTGGACGGCGACGACGGGATCGCGCCGCCGGCCGAGGAGTTCTAGAAGACGAGCGCGTCGACGACGATCGCCACGAGCACGGCGCCGAGGAAGGCGTTCGAGGCGTGAAACGAGCGGAACGCGGCGGCCTCGGTCCGCTCGAAGTGCAGGCGGACGGCGAAATGCAAGAAGACGGCGCCGAAGACGACCACCGTGGCGGCGTACAGCCAGCCGAGGTCGGTGATCCACGTCAGCGCGGCCGCCGAGACGAGCGTTCCGGCGAGATAGTAGAGGATGTGTTTGCGGGTGGCCGTCGCCCCACGGACGACGGGCATCATCGGGAACCCGCCGCGGGCGTAGTCCTCGCGGTAGGCCAGCGCGAGGTTGTAGAAGTGTGCGGGCGTCCACAGGAAGATCAGCCCCGCCAGCGCGAGCCCCGGGAGGCCGATCTCGTTCGTGACCGCGGCCCAGCCGATCAGCGCGGGCAACGCGCCGGCCGCGCCGCCGATGACGGTGTTCTGGACGGTGTTCGGCTTGAGCACCAGCGTGTAGACGACGCTGTAGAAGACGATCGCGATCAGCCCGAGCGCCGCCGCCAGGGGGTTGATCGTCAGGAACACGCTCAGGGAGGCGCCGGTCAGAAAGAGCCCGAAGAGGACCGCGTTCCGAACGGGGACGAGGTCGGTCGCGAGCGGGCGGTCGGCGGTGCGGGACATCCGCCGGTCGACGTCGCGTTCCAAGACGTGGTTGAACGTCCCGCTCGCGCCGATCGCGAGCACGCCCCCGAGCAGCGTCGCGACGACCGTGGGGGCGTCGAGTGCCGGCCCCGCGGCGAGGGCCATCCCCGCGGCCGCGACCAGACAGAGCAGCCACATCAGCCGCGGTTTCGTCATCGAGACGTACGCCCTCGTGGTGAGAGACAGGCGAGCGACGGTCCCGTCGGGGAGCTCCCGTTCGGGGGAGGGGGCGTCCGCGGCCGGGGCGGGTTCGACGTCGACGCCGTCGTCGGTCGAGCCCGTGGCGACCTCGAGCTCCCAGGCCAGCGCGAGGACGACGACGCCGAAGGTGAGAACGCCGAGGGTCAGGTGGAGTCCGGGAACGATCGCCGCCGTACCCATCGTCGCCGTGACGGCGCCGACGCCGATCTGGACGGCGTACAGCCCGAGAGCCGCAAGGAGGGTCAGGCGGACCCGACCGTCGGCGTCGCCGAGCCCGGCGGCGAGGGCCGCGCCGGCGACCAGCAGGCCGACGACGACGGCCGCGAGCCGGTGGCTCCAGGCGATCGCGAGCTCGGTCTGGTTCAGCGGGTCGACGGGGGTCGTACAGAGCGGCCAGCTCGAACAGGCGGAGGCCGCACCGGAGAGCGACGTCGTCGCACCGACGACGACGAGCAGGTAGACCCCGAGAGCGGTCGCTGCCAGCAGCCCGGTGAACCGCGGCCGCGTCCGAATCGGGCGGGGAAACGGCGTCGAATCGACGGCCATCACCACGTGTCTTCGGCCGAGCGTACTTTACTGTCCCGCTTTTCGGCGTCGATATATCCGTTCGAGCGTCGAAATAGAGGGGCCGTGTCGGGGGCTTCCCCGGACGGCGCGTCCGGATACTGCCCAGGAGCCGTATCGGGGGCCTCTCCGGACACGTCCAGGGACCCCCCGTTGCCCGTAGCGGGCAGCGCCGTCACCCACAGCGGGCGGCACCGTCGTCCGTAGCGAGCGGTGTCGTCGAACTCGCGCGACGACTCGTCTCCACACATCGACATCCATTTGACCGCGCTGTGGCCACGTTCGGGCGTGAGTTCAGGCGCCCCGACCCTCCGACTGCGGGCCGCGGTCCGCCCCGTGACCGGCCCTCGGCTCGCCGTCCGCTCGGTGCTGGCGTTTTTCGGGACCGTGGCGGCCCTCGGCGTCCTCCACGAGCGTCTCTCCGGCGAGTCGATCCAGCCGGTCACGCTCGCGGCCGCCTCGCCCGCGGATCTCCTGCTCGCGGGAGCGCTGTTTCTGGCCGTCCTCGCCGGTGTGGTCCTCGCCCACGAGTTCGTCCACGGCGCGTTCATGCGCCGGTACGGCGCCCGACCGACGTTCGGGATCGGGACCGACGGCCTGTTGTTCCCGTACGCCTACGCCCGCTCGGACGGGACGCTGTACGCCCGGGACGCGATGATCGCGATCGCACTCGCGCCGTGTCTCCTCCTGAGCCTGGCCGGCGCCCTCGCACTCGTGGCGTTCCGGGACCCACTCTGGATCCTCCCGGTCGCGGCGAACGTCGCCGGCTCGGTCGGCGACCTCCGGCTCGCGTCGGTCCTGCTCGGCCAGCCGTCCGACGTCCGCGTCGGCCCGCTCCCCGACGGGCCGGGCGTGGGGATCTACGGGCCCGCGGGAGCGACCGTCACCGGGTCGGCGAAACGGGTGACCGTCACCGGGTCGGCAAGCCGGATCGACGATGCGTCCGCGGGAAGCGGCGGGCGGAGCGACGAGGAAGCCGATCGCACTGACGGACCGTCGGCCGGCCGCGTGCTCGGCGCGTTCGTCGACGGCGCCGCGGCGACGCTCTCGGCGCTGGTCGCCGTCTCCCTGCTGTGGGTGATCGCCTCGCTCGCCGTCGGCGACGGCGCCGTCCTGATCGGCCACCCCGAGCGACGGTGGTTCCTGCTCAGACACGACGTCGCCGTCTCCTCGTACGCCGCCTCCGTGGAGGTCGGGACGGCGACGGCGGCGACGCTCTCGACGGCCGGCGGCCTCGCCTGGACGGCAGTCGTCCTCGTCCGCCGGTCGCTCGCGGCCGAACCGTAACGGCCGAGGCCGTCCCGGCCGAAGACGGACCCATGAAGTGGCTCCGGAGCGGTCGCCGGCGGGACGTCTGCGTGGTGCTCGCCGGGGAGGGCCCCCTGCGCGGCCAGCGGCTGAAGTCGATCCTCGAATCGCGCTACGACGAGCGCATCGAGCCGAAGTCGTTCTACGGCTCGCTGTCGGCGCTGGTCGACGCCGGCCTCGTAGCGGAGCGAACGGAGGGGATCCACGACGTCTACGCGCTGACCGAGGTCGGCGAGCGCCGGCTCCGGGAACACCACGAGTGGATGACGGCGAACGTCGAGGGGAGATCGGACACCGGTTGAGAAGCCGTCTCGCGGCCGAGCTAGAGGAACGGCCGGAAGTAAAACGGACTGACGAACGCCTCGATCAGCGCCGCGGCCCCGAGGACGATTCCCAGCCCGACGACGACCCGGAACGCCCGTTCGAGTTCCGTCGCCAGCTCCGCCCGCCCGAGCGGGCCACGGAGGGTCCGCCAGTAGACGATCCCGAGGTGGGTCCCGAGCGCGCCGGCGACGAAGATCGCGGGAATTTCGAGGATCCCGTGGGGAGTGACGAAGGCGACCAGCATCGCCGGATCGACCTCGAGACGGCCGACGATTCCGAAGACGAAGCCGTTGAACGCGAGCGAGACCAGCGCGGGGACCGCGAGCGCGAGCCCGGCGAAGGCGGTCGTGAACGCGACCGTCCAGTTGTTTCCGAACAGCTCGAGGGCGAACACGGGCGGGACGATCCCCTCGAGTCGGGCCTCGATCGACGCCTCGGTGAGGCCGACGAGCGGCCCGGCGACGACCCAGCCGCCGAGGAAGCCGCCGACCATGGTGGCGACCGCGAGGGCGTGTAACGCCGGCGTCGCCCGGACGAAGCCGACGAGTTCGCGCCAGCCGCGGGCGATCCCGCCCCGGAGCTGGCTCCGGATCGTCGTCTCGATCGGCGTCGGTCGCGGGATCGCGCCGCGGTAGCGGCCGAAGAGCGCGGTCTTCAGCAGGTCGAGAAGCGGCCAGACGAGGAAGGCGGTGACCAGCGGGACGAGCGCGGCGGCGCCGACGACCGCCAGCGCCGAGAGCGTTCCCAGGAAGCCGACGAGCGCGACGAACGCGACGACGTAGTAGAACAGGGCCTCGACGGGCCGACGCCGGAGGAAGCCACCGGTCGCCGACAGCGAGGCGACGACGCCGACGTCGTCGACGACGGCCGCGACGGGCGCGAACGCGAACACCGCCCGGATCACGGCGCCGACTGCCAGCCAGGCGAGGACGCCGAGGGCGACGAAAAGCGCCGCGACCGGCGCCGCGCCGGCGGCGGTGAGCGCGAACGCGGCGACCGCGACCACGACGGCGATCGCCGCCGCCGTCGTCAGCCACAGCACGATCTCGAGGATCACGAGGCCGAGGAAGGTGAGCCAGTGATCCCGGACGCCGGCGATCCCGTCGACGGCCGCCCGTCGGTCACGGAGTGCGCCGAGGGAGGCACCGATCTGTCCCGCGCTGACGGTTGCAGAGAGGACGACCGAGGCGAGGATCGTCACGAGGATCGTAAGGACGACCAGTCCGCCGACGACCGGCGTCGCGAGCGGCTCGAGGGCGGCGGCGAGCTCCGCCGTGTACTCGGCAAACGCGTCCGGATCGACCTCCGGATCCGGCGGCTCGACGTCGACGGTCGCGATCTCGGTCCGGACCGCGGCGAGCCGGCCGGTCACCTCGAGGTAGAGGTACAGCAGGGCGGCCCCGACGAACGTCCCCACGCGGGCGATCGCGGGCACGGCGGCGCCCAGCAGGTAAAACGGAACGAGTCCGGCGGTGTGACGACGAAACGCCGTCACGGCGGCGCCGGCCGTCTCCGAGAGGGTCATTGCCGTCGGTTCGACGGGCGGACAGTTAAATTCCCCGAGACGACGGGCCGGCGACGGGACGGGGCGGAGCCGACGCCGACCGGAGCGGGGTCGAGTCGACGACGGCCGGAGCCAAGCGGCCGGCGAGGCGGCGGGTGGCGATACCGTTATAGCTATCGGGAGGCTTTACACTCTCGGTATTCTGATGCTCCGCGAACGGCTCTCGCGATACCGGACGGCGGTCACACGGGAGCTGACGCGAGCGTTCGAGGCCGATCACACCCCCCACCAGGTCGCGGCGAGCTTCGCGATCGGGATCTTCGTGACGGCGATGCCGACCGGCGGACTGGGCATCGGGCTCTTTTTCCTGCTCGTCCGGCTGTGGTCCTGGGTCGATCGCGTCGCCATCTTCGCGTCGGTGCTCGTGCTCAATCCCCTGGTAAAGCCCCTCGTCTACGCCGTGAGCCTCCAGATCGGCGTGCTCGCTTTCGGCGTCGAGCCGATCACCCCGTTCGGGATCGCGGCGCTCGACTACGCGGCCACGGTCCTCGCGCTGTTGCTGTTCGGCAACCTCCTGGTCGCGCTCGTCCTCGCGGGGACGAGTTATCTCCTCGTCCGCGAGTTGACCATCTCCTACCGGCGACGCCGGACGGACCGTCCCCTCCCGCGGGCCGACTGATCGATCCCCGGACGTCGGACGGAGTTCCGTATATATACGTATGTACACCCTATATTGTACATATCCCTCACTCACAACCTTCATATTGGGTCGAAGTCGAGCGGTAGTCATGACAAAACGTACCATGAAAGACGTCAGCCACACGCCGCCGACGGGCGACCCCGTGACGAACGTCTGGCGGCGCGGCCGGAACGACGACTGACCGGGGTTCTTTCCGATCCCGAACGCTCATGCCGGCGGGTATCGAGTGTCGAATATGACGATCGTCGCAGCCGTCGATCGATCCGACCGGGCCGAGAGGGTGCTCGCGGGTGCCGCCGACCTCGCGGCGGGGCTCGGAGAGCCCGTCGACGTCGTCCACGTGGTCCCCCCGTCGAAGCTGGCAGACCTGAACCTCGAATCCGTCGACCGCACCGAGGGAACCGTCGACGACGGGACGCGAGCCGTCGGGCCGGACCGGCTCCGCGAGCACGCGACGGACGTCGCCGAGGCGATGGCTGGCGACCTCGAGGTTCCGTCGACCCCGGTCGGGCTCGTCGGCGAGCCGGCCCGGCGGATCGTCGACCACGCCGCCGAGGTCGAGGCCAGCTACGTCGTGCTCGCACCCCGCCGCCGGAGCCGGGCCGGGAAGGCGGTGTTCGGGAGCGTCGCCCAGTCGGTGATGCTGGAAGCCGACCGTCCGGTCGTGGCGATCACCGGGCCGTGACGGCGCCGACGCCGTCGTGGAAGCCACTCGGACAAACAGCAAACTCGTTGTAACAGAAAAGTTGATAGCTCGCCCTCCCCGACGGGTCGACAATGAGCCTCCGGCCCGTCGCCGTCGCCCTCCTCGTCGTCGTGGCCTTCTCCGTCGTGGGCGCGGCGGCGACGACCGGCGAGCCGTCGATCGACGTCTTCGCCCCCGAGAACGTCGTCGAGCCCGGCGAGGAGACGGCGATCACCCTCGAGTTTCGTAACAGCGGCTCGGTCGAAGACGACGACGGGCCGCCCGGCGCCGGAGCCGACGTGACCGAGGCCCGGAACGTCTCGGTGGAGCTCCACGCCGGGGACGCCCCCGTCGCCGTGAAGACGGACACGACGCCGTTGCCGGCGCTCGGACAGGACGCGTTCGTCTCCGAGTCGTTCACCATCGCCGTCGACGAGGACGCCCCCGCGGGTAGCTACGAGCTCGACGCCGAGATCACCTACGACTACGTCCCCGAGGTCGACTCGGAGGACGGCCCCGACGACGAGGTGACGGTGACGGAGACCGAAACCGTCGTGCTCGTCGTCGAGGAACGCGCCCGCTTCGCCGCGGAGACGGTCGCCTCGGACGTCAGGGTCGGCGAGACCGGCACGGTCGAGGTCGACGTCGAGAACCTGGGAGTCGAGAACGCGAGCGACGCCGTCGTCTCCCTCGACTCCCCGACCAACGAGCTGACCCCCGTCGACGGGGAGGCCAGCCGTTACGTCGGCGACTGGTCGGTCGGCGAGACGGTGACCGTCGACGCGGGGTTCACCCTCGAAGGCGGCGCCCTCGCGCGCACGTACCCCGTCACCGCGACCGTCGAGTTCCGCGACGACGACGGCGTCGACCGCAGCTCCCGGGAGCTGCGGCTCGGCGCGGAGGCGAGAGACCGGACGTTCGTCGCGACGGACGTCGAGTCGACGCTGCTCGTCGGCGACGACGGTGAGGTGCGAGTCACCCTCGAGAACGAGGGCGGGGACGTCGAGGACGCCGTGATCTCCCTCGACTCGCCGGACGGCGAACTCGAGCCGGTGACCGACGACAGCCGCCGGTTCGTCGGCGACTGGGCGGGCGGCGAGCGGACGACCGCGACCGCACGCTTCGAGGTCGACGGCGACGCCACGCCCGGGGACTACCCGATCAGTGCGGTCGTCGACTACCGCGACGGCGGGGGCGGCGACCGCCTCTCCCGGGAGGTACGCGTCGGCGCGACGGTCGACGACCGCCAGTCGTTCGACGCACGGACGGTCACGAGCGACCTCCGGGTCGGCGAGGACGGCACGGTCAGCGGCTACGTCATAAACGAGGGGCCGCGGCCGGCCGAGGGCGTCGTCGTCGCCGTCGACGACGGCGAAGAGGAGGGGCTCGTGCCGACGCTCGGGACGGCCGTCGGCCTGGGCCCGAACGTCGCCGTCGGCGAGAGCCAGTACTACGTCGGGAGCCTGGCACCCGGGGAGAGCTCGCGGTTCGCACTCGAGTTCGGCGTGACCGACGGTGCCGAGCCCGGGCCACGACTCGTCGAGACCGAGGTGCGCTACCGGAACGCCAACGACGACGTCCGGACGACCGACGTCGTCGACGTGCCGGTCGAGATCGGCGACTCCCGCGAGGAGTTCGCCCTCGAGGCACAGGCAGCGACCGTCGAGGTCGGCGGCACCGACCGACTCGAGGTGGCGGTGACGAACACCTACGGCGAGACGCTGACCGACGTCGAGGCGAAGCTGTTCACGAACGATCCCCTCGAACGGGGCGACGACGAGGCGTTCATCCCCCGGCTCGAGCCGAACGAGACGGTGACGATCGCCTTCGAACTCTCGGCGGCCGAAGGGGCGACGCCACAGAGCTACCCCGCGCGGATCGACTTCCGGTACGACGACGCCGACGGCGACGGGCGGCTCTCTGACACCTACCGGATCCCGGTGTCGGTCGTCGAGCCGGTCGACGAGGGGCTCGCGCTGGGCTGGATCGCCGTCGGCCTGACGGCGCTCGCGGCGGTCGCCGGCGCCGGCTGGCGGTTCCGGGCGCGGCTGGCCGCGGCGCTCCCGTGGACCGGAGCCGGTTCGGCGGCGTCCGAGGATCGCGACGTCGGTACGGAGCCGGGGACGAGCGTCGGAGAGCCCGGGGACGACGCGGCCGAGCCGCACGCCCTCGCTTTCGACGACGGCGCGTCCGCCGGCGAGGAGCCCGCGGAGGCGATCGCCGGAGAGCCGGTCGACGGCGAGGAGTGGACCGGCGGCAGTGAGCCGGGCAGCGGGGAGTCGGTCGGCGGCAGTGAGCCGGGCGGCGGGGAGTCGGTCGACGGCAGTGAGCCGGGCGGCGGGGAGTCGGTCGGCGACC
>LFFM01002768.1_pt1 | contig 11370 bp, 8 predicted proteins | sample 643131 | NCBI WGS metagenome assembly LFFM01 (sample SAMN03777445, study PRJNA286221) | soda lake metagenome | biome: soda lake; feature: Kulunda steppe; material: water; isolation source: sample Tc-Br brine of Tanatar trona crystallizer | place: Russia: Kulunda steppe | collected 2011-07
GCGAGGATGAGAACGGCAACTCGCGGAATTGGGGTCAGTCGGGGAACAAGAAACTCCACGGATGGGAGTTCGACAGATTCGTTCGCCTGCTCGAATACAAAGCCGAGGAACACGGTATCCTCGTTGATCGAGTGGACGAGGAGAACAGCTCGAAGACGTGTTCGTGTTGCGGACAGATCCGAGATGCGAACCGCGTGGAGCGCGGTCTGTACGTCTGTTCATCGTGCGAGACGACGATGAACGCAGACGTGAACGGTGCGGTGAACATTCGCAGAAGGATAACTCAGAGTCCCCCGACAGGGGATATGAGTAACGGCTGGTTGGCACAGCCCGGAGTCTTCCTGTTCGACCGCGAGAGCGGACGGTTCACACCGAGAGAAAAGGGAGTCTGCAAACCCTAATATCCCAACGCTGAGCAAATCGGAGATTTGCGATGTACGCGAATCTTCGATTCGCTTGACTCGGGATTCCTCCGCCTTCAGGCGGAGGAGGATGTCAATGACCGACATCTCTCCGCGTCCCGCTAGTGGAGTGAATCGTCCCGTCACGAGTGTGAACTCGTGTCACAGTTCATTTAGAAAACTATATACAATTAACATGCAACTATCGCCGCATGTCATCCAATAAAAACCTATTGGGACGTGTCGTCGACGGGTCGGGAGTGCCGTTGGGCGGACGAGTGGTCGTGGGCCGAAACGGAGGGGATTCTGACCCGGTCGGCCACTGGATAACCGACGAAGACGGCGAGTTTCCGATAGTCGCAGACGGTGGGGCGTCTCTCGAACCGTCCGATCTCTCATTTACCGTTCGTAACCCGAAGCGAGGCGGTGTCGAGCATCCGATCAGCTCACGGAGGAGTCACGACAGCGAGGAGATGAGGACCGTCGAGCTGCAGGTAGTTTCGGCGAGCACACCGATTCACGGCAGCATCGAACACCGCGGGATGAACGACGCGGCGACGACTCGGATGGGACGGGTTCGGAGCCATCGGTTCTGTAACCAGTTCCCGGAACTCGACGTGTACGACCGGTCGGACGAGTTCCTCTATGTGCTCGGTGACGCCCGCGAGAACGGTGCCGGCGAACTCGATGGTCCGATGATGGAACTCGCAGACGACCCGGTCGGTGATGCGGAAGCCCCTGCGGCCTACGGAATATTCGGGCAGTTTATCGATCACGACATCACCTTCGACCCAACCTCCGACATCGATCAGCGAAACGATCCGGCCGCGCTTCGGAACTTCCGAACGCCAGCGCTCGACCTCGACGCCCTCTACCGCACCGGACCCGGTGTAACACCGTTCCTGTTCGATCAGGATCATCCGAGGGGTGCCCACCTCCTCACTGGCTCCGCCACCGCGCCAGACGCGGACGAAGGGGGAGTATCTGGACTTCCGGGGAGCGACCTTCAGCGGAACGAACAGGGCGTGGCGCTCATCGGTGACCCGCGAAACGACGAGAACGTTCTTATCGCCCAGCTTCATCTCGCATTTGTCAACTTTCACAACCGTGTCGTCGACTATTTGCAGACCGATGAGGGCGAGTCCCTTCGCGAGGAGGGGGAACCGATCGTCGAAGCCGCACAACGACTTGTGAGGTGGCATTACCAGTGGGTCGTGCGACACGACTTCCTCGCCCGGATCTGTGACACGTACATTCTCGAAGACATCGAAGAGCGCGGTCGAAAGTTCTTCCTCCCGCCCGAAAAGCCCGTGGCGATCCCAGTCGAATTCGCGGGCGCCGGGTTCCGGTTCGGTCACGCGCTGATCCGTCACGAGTTCGACATCAACGACCGGGTTGGTAACGTTCCTCTGTTCCCATCCGACGGAGACGAGACGGCGCACCTCAGGGGTGGGCGACCGGTTCCCAGCGATCTCGTCGTCGACTGGACACGCCTCCTGGACACCGGCGACGGTGACTACCAGCCGGCCCGAAAAGTGATGCCCTTCCTCGCACCGACGCTGTTTCAGCTCCCGATGGACGGTGAAGACTCTCTCGCCGTCAGAAACTTCTTGCGGGGGAGAGCGCTCGGACTCCCGTCGGGCCAAGACGTTGCCAAACGGATGGGGATCGACCCGATCCGAAACGAGAGTTTCGGGGACGACTCGCCAATAATGGAAGCGCTCCACGAACGCGGTCGCGGGGCGGACGGCCACTCCCCGCTCTGGTACTACATTCTCGATGAAGCGCGGTATCAGAACGGCGGTGAGCGCCTCGGCGCGGTTGGCACTCGGATTGTTGCTGAGACGCTCATCGGGCTGATCGAATCGGACGAGGCCGCCTATCCGAACGCCGCGCCGGACGGTTGGGAGCCGAGTCTCCCGCAACTGACCGACACGGAGGGGTACACGCTTGCCGACCTCGTCGCGTTCGGCGAGGAGGGAACGCCAGACGGGCTCGTCATCGACGGGATCGACTCGGGGCCGGCGGGCGATGGCGACCCGCTTGACGAGTCCGTGACGCTTCGAAACGCAGCCCGTGAGCCGGTCGACCTCTCGGGGTACGTGATTGACCTGAGCGGCGGACAGCGTGACGATCTCCCCGAGATGACCCTCGATCCGGGTTCGACGCTCACGGTCCATGTCGGCTCTGGCACTGACACGGACACTGAGTACTATCTCGGCAGAGAGCGGGCCGCACTCAACGATGGCGGTGACACCGTGACGCTGCGTAACCCGGAGGGTGAAGTGAGCACGCGGCGGGTGTACACCTGAGCCGATTCTCGTTCGGCGCTCGCTTGAAACGGTCAGTAAGCGATCTGCTCGCGAGCTCCGGAGCTGGTCTGTGCACCCGTCGTCGCCGTCGCTGTGAATGTGATATATACGAGACGTGTTTCGAAAGCGATTCGGCGTCGTCGGGAGCTTACAGCCGAGTGAGGTTCTTGGCTCGCGGCCCCTTGTCCGCCTGCTCGATTTCAAACTCTACCTCTTGGCCTTCCTCGAGGTCCGGGCCGCCGACGTCTTCCATGTGGAAGAACACGTCCTCGTCAGCGTCGTCGCTCTCGATGAATCCGTAGCCGCCGGTGTCGTTAAAGAAGTCGACCTTGCCTGTCGCCATCGCGCTCTGACAAACACGGAACCAGAATATAAGTGTTGGGTGTATTTTGCGAAAACCGTAGTTTCGGTCGTTTCGAGGGCCCCATTCGTTTGATACGGTTCTGGATAGCGTCTTTGTTCCAAACAGTTCCAATCTCGATAGCGTCTTTGTTCTGAACACGTTCACTCACGCGCGAGAGACATCGCAGCGCTGTCGAAGCGCAGCGCATGATCAATTAACTGAGGTCGAAACCGCATAGAAACACTTTGTATTCAAAAGTGTAGGCGCTTGCTGATCCGGGGATTATAAACCACAATCCGCATGAGTACGGGCCCCCTATCTACACGTATCATGAGCACCCGTATCGCACACCTCGAAATTGGTGGGATGTCCTGTTCGACCTGCTCGGCGACGGTGACCGAGTCAGTCGAGTCGCTCTCGGGTGTCGAAGAGGCGTCCGTCAGCTTCGCGACCAACGAAGGGACCGTTACGTACGACCCGGACCGCGTCTCACTCGCCGAGGTGTACGCGACGATTCGAGAGTCGGGGTACGATCCTGTCTCTGAGACGGTGACAATAGAAATCACCGGGATGAGCTGTTCGAACTGCGCCGCAGCGAACGAGGAGGCCATCGGTGAGGTCCACGGCGTGATCGAGGTCGATGTCAACGCCGCTACCGACGAGGCGCGGGTCGAGTACAACCCCGTCGACGCGGGGATCGAAGATGTGTATACCGCCATCGAAGAAGCCGGGTACGACCCAGTCAGAGACGCCGAGAGCGACGCCGAAACGGCGATCTCGGACGGCACGCAGACGAGCGCAGCGGATCGCGAGCTCTCACGGCAGCGGCGACTCGTGATCGGGGGCGGAGTCCTCACCCTTCCGTTCTGGTACCTGATGGGTGGGATGATCGGTCTGTACGGCGTCCCGGTGGCGATCGCTGGCGTCGACGTGGGATGGATCGAGTTCGTCATCGCCAGCGTGTTGATGGGGACGCTCGGCCGGGAGTTCTTTTCAGGAGCGGTCCGCGCGTGGTCTAACAACCGCAACGTCAACATGGACACGTTGGTCGCGATCGGTACCTCTGCGGGGTATCTGTTCAGCTCGGCCGTCCTGATCGGTCCGCTGCTCGGCTACCCGCTGGTCGGCGACTTCTACTTCGAGGCCGTCGCGTTCATCCTCTGGTTCATCACCGTCGGGAACTGGCTTGAGGCGCGTTCGAAGGCCCGCGCGAGCGACGCGTTACGGAAGCTGCTCCGACTGAGCGCCGACGAAGCGACGCTCGTCGACGACGACGGGGTCGAGCGGACGATTTCGGTCGATGCGATCGAGGTTGGTGACAGGATGAAAGTCCGGCCGGGAGAGAAGATCCCCACTGACGGAGTCGTGATCGACGGCGACTCCGCGGTCGACGAGTCGATGCTCACGGGCGAGTCAGTCCCCGTGGAGAAGGGGCCGGGCGACGAGGTGGTCGGCGCGACGATCAACGAGAACGGCGTGCTCCTCGTCGAGGCGACGAAGGTCGGGAAAGACACCGCGATCCGTCAGATCGTCGAGCGCGTCCGCGAAGCCCAGTCCCGTCAGCCCGATATCCAGCGGCTCGTCGACCGCGTGTCGGGTATTTTCGTCCCCGTCGTCATCGCCAACGCGGTGGTATGGGCGCTCGTCTGGGCGCTGTTCCCCGAAACGCTCGCCGCGTTCGTCAACTGGCTACCGCTCTGGGGGCCTGTTGGCGGCGGTCCGGTTGCGGGCGGCGTGAGCGTCCTCGAGTTCTCGATGGTCGTCTTCGCGTCCGCGGTCCTCATCGCCTGTCCCTGCGCGCTGGGGCTGGCGACGCCCGCTGCGACGATGGTCGGCTCCACTATCGCGGCGACAAACGGTGTTTTGTTTAAAGGCGGTGACGTGCTCGAGCGCGTCCGCGACGTCGACGTCGTCGTCTTCGACAAGACGGGGACGCTGACGCACGGCGAGATGGAGCTCACGGACGTCGTCGCCTTCGCGGACGGGGAGCCAATCGACGGGAGTGGGTCCCTCCACAGTGAGAGAGCGAGCGGGAGCGATCCGACTCCGGACGGCGGTGTCGCGGTCGACACCGAGACGGAGGGCGACACGGCATCCGACGCCGAGACCGAAACCAAGCGCGCTAGTGCCGGGGCTGAAAACCGACTGCTCCGCGCGGCTGCAGCCGCCGAGTCAGGCAGCGAGCACCCACTCGGAAAGGCGATCGTCGTCGGCGCCCGGGAGCGCGGCGTCGACAGTGGCGAGCCGAGCGAGTTCGAGAACGTTCCCGGCCACGGGGTGAAAGCGACGACCACCGAGGGCGAGACGCTCGTCGGGAACCGAGCGCTGCTCCGCGAGAACGGGATCGATCCCGGGCCCGCCGAGGCAACGATGGAGCGGCTCGAACGGGAGGGGAAGACAGCGATGCTCGTCGCAATCGCGTCCGCGGACGGATCCGGCGGGGAGTTGCTTGGCGTCGTCGCGACCGCGGACACCGTTCGAGAGAGCGCGCGCGAGACGGTGAGCGATCTCCGCGACCGCGGGATCGAAGTCTCGATGCTTACCGGCGACAACGAGCGAACGGCTCGCGCCGTCGCCGATCGAGTCGGTATTGATCCGGACCGGGTTCGCGCGGGGGTGTTGCCGGGAGACAAAGCCGACGCGATCGACGCAATTCAGTCGGACGGGAGCCGGGCGGTGATGGTCGGCGACGGCGTCAACGACGCCCCCGCGCTCACGACCGCACACGTCGGGATCGCGATCGGTTCGGGGACCGACGTGGCGCTCGAATCGGCAGACGTGACGCTGATGCGAGACGACCCACGAGATGTACTGAAGGCGTTGCGGATCTCCGAGGCGACGATCGCGAAGGTCAAACAGAACCTGTTCTGGGCGTTCGCGTACAACGTGACGCTGATCCCGATCGCCTCGCTGGGGCTGTTAAACCCCGCACTCGCAGGGTTTGCAATGGCTGGCTCGTCGGTGTCGGTGATGACGAACAGCCTCGCGTTCCGCCGTTTTACGCCCGACCACGACTATCACTTTATCATCGCGCGACCGTTCTACCGGCTATTCGAGTGAAATAGGCGACAAGTCGCCGTCATCGTTGATATCGTTCGCGCTCACCTGATCGCGTACTCACGTTCTGGGGTGGCCATCGCTTCAGGCAGGCACCCCCGAAACGCCAAGACGCCCCGGGGCCTACTACCGGTCATGGCAACGCTCCTCGTCGTCGGCGGCAGCGGATTCATCGGTCGAGACGTCTGTCGGCTCGCGGTCCGCGACGGGCATGAAGTCCGGAGCGTCTCGCGGAGTGGGCGACCGGCTACCGACGCCCCGTGGACTGACGCGGTCTCGTGGACCAGTGCAGACCTCTTTCGACCGAACGTGTGGCGCGACAGACTCGACGATGTCGACGCAGTCGTCCACTCCGTCGGTGTTATTTCCGAGGCGCCGAACGCCGGCGTCACCTTCGAGCGCGTCAACGGCGACAGCGCGATACTCACAGCGTTGGAGGCGGAGCGTGCCGGCGTCGAGACGTACGTCTTCCTCTCGTCCGCGGTGAAGCCACCGGGCGTGCGAAACGCGTACCTGACGGCCAAGCGGCGCGCCGAGGCGGCGATAGCCGACCTCGATCTCGACCACGTTACGCTCCGCTCCGGGCCGGTATACGGGACTGACCAGCCGCACTTCTCACCGCTCGTTAACACCGGATTCCGGCTCGTAGACTCGCTTCCGCCGATTGCCGATCGGCTCGGCGAGTCGCGGCCGCTCCCGGTCAATGTCGTCGCCAACGCGGCGTATCGTACGGCGCTCGACCCTGGAGCGTCCCTGCTCGACGTCAGCGACATCCGGCGGCTCGGCCGGTAACCGTCGGAACATGGTTCTCGACCGACTCGCCGGCTCCCGAACCATTAGGAGGCTTCCACCCCTCGATCGGCGTAGAACGCACCGTGGGAAACGACGACGCGCGAGTCGATATGACGACGGGAGCCATCTCCCCGAAGCTGTTCGATCTCGCGTGGCCGCTCGTACTCGGTAACCTCCTGCAGACTCTCTACAACCTCGCGGACATGTTCTGGGTCGGCCGTGTGAGCACCGAGGCCGTCGCGGCCGTCTCCCTGATGTTTCCGCTTTCGTGGCTGTTCGTCTCCACCGCGATGGGGCTCACCGCGGCGACGATCGCGCTGGTGTCTCAACACGTCGGCGCGGGAAACGACCGGCGTGCGGATGAGGTCGTCGCCCAGACCGTCCTGCTCGCGATCGTCGTCTCCCTCGCGCTCGCGCTCGTTGGCTTCGCGACCCGTCACTGGCTGTTGTACTGGATCGGCGCTCGCGACGCGGTGTTCGTCGAGGCGCTCGCGTACATCGAGGTCATCTTTCTGACGCTGCCGCTCACGTTCCTCTTTTTCGCGTTCCGCTCCTCGCTGCAGGGTGCGGGCGACACCAAAACGGCGATGTGGCTCGTCGGGATCTCCGCTGGGATTAACATCGTTATCGATCCGATATTCATTCTCGGTTGGGGGCCGGTCCCCGCACTCGGGACGCAAGGGGCCGCGATCGCGACGCTCATCGCTCGGCTGTTCGTGACCGCGATCGGCGTCTGGATCCTGCTCCAAGGCGACTGGGGCGTGAAGCTGTACATCGGTGACCTGAAGCCGAATCCGGCGATCCTCCGCAAGCTCATCGATGTCGGCTACCCGGCGACGCTCGACGGCTGGGCGCGGTCGTTCGCGGCGGTGTTCATGGCAGCGCTCGTCGCCCGATTCGGACCGGCCGCAACGGCCGCGTACGGAATCGGGGTCCGGCTGATGTCCGTCTCGTGGTCGGTCGCGGGCGCGGTCGGGCAGGCGACCGCGACGGGCGTCGGTCAGAACCTCGGTGCCGACACGCCCGACCGCGCCGTCGCAGTCACCCGCGTCGCAACCGTCGGGACGATGGCGCTTCTCGGGGTGGCTGGCGGTGCAGTCTGGCTGTTTCCCGCGACCGCAATGGGCGTCTTTATCGACGATCCGGCGACGATCGCCGAAGGGATCGTCTTCCTCAGGGTGATCGCGCTGTCATGGGCTTTCTTCGGTGGGCTGATGGTGATTCAGGGCGCGTTCCGCGGGGCGGGCCACACGAAGGCGGCGCTCGTGTTATCGCTGCTGTCGCGGTGGGGGGTGCGGGTCCCGCTGGCCGCGCTGCTCGCGTTCGGCGCGGTCGGCGTCACACTCGGTGGGTTCGGGGTCGGCCCCGTAGAGATTCCCACTGTTGACGTCGGCTACACCGGATTCGACTGGGGCGTCGTGGGGCTCTGGTGGGCGTACGCGACCGCGGCGGTCGTCTCCTTCCTCGTGGGCGTCGCGTGGTTCCTCCGTGGGACGTGGACCGACGGCGTGATCAAAAAGGAAACCGACCAGCCGCATGAGACCGCTACCGACGCGCTCAACGACTGAATCGCGCAGTCCCGGCCCGGGCCGGACGCGGCTCGGCTACTGTTGTGCTCTCGCCATCTCCAGTGAGATGAAAAAGCCGAAGTACGCCGGGATCCCCGCGAGCATGAACAGGTAGTACGCCCACGTCGGCGCGCTCGTGAAGACGAAATCGAACAACAGCGACACGAGTGCAACCCACGCCAACGCGAACGCGAGATCCTGGATCATTCCCGTTTGATGCTCCGAGACGTGCGATCTGAGACGGTCGGCGACGCTTCGATCGCTGTCGGCGACGCTTCGATCGCCGTCGGCGACGCTCCGATCGGCTCCGGGCTCGTCGGGCGGATTCGCGTCGGTCATGGCTGTGAGTCGTTTCGCGGGCGAGTTGGATGTTCTGATTCGAGTCCCGAACGGTCCGCGATAGGGGCCCGAGTCAATTCCTCAACAGTTCGAGTGGTGAACCGCCGGGGGTCGCCGTTACCGTCCCTCGACGTAGTCGACGACGAACACTGGCACGTGAGTCGACCGCAGGGTTCGCTCGGTGACGCTGCCGAGCAAGGCCCGGCGGACCCCGGATCGACCGTGACTTCCCATCACGATCAGATCGATCTCGTTGTCGCGCGCGTAATCCGCGATGACGTCGTGGGGCTGACCGCCGGCGTGGCGCTCGGCGAAATCGAGCCCCGCGGCCTCGGCCTGTTCGCGAACGAAGCCAGTGGCCTCCTTGGCGTCGTCTGCGAGCTCGGTCATCTCGCCGAACTTCCCCTGTCGGATCCGGTCCACCTGTTCTGTGCCGAGACTGTATGCGACCATGTCCGTGTCGGCCACGAACAGCGCGTGCACCTCGGCGTCGTACTTCTCCGCGAGGTCGATCGCGTGAGCGACTGCGTTGTTGGCGACCTCGCTGCCGTCGGTCGGGATGAGTATCTTATCGTACATGGGTCAGTCGTCCGCGTGCGCGTTTCCGTTCTTTTCGGCGACGACCTGTGCGGCCGTCTTGTCCTTCGGCATCGGATCGGGGCTGTGACACTGTCGGACCATCTGTTTGGTCCGCAGCGGTGGCTCGTCCGTGACGTAGGAGACGAAGATCGTGATCGCAAACACCAGCGGGACGCCGATCAAAGCAGAGCCGATAGCCGGCATCCACGTCTCGAGGAACTCGATACCGAATCCGGCGCCCCCGTTGATGAGGCCGAACTGTCCCTCGTTGAGCATCGGGATGAACCAGATGATGATTCCGCTCGTCATCCCGGCGAGCGCGCCTGGACGGTTGGTGTTCTCCCACCAGAGCCCGAGGAAGAACATCGGGAACAACACGATGGCGGCGAGCGCGAACGCGAACGAGACGAGCGCGGCGATCGGCGCCTGTGGGTTCAAAGCGAACAGGATGGTGAGCAGCCCGATCGCGATGATACTGAGGCGACCGACGAGCACCTGCTGTCGCTGGGTCGCGTCCTCGTTGATGATGTTCGCGTAGATGTCGTGAGAGATAGCGGAGGAGGCGGCGATGAACAGTCCCGCGGTCGTCGCAACCGCCGCGGCGATACCGCCGGCGGCGACGAACCCGACGAGCCACGTCGGGAGGTTCGCGAGCTGTGCGGCGAGCACGACGATGACGTCGGCCGCGGCGTCACTCATCCCCGGATCGCCGTACGTCGGTCCAAACTCGGAGTTGGTGTACAGGTCCGTACCGAACGCGGCAAACGCCGGCGCAGAAAGGTACAACACGGCGATAAAGCCGAGCCCCCACGTACACGACCAGCGGGCGGTCCGCTCGTTCTCGACTGTGTAGAACCGGACGAGCACGTGTGGGAGCCCGCAGGTCCCGAACACGAGGCTGAAACAGGTCGCGATCCAGAGATAGTAGCTACCGCCCGCGAACGGGTCGGAGAACTCGTTGCCAAGCTCGCTTATCAGCATGCCGTACTCGATCTGCGGGAGTATCGTCGAGTAGCCGGAGACCCAGCCGGTCGCCAGCAGTCCGACGAGGAACGCGCCGATGAGGATGACGTACTGCAGCGCCATGTTCTTAGTCGCGCCGAGCATCCCCGAGAGGGTCAGATACGCGATGGTGATGAGCATAAACAGCGTCATCATCGCTTGATACGCGCTCAGTCCGGGGATCGCGATCACGTTGTTGATGTCGCCGAGGACGTACATTCCGACGAGCCCCATCCCGCGGGCCTGTCCGAGCGCGTAGACGAATCCGATAAGGAACGTGGTGACCGCCGCGAGCGCGCGGGCCGTGTCGGAATTAAAGCGATCGCCGACGAAGTCGGGCGCCGTGTACTTGCCGAACCGGCGCATCTGCGCCGCGAGGAAGATGAGCAGGACGAAGTACCCGGTCGTCCAGCCGACGACGAAGGCGAGTCCGTAGACGCCCGATAAGGCGATCAGCGCGGCCATTCCAAGATACGACGCCGCAGACATCCAGTTCGCACCGATCGCCATCCCGTTCTCGACGTTCCCGATCGAGCGGCCGGCCACCCACATGTCGTCGGTGTCGGCGACTTTGAAGACGAAGCCGACGGCGAGAAACAGCGTCATCATCGAGATGACCATGATCGCCGGAACGAGCTTGAAGCCGATTTCGAGCCCTTCCGGCAACAGTTCGTCCGCCTGCATGAGCGCTGACGACGGGATCATTCTGCCGCACCTCCGTCGGCAGCCGCAGCACCCTCACCGGCGGAGTCGCCCGCGTCCAGCGCCTCGTTGTCCACCTGTTCGATGCCGTACTTCTCGTCGATGGCGTCGCGTCTCTTCGCGTACCAAACCGAGAGGAGCAGCGCGGCACCCGGCGCACCGATGGCGATTGCGAAGTAGTGGAACGGGAAGCCGATCACCGGCATGGCCGTTGTCATTAGGTCCGGCGCGATCCGCGTCGCCGTGATTGGTCCAAAAGTCGTGATCACCCAGAC
>LFFM01002770.1_pt1 | contig 11369 bp, 14 predicted proteins | sample 643131 | NCBI WGS metagenome assembly LFFM01 (sample SAMN03777445, study PRJNA286221) | soda lake metagenome | biome: soda lake; feature: Kulunda steppe; material: water; isolation source: sample Tc-Br brine of Tanatar trona crystallizer | place: Russia: Kulunda steppe | collected 2011-07
GACGACGACGCGGAACCCGACGACGACGCGGAACCCGACGACGATTCGGATTCCCCAGCCGACAACGAAACCGATTCGTAGACGAGCTGAAAACCGTCGATAAACGGGGACAGACCCCCGTGGTATCGACTTTTTCGTAGATAACGCGAGCTATCAGACGCTGTACCTTGAGGTCGTTTTATATGATACGACAGTGTCGACTCAGGCGTTTCCTGAAAAACAGGATGTCCGAGGAGTGCCGTCAGTTATACCATACCGACGTTCAGGACGCCGGGGAGTACTCGTCGGGGTTACGTCGGCAGGGTTCGTCACGACTGCGGAAGACCTCCCGACCGTTCACGAACGCCCGTTCGACCGTCGGAACCGGGTCGGGTTCGACGACGATCACGTCGGCTCTGTGACCCGGCTCGATGCACCCCCGGTCGTCGAGGCCAGCGGCATCGGCCGGGTTTTTCGTGACACGCGCCACACGCAGGTGAAGGGGTTCGCCGGTGTCGACGAACGGGGCGGCCAGAAGCGACGGTGGGTGATAATCGGAGCAAAGCACGTCGACTAACCCCTCGTCGATCGCGTCCTCGACCGCGAGATTGTCCCAGAGACTGCCGCCCTGAACGAGGTTCGGCGCGCCCATGACGGTGTGTAAACCGAGCTCAGTGGCTCGTTCGGCGGCCGTCATCGTGACCGGAAACTCGCTCGTCGAAACGTCCATGGCGGCCATCCGGTCGACGGTCTCCGGGGAGGCGTCGTCGTGGGAGGCGACCGGAACGCCGGCCGCCGACGCGTGCTCGGTGATCGTCGAAATTTGGTCCCATCGGGCCGTTTCCGTCATGGCAGCGCGCTGTTCGACGAGTTGATCTATTTCCTCGCTGGTGGCGCCGCTGCCGTCCGCGTATCGCCGCTCGAACGCGTCGCGGTCGTCGAACTGACCGTCCCCGGGAACGTGATTCATCAGCGACACCATGTCGATGGCGGCCTCGCCGTCCAGAAGCTCTCGGACTGCCGGCACGCTTTCGGTCACCTCACACCGGGCGTGTATGCGGTTGTCGCCGAGCAGTCCAGGCAGATCGGTGAGTTTCTCGACCAGCTCCCGTGCGAGCGACACGGTTCGGTTCTCGGCGGGATCGTTCTCGAAGGCGATGGCGTGGAACTTGGTGGTGATGCCGTTGGTGACGTTCGCCCTGTCGGCGTCAGTGATGGCGAGGTCAGCGCCGATTCGGGCCTCGGGGCGGGGAAACAGATGGCGTTCGATGTCGTCACCGTGGAGATCAACGAGACCGGGCATGACGAGGCGGTCAGTCGCATCGATGACGGTCTCTGCGCGCGGCCGTCGCTCGGTCGCTGGCGCCACGCGATCGATGGTGGAACCACGGAATGAGACGGTGCCGTCCTCGTAGACTCCTTCGGGTGTGACGATCCGCCCGCCGGTAATCACCGTTGAAACGTCCTGTCCGGGACCGTCCGTATCCAGGGAACCATGCCGCCGTTTCCGGGGACGGGTGGAGGTCGAATCGTGACTCATCTCCTCGTGATTCCGTAGCGAACCGAATAGTTATGGAGCGGATACCCCCACTGGACGTAGCGCGGATGTCACCTTTCCTCTCGCTTAGCGATCTCGTGTCGCTGTTTTGATGATCGTTCGATCCCGTCTCTTTTCTGTAGAGACTACGTAAAAACGGCTCGGGTACGCGGTATTAGCAGTCGCTCGACCCGTGGAGGCGGTCAGTCCGATGGTTCCGGCTTTTCGACTTCCGTGATGACGACGTCCCAGTCCGGGTGTCCGTCGCCATTTCGACATTCCCACCCACCCCTGACATCGGCCCCGTTTTCGTGGGCCTGCCGGAGCAGAGTTCGGAATTCTTTTTTAAGCGTTTTGCGTGACGTTGGGGCGTCAGAGTTCATCGGACTGTCCCACTTCGGCAGTATTGAGATCCACATGCCGTTCGCGGGGCGTGACTGCCATCTGTCCGGAGCCGCACACGGAAACTGTCAGTTCATCGACCGGAAACGTGACAGAAACGTATTCGGCCCGCAGGTCCGACTTCTCGAAGAACTCGTCGAGTGCGTCGGTGTCGACGAACGACTGGAGCGGTTCCAGATCAGTCGGACAGGTGTTCTTCACTTTCGACAACATCGCGATAACGCCCATGCTCGCGGACATCGCTTCCGGGTCATACCGTCCCTGACACGTTCCGGATTCTTCGTTACACACGACGAAGGATTTCAGTTCGACTCCCGCCTCAGTAGATACCATTTGTCTCTGAGCAGTATAGCGGAGGGAAACAATTCAGGGAGTATACCGATAGTACAGTAGGTTTATATATCCCTGGTGATCCCATCTGGCGATCAGAATCACCGTACAGTCGTATATTGATCGTAGCCTCGTCCGGGAATACTGGGTAGATACCAGTCCGCCCTTGGACCGTTCCGCGGAGCAGGCTTCGTGGATCTCGTTACTGGCCCATGAGTGCCCCTTCAATGAGGCGTCGGTGGCCACGTTTGAGCCGAGAGGAGAGGGACTGCTGTGTGATTCCGAGCTCGTCGGCGAGCTCCTCGAGCGACACCTCCCGGGGGGAGTCGAAATAGCCACGCTCGAATGCCAACACCAGCGCCTCGCGCTGGGTATCGGTCAGTGCGTAGCTGTCGTTCTGTACCGAGACTAACGCGTGAACGGCCGTGATCTCGATTTGAATATCGTTTTCCTGACAAATTGTCCGGAACTCGCTTATCGCGTCGCGGGTCTCGCCACGCACCTCGAAGTGCCAGCCGTCTTTCGTCCCGATCCCGGTGAGGACGACGACGTTAGCGTGTCCGAGGGCACTCAGAACACCGAGATACTCGCTTTCCCACTCCGCGCGCAAAAGGTACTCCTCGTCGACGTGGTCGATGAGTTCGACGTTGACCACGCCGGCGTGGGGTTCGAAGGCCGCCTCGATATCCTCGGCTTTCGCCCCGCGGACCCAGAAATACGGGATGATGACCTGTCCCTGGGGGATGAGTCGCTCCAGTTCGACGGTCACCTCCGGGAAGTTCTCGAAGACCGTCCCGAGCGGGAAGTCGTCCGCCGGGCTCGTGAACTCCATTACTGTGGCCATAGGGGACGTTTCGCACCGCTGCAGGTAATCAGTTGGGATGGTGTATCAGGCGAACGCATACCTCCGATCGGGGGACCGGGACAGCAGTACATTGTATATCAGGCCACCCCTTTTTATGTGAAGCGGATACACCGGGCCTCTGGCGCCCAACCGACCCTGATGGCGGGCCATAGTGGAGTTGATCGAATCACGACAGAACGCGATACTTTTTGCGACCCTGACGGGGTATTACCGGACTCTTTGAGAGCATTGTACATCAGGGAACACGAATATCTTCGGTCCGGACACCCTCTACTGTATGAGCTATCCGTCAGCTTGTGAACTCACAAATGCAGGGGTGAGTAGATCTCAATGTCGACCGCTGAAATAGACAACACGCCTACGCTCGATTCGATCATCAGCGCCGTCGCTGACGAGCACCGGCGGGCTATCCTTCGAGTACTGAACCGGACCGCCCGCGAGGCCGTACATCTCGATACGCTCGTTGATGCCGTCGCCGGACGAATCGACCGCGGCGACCTCACCGGTGACGAACACCGTCATCTGATCCGCGTCCGTCTCCACCAGCTTCACCTCCCGAAACTGAGAAGCTGTGGGATGGTCCGCTATGACACCGAAACGAAGCAGGTACGAAACACCCCCGGCGAGCTGACTCGGGAGCTACTGGCAGTCATCGAATCGTACGAAACCACCGACTGATCCCACGCCGCACCCCTCGGTCAAGCGCCGGGTCGCGACAGATAGCGGGTTCGTCTCTTTGCATGGATCTCTTCTCTGAACTACCGATACGTATCACATAACTAACCATCGGGAGCGGCTGGGGACGAACGTGAAAGAACGGATGTACGAAGCTCGGTCGATAGGCCGTGATAGAAGCGACACGGTGTCATGTTCGAGCCAGCCGCGCTCACCGCTTTCCGTGGCCGTCTCCCCGATGCTACCGACGTCGGGCGCGAGAAGGAGTTTCAAGAGTGAGTAGCCGATGCGCAGTCAACTCCAGACGGCAAAATCGATCGTTCGTCCCGTCTTCGGTCTCATCCAGGATCGAAACCTGACGTATCTGGCGGCAGGGATCGCTTATTACGCCTTTGTCTCGATAATTCCACTCATGTTACTCACGGTGGCCATCGCGTCGTTCGTCGGTGGGGAAGCGATGGCTGAGCGAGTGGCCGAGATGGTCAGCCAACAGCTCTCGACCTCGGGACAGGACCTCATACGGGATGTCCTGGCCAACACCGCCGGACGAGGTGCCGCATCCGTGGTCGGATTTATCACCCTCACGTGGAGCTCCTTGCGGCTCTTTCGCGGTATCGATCAGGCGTTCGACGAGGTGTATATGGACACACTGGAGACGTCGCTGCTCGAGCAGATCCGAAACGCCCTCGTCGTAATGGTCGGGATCGGGCTCGCAATCGTACTCGTCGTCGCCAGCGGGATCGCCCTCTCGGTTCTGCCGGTCGAATTGCCGTTCGTCAACGTCTTCGGGACCACCGTTCTGCTCGGTGTGTTGGTGGCCGCGTTCTTGCCGATCTACTACGTCCTCGCGCCGCTCGAGATGACGGTTCGGGAAGCGTTACCCGGCGCGGCTTTCGCCGCCGTTGGGTGGGTGCTCCTTCAGATCGGGTTCCGGATATACGCCGCCAACGCCGGCCAGTACGCAGCGTACGGGGTGATAGGTGCTGCCTTGCTGTTCGTCACGTGGTTGCATTTCGCCAGTATGATCGTGCTTATCGGAGCGGCGATAAACGCCGCCATTCGAAAGAGAGGGGCGGACGTGTCGTAGATGCGTTCGGGGTTCGGTGATTCACACTCTATTCTGGGAGAAGGGAATCCTCGGCCCGACTCCCATCGGTCTCACCTGGCATCGTCGGTCAGCAGGGGACACGTGCGGCTGTACTGGTCGACGTCGAAGTGAACGGACGGGTAGTTCACTCGATATTGCTTGCCATCTGGGCACTACCCTGCAATCGTGAGACGACGGCCTCGGTTTCGGCGGTTTCGTGGGCGATAAAGCCGAAGTTCGTCAGCGCCGCCTCCAGCGCTTCCCGACCGGCGGCGGCGGTCGCGTCGGTGACGGTCAGCACTTCGAAGCCGTTCTCGACGGCGTCGCGCAGGTGGGATTCGACACAGAGGTTCGCGCTCATGCCCGCAAGCACGAGCGTATCGATCCCGCGCTGGCGCAGTTGGATCTGGACGTCGTTGCTCCAGAATCCCGACAGCTGCTTGTGCGGCGAGAGGACGAACGTGTTGTCGTCGGGTGCGAGTTCGGGAATGATGTCGGCGCCGTCGCCCGTTGCGTCGAACATTCGGGCGTCGAACATGATCCGATCGATTTCGTTGAGGTGCTCCCACTCCTCGTACTCCGCGTCCTCGTAGACGTGCGGGGAATAAAAGACGGGAACTCCGCTCTCGGAGGCGGCATCCCGGAGCCGGACGACTTTCTCGACGACCGCGTTCTCCTCGACGGTCTCGCCGACCTTGTCCCAGACCACGCTCTCTGGCTTCAGGAAGTCGACCTGTGGGTCGGTGATGAGCAGTGCAGTGTTGTCCGGATCGAGGGTGAGTTCGGCCATGATATTTAAATACCTCCGGGAAGATGGGCATCTACAGCCGGTGTGGCGAACGCCCCGCCGAACGCGGGCTCGCCGATCACTCCTGCCGACTCGGTTGAGAACCGCCGGCGAGAGCTGTTGGGTTGTGACGATTCGCCACCGTCATCGTTCCGGTTAAACGGCATAGGACGACTCATGGGGACTACTATATTTGTTATTAACACGGTACGTTCGGTAAGGGAGTGTAACGGGATCTGGCGGAGAGGTTCTCCCATCGACTTCTGACTGTTTGGCTCCGTTAAAACCATCAGAAAGTTACGGTTATACGGTGCTCTCCGCTACCCCAGTATCACGATTAGATACTTGGTTCGTTGATCCGAGAACCTATTACGATGACTGATGGAACGTTCAGGGTCGCAGTCTGTCAGTACGAGTTCGCGGGCGTCGAAATTGCCGAGGAGCTGTGTGCTCGAGCCGAGGGGCTGTTCGATCAGGCTGGACCCGCGGACTGCTACGTACTTCCAGAGTTGTTTGCCTACGATCTGACCATCGACGCCACCGGCGAGGACCACTGCCTCACAGACGAGGCACGGGCTACCCTCCACGAGTTTGTCACCGAAGCGGCACAGAGGCGAGATGCGGTCGTCGTTGGGGGCTCGTACCGGACTCCGTCGGATGGGACAGTAGTCAACCGTGCGCCTATCGGCCTGCCCGACGGGTCGCTGCAGACGTACGATAAGTGTCGTCCAATCCCGAGGGAACGCCAGACGGGGACGGAACCAGGGACCATCGGTGGCCCCGTCTTCGAACACGCTGGGGTCAATGTCGGGGTGCTCATCTGTTATGACATCGAGTTCCCCATGGTCGTCCGCGATATCGTCGACCGCGGAGCCGAACTGCTGCTCGTTCCCTCACTGACAGCGAGCGAGGCGGGGTTCCAGCGAGTGCGCCGCTGTGCCGCTTCCCGGGCCGTCGAAAACCAGTGTTACGTCGTTCAGACACCGCTTGTCGGCGATCATCCACGCGGCGAGAAAACAGGAACCGGTCGGGGGACAGTGTACGCTCCTTGCGACGACGTTCTCGGCCCCGACGGGACGGGGCTGAGTTTGCCGCGTGATCGACACACCGCGGCGACCCAGTCCCTCGATGTGACGGCATTACGCACCTCACAAGCGCCTTGGAAATCAGAGTTCATACAAATCACAACAAATATCTTACATTAATTCTATATTTATAGATATGGGTGAGATTAAGGGTCTCTCATTGTACTCGACAGCGTTTTATGATTCTAGTTATATGGAATATTTATTATGTTTTTTGTGCTATTCAGTATTTTCTTTAATTTCTTCTCAAAAAATCCCATCTATGAGTGACTGCATGGGGGGGTGTATTGTAGATTGGAGTTCCACTGACAGACAACAACTGATACGAGAGAAGCATGTTGTTTCGATTCATCAATCCCAAATCTACCACGTATTCACGGGACGAATCCAGTTCTCTGAAGATTACCCCTGAGGCGACCTTTAATACATTATCAGGGCCTAGTTCTTAAGCACAACTATGCCCCAAGGTCCCCCAGCTGAATTTCAGGATTCTATCGCACCATCCCAGACACCTGGTGATACCAACTACACAGCCCCGACGAAATACGATGAGCATCCGGACAAGAGCGAATACGGTCCAGTCACGGCTCGCTTCGATGGCGAGATTACAATCGAACGTCCCGCCCCCGACATCGAAACATTACGTCGGGAAACTGTTCACACCGCACAACTTCACCATCACAACCGCGAGCGATGGAATGATTGGCCATTTCCAAACGATACGAAAACGCTGTACGATCTCGCTGTCCTTGATGTTATGAAAAAGGCCCTTACGATTGAAGGGATCTCGCCGGATGACTTCGAGATCCCGACCCCCCGGTTCAATTTCATCTTCCTGAAGAAAGCCCGACTCCCGGTAGGTCTCAAATCATTTTACGCGTATATCAAGAGCTCCAAAGCGGTTCGTGCTGAACTCGGGTTCCCCGATGAAGAACTGCCCAGTTATGAGACACTCCGTCAGGAAGCAAACGAGCGATTCCCCGACGAACTGGATGAATTGGAACAGGGCGCGGACGCATTCGAAGCCGCGGTCGTTCGCACAGTCTATGCCGTGTATCGTAACGGTATCGACGCGCCTACGAGAATAAAGAAAGCGTATGGCTTTGACAACGTTGATCCGCCACTCTACGAGAGGAACGTTTCCCGGTCAACCGAGAAAGCCGCGCTTCGCAATTGGGTCAAGAAACTAATCGACGAAACAGTAGACCCACTCACGTTCAATCGGGACGGCAACCCCAAAAATAGCTTCACACACTATCTTGGCCTCTTCGCTACATCTGCACGCTGCAACTGTGGATTCCAAGTGGTGCCGAATGTCGCGGACTACAATTATCCAAGAGACGTGATTCCGAAGGGTAGTGGCATCGGGAAATATGTCCGAGATGAGGATTTCCCATTGGATCCGCAGCAAGCTGCGCTCAAAGATAGTGAAATACCAGCACTAACGGAGCAGTTTGATGCTGTTCACCGGAATACGTTTGATGTCGCAAGACAACTGGGATTCTTCAACGGGTCGCAGTCGCTGGCAGTTGACCTGTACCACATTGAGTGGGATGGTGTCGAAAACGACGTTACAATCAATCGCCCGCCGAAATCTGAAAACGACATCCGGTCACAGTGGACATATGCGGCGCTTGGTATCATCGATACGGATGCTCGATTTACACTCGGAGCACGGTGGCTCCCGGATAAATCAAAGTATCCGGACGTTATAGGAGAGCTTGCACCAATCTCGAATGAATTCCTTACTGTTGAGGCGCTCTATGCTGATAGTGAAATAATTTCCGGGAGCTTACTTGACGAATTCCGCGGGATTGCAGGTTCTGGCTGGGTCGTGCGAGCACCCGACCACGATATTGTGAAGAAATTAAAATGGTTTACACCAGAGAATCATATCGGATACGTTCGAGATGTCCCATGGAATACAACCCCCAAGCCAAACCTTGTCGCGTATCCCTACAATAGCAGCAATCCATCTCTTATTGAGTTCATTACACGGGACTTGAAACAGGCTGAACAGGTAGACATCGATCACCGGCAAACATTCTCTGACTTCTCCCATTCTGAAGCAGAAACGGACGTAGCTGACCTACTCCCAGACGCCGTAGTGGACAAATTGGATGATTTCAAAACAATGAATGACATTGGTGATACCAAGTCTCACGCAGCGTATCTGACTGACCGAGAGTTGCCTGAGCGTTCACCACGCAACATTCATTTTCCGTACTACCAGCGATGGGCGATCGAACAATCAATAAATCAAATCAAGAACGATATGATGCCGCTTATTAACAGCTCCAACGAGAAGCTCCGGCTCTACGGCGTGAACGTCGCTATTCTGTTTCACAACTGGCATACACTGATCAACCGGGCACTATCCCCGGAACTAAAACTTCGACTAAACGTCACGCACGCCGAGCTCTTGAAAGCGATTCAAGATGTCGCTTTTAGTGAGCCCAATTAACCCAAAACCACGCCCCCGGATCCGTCGGAATTCTACTCATTCAGGTTTTACCAAGACTGTTTTTGTTCACCTGAACTTTGGAGACTATAACGACAGCAACACGACTGCCCGCACGATCTTGTAACTGGTTTTTTGGTTACGTTTCCACATCTAACAGGGTGTTGAGTTGTTCTCTTTCGCTGTCAGTATAGGTTTCTCGCAGTCGATCCGTTAGTTCCACGGGCTCAATTATATCGTCCGATAAAAGATCTAGTGCTTTTTCACCACGGTCTGTTATCCTGTACACATCCATATCCTCAACCCGTTCGGCAAGCCCGAAATAAAATAACGTATACAATTCTTTACTTATTGTTGAAATGAGATTCTCCACATCGTCAGCCATTTCTTTGATCGGTAACTCGGAAGGGACAGTAAGCCCATCTACCTTACTGAGTTGCCTGAGAGCAACTTCATCTGCGTCGTCAAGTATGATGAGATCCGGGTAAAACGCGTCATTAGGTTGATTTTCAAGTATGCCTTCAGTCGTGGTACGGAATGTATTGTGATAACCGCGCACATACGTATGAATGTGAAAAGCGGCGATTGCTCCGAATTTTGTAAGTTCATACATACCGCTCCGTTCGGCGGGCGGGGCATCACGGACATATCCACGCTCCTCTAGGTTTCTCAGCCGCTGGCTCATATATCGAGAATCTTGGTCAAGATGTGCACCGACATTAGCGGGTGTTTGTCTATCACCTGTTGAGAGAAGTGTGAGGATCTCAATATCAGTGGGGATAGTGAGCGGTTGGTCAGACATATGCAACCATTAGTCCAACACCATTTAACTTTGAATAATAAAATCAATATCTTACATGAGCAATAGTAGGGTCTAATTTAGAAGATCGTTATTTGAATTTGTAAAAGATTTATATAAGCAAGTCTATTAGCGTTTAATGCCCCTCGCAATCAGGGCACACACTGATGCAGCGGTCACACGCATCGGTGCCCCAGAGCACTGGTTGTCGAGGGTAATAGAGTACACAACCATGACAGCCGACGAATCCGGAAGCGTACGATCTGATGAACAGGACCGCATAGACAGTGCCGATAAGGCAGCGTATCTCACACGAGCGCTTGCCCGGTTCGACCCCCTCAATAAAGAAGAGGCGCAAGCGTTTGTCTACCGTGAAATCCTAGCCGTTAGCCGACAACGAACTGCCGAAGAGACGGGTATGTCAACAGCCGATATCCGAGTCAACCTCGTCTCTGCTCAAACGAAGATAACTGACGCTCGCCAAACGATTGAGCTCATCGACAAGTACGCATCGTAGGTGATTAAGACAATGACTGTTACAGTTCGAGAAGCTGAGATACCGCAAGAGGATGGACAAAGGATTGAGATAATAGCCTTCGGAACCGAGAGCGAGTGGGTCCCGTCTTTCCCACGAATCCCAGACTATTACGAAGGGATCGAACCGGTATTAGAGCCATGGCTAGTTGATCGACTTGATCTACCCGAAGACCCAGAAAGCGCGGTCGAAATAGACGATCGAGTGATCTCTGTAGGTGATGGTGTGTTTGAGTCGCCAATAATTGACGCTGAATACGCCGCACGCGTTATGTTCGACGCCGACGAGAAGGAGTGGATTGTCGACATAAACGAGGCTCTCGATCCCAACTGCTGATTTCGGCCCCCCGGTTACTGCGAATTCAGTCGAGTAGTTCCTCGCTCTAGTATACCATTTGCACCGGCAGATCTTCGGAATGGCACCGTGGGTCACCGGGAAGCGTATACGTTTATTCCCGTGCTTTCCACGCCGTTACCGCAAGTCCGAGCGCATCAACCACATCGTTGACAGCCACGTCGGATGACTTCCCAATGAATTCCATACAGAGCTCCCTGAACACGCTATGTTTTCCAGTCACGCGCTGCATTCAACATCTCCATCATCATTCGACGATAGCGCTCCGCTGGATTCTGGGGCTCATTCCCCTGAGATGCGTTACGTCAGGGACTCATAAGCTGATTCAAATCTCATTATACTGCTTTTCGACTTCTAACAGATGTTCAAGGAACTGCTCCGTCTGGTTGTCTCCGGAGTAAACATCGTGAATGCACAAGGAACGAATTGTTGCCTCACTCCGATCATATGCCTCTGCTGTCTGAGTCAGCGCC
>LFFM01002771.1_pt1 | contig 11369 bp, 9 predicted proteins | sample 643131 | NCBI WGS metagenome assembly LFFM01 (sample SAMN03777445, study PRJNA286221) | soda lake metagenome | biome: soda lake; feature: Kulunda steppe; material: water; isolation source: sample Tc-Br brine of Tanatar trona crystallizer | place: Russia: Kulunda steppe | collected 2011-07
ACAAATCCTGCTGCTTTGGCAAATAGTGCGCCAGTTGCTGCAACTACATTTGCAATAAGTCCTCTTGTTGCAGCAATAAATCCATGTTGTGCCCATGTAGCCATAAACAGTGCAGCTTGTGTTGAAAGAATGGACTTTATATATGCAAATTTGGCTGCAATTGCACCAAATACTGCGTCTCTTGTTCCGTCAATTGCAGTTCCAACATTTACAACAGCATTAGTAAACCCAATATGTAATTGATGTGCAGCATTTTGTGCAGTGTTACTGAAACGTTGTAACATCTGCTGTCCACCAATAATTACATCAGTAAATACTCCTGAAATCACTTCACGCATGGAGTCTCCCATGCTGTCAATAGAATTACCAATTCTTACAGTAGCATTGGTAAATCCTTCATGGAGCATTGAGGCAGCCCTGTCTCCAGATTTAGTAAATTCATTAATAAAGTTTTCTGCTCTACCAAATGATCTTTTGAATGTTTCTGGAATAAATTGCTCAAAGTTATTTAATGTAGATTCAATTATTTGTAATTGTGATCTAATTCTATTTGATGAAGATTCAAATCCTTCATGGAGCATTGAGGCGGCTCTGTCTCCAGATTTAGTAAATTCATTAATAAAGTTTTCTGCTCTACCAAATGCATTTTTAAATGTTTGTGGAATAAATTGCTCAAAGTGATTAATATTATTTTCAATTTGTCCCATTGTAATAGCTATATCTGTTCTAATTCCATTGAATGTATCGTGGACAAATGGTGTTATATTATTGAAAAATCCAACAATATTATTTTCAATGTCTCTGAATGAAATGTCAGATACTCTATTAAATGCATTTGTAAAAACAGAAGGAATGTGAGACTCCAAAAAGTCAAATCGACTTGCAATATTTCCAATTCCACTTGAGACAGTATTTCTTACTCTATCAAATTCTCCAGAAACGTTCTTTCCAAATAAAGATATGTCGAAATCACCATCTTCTCTGATTAATCTATCCATTACGCTATGTAAGCCATTAGAGCCTCTAATAAACTCTGAGACACTATCAGTAGCTGACATAATTCCTTCTTGGAAATTATCAATACCTCCAAGCATAAACAGAATACTTTCACCAACAATGTCTTGGCTTTTACGAAGTGTTTTATATGAATTTTCTAATTGCTCAACACTTCCAAATACGTCTGCAAGAACATTAACTAAGTCTTTAAATCCACCAAGTGTAACTTCAAGAATGTCAATGGTTCCATTTAGAACGTGTGAAAAGACTTCAGTTGCCTTTTCTGCTTCAACAATACTTGTTCTAAATGCAGAAATTGCATCAGTGAATGGATCAAAAATAAGCGCAGCGGCTCTTGCAGCTTTATTAAGTGCAACAAGTGATACAATAAGACCACCAGCCAAACCAATTAACTGAATGGTTCCTGCACTTACATTATTCATAAATGTAAGTAACTCATTAAATGCATTAATGAGTGTCGAAATAATGGGAAGCATTCCATCTGCTACAGTAGAACCAAACTCGATGAATCTCTGGATAAATGTGCCAAGAGAATTAATAAAGTCAGTCCCACTGCGCTGAATTTTTTGCATTACACCAAGGAAAAAGTCCAATGTTGGAACAACCATGTCAATAACTGTGGTTGCCATTGCAATAAGTGTGTCATCTAATTCAACAAACACACGCGCAAGTTGTTCTACAATATTATGGAACTCATCTAAAAAGTGTCCACCTATTGCATTAAACACTCGCATAAACTGATCTCTTAATTGATCAGCAGCATCTGCAAGAATGTAGACAACATTGGCGACATTTTCAAGAAGAGATATAGTAAGTTCAGCATTCTCTTCTGTAATAAATGGATCTAACGCTTGAACAAATAGTTCTCGTATTTGTTCGAAGAATGCGGTGAGGGCTTCCATTGTACCCTCCACGTCTTCCATTGTACTGGCGTACTCCTCTGCTAATTGGATAAGCCCACCAGTAATCATACCAGCAAGTGCTCCACCTGCAACAGCAGCAGCAGATGCTACTGAAACAAGTACGGCAGCCAATGTACCGAATAATGTAACAAGTATCGGGATCTGTGTAGCCATATCCTTTAATGCAATTGTAAATGAAAGAACATTAATGGAAATTCGACCAAATGCAAGATTAGTATTTTGTATAGCTCTTGCAAGTGCTCCATGTTGTCTTTCATTTACAGCAACAGATGCACTATTTCCTGCAATAGCACCACTCGATGCAGCAGTAGCTACTATTTGTCTCCAACGTTTACGAGTATTTGCATCAATTGATTTATTTAATGAATTATGGGCAAGAACATTTTGAATAAGGGCTTTGTTAGAGTTTTGGACCTGTTGGGTGTTAGCCATAATAGAACCAGTGGCTCCGCTACTCTGAGCAGCCATTTTTGTAAATGCTCTTCCAGCAGCATTTGTGGCTTCATTTAAGCCTTTCATAGCAGTAGATGCAGCACCTACTGCACCAACAAGTGCCTTTGCTGCACCGTCTAAAACTACACTAATTTTACTACGACTTGATCCTCTTGCCATAAATTATTTTTGTTTCATTTTTTCTCTTTCTTGTTCAACATGGAATAAAAACTTCAATTGAGTATCAGTCAGATCATCCATATAGGCTGGTCTGAGACTTTCATTAGACTTGCTGGTATGTACAGCAAATGGTATACCACTCTTATGAGCAGCATACAGCTTTTGGCCTATTGAAGTTCTTGAAAATCTTGGACAGACCCTGTTTCCTCAACAGACATATCAATAATTTCTGTCCCAAGTTCAAACAGTACCTCAAACGAAAGCTCTTCGACAATCTCTCGAAGCGGAGTTTCCGACAGTCCTTCGTGATTAATAGAAGCATGTACAAGATCCTCAAAGGCTTCTACAGTGCTTTTTGTAACGGCAGACATGTCTCCTTCCATTTCTTCTTCAGCGATCTCTGCATCGCCCTCTGCGCCTTCTACAGCTTCGAACATTTCATCAGGAAGGCGTTCAATAACTGAAGCAAGTTTTACCTTACTTACAGGGTGAACTTCCACTCCTTCGAGTTTCGTTCCACTCTTATGAGTAAGCGTGGTAGTTTTATAATTCTTCGTTCCACCGACTACACGATTGTAGAAATCCATAGCGTCGTCTTCTTTCATAAATAAAATAAACCTCTTACGATACTAACGTTAGAAATACAAGTATAAAAAAGTTTCGGTTAAAAAGCTTGTACTTCTAAAAATCTGTGCGTATCGTATGCACAGTAGCCTATCGTGTTTCTACGATAAGTTCTTCTGCAACGAAGTCGTATGTGACTTCAGTTCTGTCATCAGCGGGGAAGTCTTTGTCACGAGAGTCGATCAAAACCTCTTTGAATCTGTATCTATGAGTATCATCGTAGATAATCATAGTGTTAATTCTCGTTGGAGCAGTAGTACCACCTACTTCTTCGTAAAGAATGTCACGGAGATCCTGATTACCACCAGAATGTTCAAATGAACCAGAGTACGATACTCCAGTTACAACATGTCTGGAATTAAGTCCATCATTAAACTGAACATCAGAAATATCTGCATCTTCAGTGTATGACATACTTGTAACAGGGAACTCCGTCCCACCCATGCTCAATGCAGCATTGTTACCGATTTCATTATAGTTTGGCATATTATATCACCTATGTATCAATTGTAATAGTAGTGTCAATCCGTTTTGCAATACCAAACGGTGTTACACCAATGTCAATATTTACCTGATCAGGATCAGTTGGGTCAGGTTCTACTTCAACAAACCAACTGTCGTCTCCCTCATCATTTGGTTGAAGTAGTCTATCACTTACAAGACCCTCGATCTCCGTTTTAAGAAGATCTTCAGCCGCATCTCTTGTCTCAGGGTCATTAATTCGACCAAGGATAGAGTCACCCACCTCTTTTGCAATGAGAATAACTCTGTCAACAATACGTCGTCTCCAGAAGTCTCGTTCCCAATCAGTTTCATCAGAAGCAGACGTGTTATCAGAAACACGAAGGCCTGCTCCTTGTTTCAGTGGAATGACATTAGCATCACGCAATTCTTGGGCTTCTGCTCGCCCAAGACGCTGTGAGAGGCCTTCGCCTATCGAAACAAGCTGTCTGTTATACACAGGTTGTGTAATATCATTGCCTGCAAACAGGCCAGCAGTTTGTCCAATAACAGTTAGCTCCTCATCAGAGCGATCAACTGGAGCAAGGACAAACTGTGAATCAGAGTTAAAGTTATCCTCGTATGAGGCAGTGTCATACCACGCTCTGTATTCATCAGTGTCGTTTGGTTGAGCAGCACTCACTGCTTTAATCATTTTGTAATCCTGTCGCAAGGCTTCAGTCTCTTCTACAAGACTGTCAGTAACCTCGGTAGAGGCACTAAGTGCTGCAAACACACCAGACTCGGACTCATTTACAATGTTTTCAGATGCATCAAATGCAGACTGCCAATCACCATAGCGGTAGTCTACATCCCAATCATCTTCAGATCCTGCAACAAATTCTCCTGTGTAAATATTAACGTATGCTTCTCCTTCGGCAATGTCACCACTTAGGGTATCATCGTCGTACACATACTTTACATCCAGCGTATCAGTTGCTGTAGTAATATCTACACTATCTTTAACGATAGGAGTATTCTCAAGCGTTCCAGAATCAGTTGTCGTAAAGGATTCTTGGTCTGCTTGAACCTGTTCAACCATCACTGCGTAGAGGAAATCTCTATTTGCACCATTCGAAATAGCTCCACGAACTGCATCAGATAGTTCACTATCTTCACCAAAAAGGGTGTCAGCAGTTCTTCGTGAAGTAATACGAATTGGATCAGCCGGATCAGCCGTTGCCTCTTCAAATTCTCCATATCCGAAAAGGGCGAGCTTCTCCTCTGCTCCAATACGAATGGCAGCAATGCCTCCACCAGATACCGAAATTCTCACTCCGGGGAAGTCACCAAATGTTGTCATTATTGTATCACCATTTATTTAATTTTTTAATTGAAGGACTGTACATCTTCATTGAGAGATTGGATGACATCCTTCTTGGCCCGGTATTCTTCGTATGCCCATATTTCAATTTCTTGTCTCCATTTTCTAACAGAAAATGTCCCACTCAAATCATCAGGGCGTCCTGCATCAGTTAAGGAAAATTTCCATATTTCAGGAAGTGGGTTTCCTTCTCTATCGACAAGTGTTTTACTTAGGCCAGCAGATTCGTATTGGTAAAGTACTCTCCGGGCATCTTCACCAATTTCATCAGGACTCCATTTACTTGTATCTGCGACCCATACATCGAGTTGTAAAATCAACTCATACTCTGCTCTGTATACCTCTTCGGCAAAGTCATCAGTAAACTCTATGTCAACTCGATCAGTATTAAATTCAGAGAGCCACGTTACATCAGCTTCTTGTATTTCTATCACTGGAAGAAATACATCAGCATTTTTGCCAGTTGAGTCAACTTCTTCATTAAGATACGTAACATCACTACTTACGACATCAGATGCTTCTAATTGATAAATTAACGCATCAATTATTTCATCTGGTCGTGCCATAATTAGTTCATATGTTTTCTGACGTGTCTTGCAACAGCCTCATCAACATTTTCTTCAAGGATTTCGCGCTGTCTAAAAACAGCTATCGCCCTATCGAAATACCGACTTTCATCTACACCATCTCTGTATGCAGTGTAAATTACTTCTCCGTTTTGATTTCGGAATTTCATCAAGTTTTCGTCTTCACCTTCTACAACGTGAGGGTCAGTTCCTACATTTAGCCAATAAGCACGATCATCAACTTGAGGGTGTGGTCGTACCATGTAATTAAACTGGCCTCTGTTTTCAATCATCCATGCACGTTCGGTAGCCATTGCAGGCCCCGGACCCCTATTGTCAGGAGTCTGAAACCCATAAAATGAATTTGCCCTAACTTGCTCAAGAACTAAATCCAGAAAGTCTTCAGCACTTTGTTCAAATGCTTGATCAATAATATCAGGAATCCTCCGTTGAAAAAACTGAAGATCCTTCTGAAAATCAATGACCTCGGAATCGTCTATTTCAAGATTTAGGCTCATGGTTTTCGTGTAGTGTAGGAATATGGCTTCATTGAAGTTCCAGTCTCATCTAACAAGCCACGTTTGTTTATTTTTGCAACAATCTCTTCATACGAGTCACAGAAATTTTCTGCTAAATCGAGTCGTGCATCACCTTGTTCAATATCTCCTAACTTAATGGAGTTTTGATGTGATGCTCCTTTAATTAATTCACACGTTGCTTTCTGTTTAATAGCAGCTATTACAACAGAAAATAACTGATCTTCAGTAAGTTGCACACCATCATTTATATCAAGCTCTATCGAAGACTCTGCTACCTCAATAGCATCAGCCTTTTCCTGTTCCGAGTAGTCATCGACTGGAACCTGAACAGGAATATCGTCAATTGATATATATTTAGGTGTGTAACTCATTTATTGAAGTTTGTGAATTATTTAAGCGTCAACACGCGAGGCTGCTTCAGGGAAAATCGTTGCCCAAGCCTTGCGGGTGAAAATCTGCATAACGTCAGCCTGACGCTCGTCGTTAGTGTACTCATTGGTGCTAATAGGTGTTCGAGTAAGTTCGTACCCGTACTTAGTCGAGTCAATCACAAATGCACCGGGAGTCTCGTCATCGTTTTCATCAAGGTCACCAATACGGTTAATGTTGTCCACAACTACAGACATACCGGCAATCTGACCAATCTCACCAGTCGAAACAACCTCGTCACCACCATCAGTAGCTCGGTTGAAATTATCGTCAGTCAAAAGGTCTCCGTAGCCATCAAGGTCTACAATGAGGAGGTCTGGACGGTAGTTGTAAGAACGAACAGATACCATACCATCTCGAATATCCGAGAAAGTAAGGACACCATCGCCATCACCAACATCTTCACCAAATGCATTTTCAGTGACAGCATTTTCGTAAAGCTCCTTGAAAGCCTCTTGATTAAGGTGCTGTGCCATACGGCGAGCAAGGTCCTCAATCTGTCGAGCTTTCATGTCAATCATGCCATCTTCCATGGCCTCCATCGTGATAGCAACTTCGTCACCGAATTTGTCGAAGTTGACAGTAATCTCACGAAGGGTGCTCTTGTCTCGTGGGAACTCTTCACCTTCGCCAATGATTTTGGGATCTCCCATGTCATCATTGTCCACAAAGAAGGTATATGCATTCGACTGAATGCCAGTCGCATCAATTTCACGGAATGCCTGTCGGTAGACAAGTTCCTCTTCAACAATCTCTTCAACAGTCTCTCTAACAAAATCTCGCGTAATAACGTCTTGAACTTTAAGTGCCATAAATAATCACCTCTTAGAAGAGAACCTCTGCATAGCGGTTCGCATCATCGCCTTCTGGTGCAGCATCATACTCCGATAGCCGAAGGACAAGGCCACGGTCGTTTTCATCATCAAGATAATCTCCTGCAACAAGATCATCAGCAGTTGCAGCATCAAACTGATCGTCTTCAAGTGCAACAATAGCAGAGCCACCTACCTTAACAGTAGCAGGATTGCTGGTATCAATCTCCATTTTGTCACGGTGGTCAGGGCCTCCCGCAACATTTTCAGCCCAATAGTTACTGTAAAATACACCAAGGACTGGACTGGTTACAGTATCATCCCATTTCTGGAGTTCTTCATTTTCATCTGCATAGACAAGATCTCCAACAATGTATGCAGGATCGTCTACATCAAAGTCAGAGTCAAAGTCATACGGAATGTATGAAGAGTAATTATGCCTTTCGTCCCCTGCCATAAGGCCAAGGAAGTCTTTCGTTTCATCACTGCGCCGGTTTGGATAGTTAGGTTCAGGAAAACTCATATTATATCACCTTAGTTAACAATTTTCGAACGGAGTTTTTCTTGAGCAGCTTTCACGTCTTCTGAAAGTTCCTCAACTTCTCCATCTTCCCCTTCGGAAAGATTCTCTTCAGAAACATCGCCACTTTTTGGATCAGGGCTAAGTTCCTCTTCAACACTACCGATCTCCTCTTCAAAGGTTTCACGGAGTTCAGAAATGCTAAACTTGCTCATAAGCTGGTCCGAACTAAACGCACCAAGCTCTTCTGCAAGTCGATCAGCGTACATTTCCTTAATAGTTTCATTCTCTTCCTCAAGTTCAGCGAAGTGTTCACTCTCTACAACAAGAGGGTCTTCACTGTCTCGAAGCTCTTCAACAAGAGCAGAGTCTACTTCATCAAGAACTTCAGTTCTCGAACGAAGCTCTTCAAGGGTGTCCTTCATAGCCGACACCGACTCCTGCTCTTCACGAAGCTCTTCATAGGACTGCGATGCTTCTTTAAGTTCTGCAAGATCACTCTGCTCAACAACAACAGGGCTATCGAGTTTACTTAGTTGTTCTTCAATATTCATAGTATTAGAAACAGCATACCCCGAACTGCCAACCGAACTACTTAGCTCAGAAGGCGAGAGGATTTGATATGCCGACATTTCTTCCTCATCTTCCTCATCTTCATCTTCTTCAGGCTCTTCCTCTTCATCCATGGCCTTTTCGAAACCGTCCTCATAGCCTTTCTGGTAGGCATCAGACATTTCATCATCGTAATCGTCCATGGCTTTTTCGTATTCTTCAGGGTCAGAATGCATGGCCTTTTCATAGCCATCTTTATACCCCTTTTCGTATTCTTCTTGGTCTTCCATATTTTCGTATGCTTCAAGCGAACGTTCCATTTCTCTGTGAGTATCACATGGGGCGAATTTGTCACCCATTTCGTGAGATCCAGAACATCCAATTTCCTCAGCACGTCTTTCTGCATCTTCTCTATCTTCGTACAAGTAGTCACTTTCGTCCTTTTCAGAATAATCCCTACTTGGAACAGTACCACTTTTTACAGCATTTTCCTCCCAATCAACATCAAAATTCTCTGTAGCAAGTGAATTAATCATTTCTTCAATGTCACTTTGCATTCCAGAGATACCTGATGTTTGACCAAGACGACTTTTTGCTGCACGAAGACCCGCAAGGTCCAACTCACCAGATTCGTGAACAACCTCTAATTTAAGATCACTAAATCGCTCTGGTGGGAACCCACTTTCGGAAACAAAGAAATGACCTGCAATGTCATTCTTTTCCTCTTGTGAAAGATCATTCCAACTATCTGAAGTAAAATCAGATAGTGAAAGACTACTCCATGATTCACTTTCACGCACTCCATCAAACGATGGGCGATGCATAGCTGCCGAAAGTTCATCATATCCCTCTTCTGAGACTATACTCGAAGGGACATCCCACATAATCAAATCAGTTACATCTACTTCGGTTGTGTAACTTGTAGGAGTCCAAATTCCGGTATTTTTGGCATACGGCTGAACCGTAGCCACTCTTCCGTCGATAGAAGTTACCCTACCTCTACCAGAATGCCACTGAACATAGTCTTCTACAGAAACATCAGCCGATTTTTCGGCCTCATATGTTCCAAGTTCCTCAAAGTAGAAAAGGCCATTATTGTCATAATGGAGTAGCTCATCTACATCTTGCGAACTGTTGACATATACTTTTCGATATGCATTTTCTTCACTGTCTTCATCTTCATCTTCGCTTGGTGAAGAAATAATATTATCTTCATCAACATCCCAGTCAGAAATATCTGAAACTGGGACTTCCTCTTCTTCCATGATGGAATAATATTCTCCATCATCTTCTTCGTATATATCAACAACAGCAGACTCATCACCTTCTTCAAATTCAAGAATGATACCCTGTCCTGAGTCCCACTGGACCCAATCACCGGGTTGCCATTCTGCTAATTCGTCAGAATCTGATTTTGCTATAATATCTTCATATCCTGCCGTGACAGTATAGCCTGTCTCAATGTATTCACCATTATCTTCTTTAATAATGGAAACCATTACAATATTTTTTTCAGTATCTACATGAACAACTTTCCCGAACATTGAAGGATTTACTCTCCACTGAACCATGTCACCATCAGTTGGTTGATACATGGAATCCTTCGATTCAAGTTCAGTTTCATTTCCAACAGTAACATTGAAATTAGTTACCATTGGGTTAGCATCTTGAGAGTGTTCACCAATTCCTTCACCACCCTCTTCAGATACATTACTCATTTCATGAACATGTGTCTGAAGTTCATGTACACCTTCTGAGAGACCATTACCTCTACACTCAATTTTTACATTTTCGTGACTACCTGCTTCAAGCTGCTGGTAGCCTACCATATGAGTATAGTCTCTTTCTGCTGGATTGAAGTTATAGACTCGCACAACAAAATCAAAGTGAGGCCATTCTACTCTGTTAAGAATAACAGACTGACCATCACTTTCTTGATTGTCTACAACAACATTTCCATCAGTTACATCAAAATCGGCAGATCCGTTAGAATCATACTCAGAATCAAGTTCACTAATTGCAAGTGAAAGTTCTGCTGCTTCAAGCTCGGCATGTTCTCCCATTGTAACAGTATTCGACGGAGCCGCACCTTTTGTTACAATAGATAAATTGTCAAAGGAAATTTCTTCGACAATTTTTTCACCGTCTTCAGTTTCATCCATTTCATCAACAGATTTGTGGAATCCACGGACTGAAACTTCCAATAGACCATTGCTAATTTTTTCTGCAAGGTCTTTATCGTATAGTTCTGCTTCGTAAATAACACCAACGCCATCTTTGTAGCCAGCCTTTGTTACACGACCGACTACTCCTGACGCAGAGTTATCATGATCTTTTACAAGAGGACGACCTTCAAGTGAGTCAGCAGCAGGCTTAAGCTCTTTTTCAGGCCAAACCTTTGTAATACCACTGGACCCACGAGTAACATCTCCTCCACCAATAGCAACACCATGCACTGTGTATGGTGAACTATCAGTAGAGTCAGAAAGATGGACTTCGTTGGATGTAAAATCTACAATTTCCTTATTCATAAAGTCCTCTTGAAAACTTCACTTATATACAATATGACGTAACCCCTTTAAAGGAAGGCCACACAAAGTCTCTCACTACAGTTAAGAGAGGTATTATTGCAATAAATTAACAACATCTTCATCTACTTCTGTCCAATTAATTATAATTGAGCCATCACTTTCTTCATCACCGTCATCATTTTCAATAAGTGCTCCCCCTCTCCGTAGTTAATCTCTAATACTTACCATATATTACCACTCCTCTTCCCATCTAATCACACTTGCTTTTGATGAACCAGAACCTTGAATATTACGAATAAAGAATGCTATTTCATCACGATCACCTATTCTAACATCAACATTACCTTCAGTAACAGTTTGTCTGTTACCCTGTCCACCAGTCATTAATCCTTCTGCTATTTTTACACCAGCATTCGGGT
>LFFM01002772.1_pt1 | contig 11368 bp, 12 predicted proteins | sample 643131 | NCBI WGS metagenome assembly LFFM01 (sample SAMN03777445, study PRJNA286221) | soda lake metagenome | biome: soda lake; feature: Kulunda steppe; material: water; isolation source: sample Tc-Br brine of Tanatar trona crystallizer | place: Russia: Kulunda steppe | collected 2011-07
CCTCGACTCATGTTACCGACTACAGCATCTACGCTTCTGTCAGACGAACTCACGAGCCGCTTAATGCGGCTTCCGGGCTCGAAGTCAGCCATTATCGGCCCTCCACCATCTCCCCAAGCTCATCTCTGAGGACAGGGATTCCGTTCTTTCTCCGAACAGTGCCGAGGATAGGAGTCTTACCAGCTACAGCAGGACCCGGATCCTCTGGGATGTCTTCATCGCTAACTTCCAGATCGATGTCTTTTCTGTTTCTCTGAGACATTGTTTGTCTTAGAACGCCCCATTCAGTATAGGGCTTCTGTGTCCTTCAGTATGTGTGGATGGGTTATTAATGTTGCGGTGATGTCAGACTATATATCTGGCGACACTCTATCACTGTGGATTATAGCATTTGTGCTTATGAGGTAAACAGGAGTAAGGATGATAAGCGTAATAGCTCCAGTTGTATCGTATGGTATAAGGCTGAGCATTACAAGCATCACAGCCGAGACTTCATGCAATGTAATGCTTCTAACGATATTAGATCTAGAATACTCCTTACTTAGCCACGACTTAAGAGATAAGTAGTATACAGCTATGTTACCTACATACGACACTGTAAGTATGACAACTACGACCAAGTGCTGACTTACAATCACTTCAGACATCTGTACTACTATAGCGATAAGGCCTGCTATCACTAATGTCTTAAGTAATACTGTAGTAGCTATAAATTCTCTTGGGAAGTATACTTTGCCGTTGTTCATCACTCTTACACCTATTCTCTGAATGAAGTTATCCTCACTCACTTTCAGATCTTTCATATGACCCTCTTGGACTTGATAAAATCCGTGGACAGCGAATACTCCTAAGAGTATAGCAGTAGATAAACTGTACCCTCCAGATATGGCAGGACCTAATAGTGCGAGAACTACTATTGAAACCACATACCACACATCCGCGAGTGCGGTTTTCGCAGAGTGCTTATTGTATATAGTAGCAGATATGACACCTGCTACTGTGACAGCTAATACTATCGGTCCAGCGTATATAGCTACTGTACCGCTGAAGACTAATACTGAAACAATAAACCACTTTGCGCTATCTAGACTTATCTCACCAGAAACTAGTGGTCTTATAGACTTCTCTGGGTCATCAAGATCGTCCTCATAGTCTAGATAATCATTCATAGTACATATAGCCATGTGGACAGATGCTGCTATAAGCACTATAATGACCCCATCATGCAAGCTCAAAGGCTGCACAGTCATGTATGTGGCTAGCGGTATAAGGGCTGTGGCTAGTGCTGTATGCAGTCTCACTAATCTACCCCAAGACGCTAGTTTACTACCATTCCTACGACCGCTTAAGGCTACAATGCCCATATAGTTTGCCTCTATCTTACACACATGAAGCGCAGACATTTAAAACCACCGCGATAGTTCTACCAGCCAACCACTAGCGCGATAGAACCGAACGTCTGTCCCAGCCATGTAGGGTGATTATACACAGAAATAGCTACCGCAAATACTAGCTCAAGACTACACCTTGGGCCTCAAATATGTGCCCCACATGAACTTAAGGTGCGTCATTAGATATAAAATGCACATCACAAATGCAGCAAAGTACGCGGTATATCCTATGACAGGTATAAAAGCTGTGTAGATCATCCAGAACCCTACAACTTCACGAGCCGCAATATTTCGTAATCTGTCATCTCTCACATAAGTCCCATCTGCTGTAATCCGAATACTCAGAAACCACATACTAAGAGCTAATGCGCTATACAGAACTATCAAAGTGAATACTTCAGTGTACCAACTCATTATGTAGTATATAGCCACAAGAACTAAAGCTGCTTGTAAAGCTGATACAGCAGTGACTATTAGATCTACTCTGCTCTTATGGTATATATTTCTCTTAAGCTCAATTGTAGGGTGAGATATTTTTATACCGTCTCCTTGTCTATCGCATACCACAACTCCGATCTTGTCTAATATAGAACTCTCATCTTGCTCTATGTCCTTAACATCTCCACTAATAGCTATCTGGAACGAGTGATGAACTACTAAAGCACCAAATACCAGAAGTGCAAATATACCTAGGCCACCAGTATAATGAGCGTATGGTATTAAGAATAGTGCACTATGTGCTACAGCAAGGAACGCATACTTGTGAGTGATCTCTTTCCCAAAGAGGTTATACATGAGACCTGATATAAGAGCTAACGCGAGAATTAGTAGAGGGAGAGGGTCAAGTCCTACTAATAGCACAACATAGAAGACAGAAGCAACTACCATCAGATTGGCAGCTAGTTTAGCTCTATCAGGATCTAGTAAACCTGTGTTGAGTGGATGATGCTGTTTGTGTGGATCGTCTTTATCATATCCGTTCTTCCAGTCGTAGTATGAGTTCTGGCCGTACCCAGCGTAGTGGTAAAGCAACCCTGCTAGTGCCCAGAGAGCTACTTCATAGCTCCACAGTGTGCCTATAGCGACTGCTGCCCCTAATGCTGGTATAGGTGCCTCTAGCATCCCAGTATGCGCTCTGAAGAATACTAGCCACCCCCGTAGCTTATCTAACAGCATACCCCCATATACGGAGTTGGAGTATTTAAAAGTAACGAGTCGAAGAACAGAAGGTTATCTGTTGACGCTAGGCATTATGACATCTTTGTTCTGCACAGTAACCTTCCAGACATTAAGGAATCTGTCAGTGTCCTGTGCAGTAGCAGACACTACCTCCTGATCTCTAAGAGGTATAAGGTGTGCACTGCCAAGCCTTGCTACTACAGACGCACCTGCCTTACTCCCTGCTCTGACAGACAACTCCGCTCTATCTTTACCGTCGAATTTCTCGAATCTGAGTATAGTTGCGCGAGGAGATATCATGGCTTAAGTTCTTCTTTTTCCTCTGCAGCCTTACTCATGCTTGAAGGAGCACTTACGTTTATCGTATCCTGCTCGTCTGTCTGGAAGAGCACTCTATCCACTTCTCCTTCACACGGAAGGTCAGGAGAAGCTACTCCATCGCCCACTAGAACTACACCACACACATCTTCGGGTGACTGGTTCTGGAGGTTATACTGAACTGCGCCCTCGACGTTGAACTGTCTGCTTCCCTCATCGCCAGACGGAATGTTGATAGTATTGCCGTCATCAAAGACTAGAGTTATATCTTCATCAGAAGTGTTACTCCACGTAACTTCATCTCCAACATCTGCTCTAGTCCTGACAGGGACGAACACATTACTATCGAACCCTACAGTCTCAGGTCCTTCATCGTCAGACTGTGCTACGTCTGCGCTTCGTCCTTCACGAATGTCGGATAGTCTATCTCTAATATCCGTGAGTTCGGCGTCCTCTTGCTCTTCTGCATCTTCTTCATTTTGAAGCCTCTCAGTTACACGATCTCTGACTACAGGCTCTCTATTTTTAACACTAGCTGTCACACTAGATGCTCTAGTAGTCAGTATTCTGACGAGAGGGAAGTTCCAGCTAAACTGTACTACAGGACCAGAGTCGGATTCTTCTTCACTTGCCATTTTAATATACCTTTGTCAGTATAGTAGCGTATATGATACGGGGCCATATAATAGTTCCTGCCCTCAGAAGAGGGACAGCTGGACCGCAGGTAGCATATACATGGAAGCAAGGCAGCCGTAATAGACGTACCACGATGAGTGGTTATCTGACAAGTCATTTGTCTCTCCAGGCTCTGAATACAAACTCCAGAGACTCCAGCCTATCGGTATGAACAGCAGATACAGGGACCAGAAGTTCGGTATTAACCCAACTTCTATGAACAGCGTTATAGTAGCAAACATAATCAAGACAATACCTGTCATAATGAAAACTAGCTTATCCAGACCGTAGTATACTGCAGGCGTTATTACTCCAAACTTCTCATCCATATCTACGTCACTAAAGTCAGCAGTATTTTGTAAGCTAATGACAAGTAAAAAGCCTACTATACCCATAGACCACGCCACACTATTTGTTGGGTCTCCAAACGCAGCGAATGCTGCTGGGTATAGTAGCAATCCCCTAGACGCAGCTTGCCATGCTAGGTTCACCCATAAGTATTGTTTAGACCGAATAGGCTCTAAGTTATAGAACACGCCGAAGAAGGCTAGTACTACAGCGAACACTCCGAAGCTGATGTCTGTAATAAATGCTCTCGCAACACCAGCCATAATGAGTACCCACGCTATAGATCTGGCTTCCTCCTCACTTACAATGCCAGCAGGTATAGGTCTATTTTGCTTATGGTCAGACTGCATATCCATGTAAGCGTCCTCTGCCATGTTCATAGCCTGACTACCGCCGTGAAGCAAGAACAGAGTTGTAGCGGCGTACAGAACAGTATTCCAGTTATCTATTGTAAATTGGACACCAGATGTGTGGTATAACTCTCCATACAGTATAGCTGTAAACGGGATAGCAAGCATTACGCCCACGCTGCTTGCTGGCTTAGTTAAGTCAAAGTATGCCCTGATCTTCTTTGACACAAGGACTTTGTCGTAACTGTGCCCGAGACCTAACTTCAAGTAGCATCACCAACGTTCATACACCTACTTGAAGCCACACCGCAAAAAAGCTACCGGATAAATGTAACTGTTCTAGGAACTGAAGTCAGATGTATCTGAGGTAGTGAATGGCTTACTTAGGAGCTTCATGTTGAGACCTAGCCTCTGCCTAATAGCACCCAGATTTCCAAGAGGTCCAGCTACAACTACCAACTCAGCTCTCTCTGGTTTCAATGTATCGTCAGGCACTATCTGGAATATAGCACGTGTACCATATCTGAACGAGCTAGACCGCTCTTTCAACTCGCCATCTACTATCCAAGCAAACGGCTCATCTGTACCTATGTTGACGAACTGAAGATCTGTGAACTCTATTCTGGTGACTGTATTGGCATCCCCAGATATTTCTCCATCGAACACATCTCCTTGTCTCCCTCCTGCGAGCTCGAACTCTGATCCAAGATTACCCTCGAACTCTACATCCTGTGCAACTATCTGACCCTCTATACTAACATTTTCGCCGTAGCCATTTCTGAACTCTATGAATCCTTCATCAAGATCGACATTAGCATAGTTCAGTGGAGTAATAGTATGAGAGGCTTCATCTTCTACTTCTCCAGTAACAAGGTTAGTTACAACTATGTCAAAGTCCATATCGTTAGGAGCTAGCTCTTCGACTGCTTCAACTCTCACAGTCTTGCCAGAGCCTATGAACACATCCTCTACGTGATCTTCTATCTGAACTTCAACGTCAACACCACACACGCCTGCGTTCTCGACTTCAACGCCAACTTCTAATTCAAGCTCATCACTTCTGTCAGGTGCATCTACATCAGTGATGCTGATATCTGAGTCGTCGATATCTGTAGACACAGTTATACTGTCGCTTCTGCCAGTAGCTGGCTTTTCCGATGTAGCACTGTAGTTTATATTATCGACATCTACACCGGTAGGCGATGTATATTCTACTTCTACAGTTTGAGGCGATGAAGCAGTGACACCTTCGAGGTCGAACGAGTTATCACCCACCTCATCGCTCTCGACAATGAGTTCTCCAGATGCTTCAAAGTCTGCAGAATTGGCAACTGTGAATGAAGCAGTGTACTCTTCTCCTCTACATATAGACGATGGGACATCGGCATCTGTTATTTCCAGCACAAGCTCCATAACACTTATACTGAATGTATCTTGACCTGTGATGTTCCCATCGCTTTCTACAGTGACTTCATACTCTACAGGTTCTAGCGTTTCAGAAACATCTTCAAACACTACATCTCCAGACCCACCAGCCCTAACTGTACCTGTATCTTGGACATGTTCCCCTGTAGCACTACTATCTAATGTTACAGAGCCAGTTAGGTCATTATCAGTCTGATTATCTACTTCTACGACTATCTCGTGCTCTTCTGTCTCGAATACAGCATCTCGATGGTCTATTCCACCTAGAGTAAGTGCGTTAGGCAAAGCTTCGATGCTGAAGTTCACATCATCTACAGCTTTAGCATCTGCTGTAAGGTCAAACTCGTATTCTATTTCCTCTGGTTCCTCTACATTAGGAGCAGTCAAGTCAAACCTGATTGTCGTATCGCTACCTGAACGCAGCGATCTAGAACCTACTTCTTCTCCTTCAGACTCAACTCTTGCTGTGACATTACAGCCTCCAGCATTAGCTACATCGACTGAAACAGTGAACTCATTGTCAGACGACACAGAGTCAGGGACTCTTACATCTGTAACTTCTATATCACTGCTTTCAGCACCCACATCTGCTGTTCCAGTGTATATAGTCTCTCCACGGAACGATATAGTGAATATATCCAACCCTTCCCCGTATGTGTCGTCTGGTATACTTTCTCTGACTGACACACTATACCCTCTCCTCTGACTAACTTCTATATCTTCAGATTCACTTTCACCAGTAATCTCATTGGTGATAGTGAGTGTGCCTTCTATATCTCCTGCCAGACTGTTGTTCTCAAGGTCAGCGCTCATTCTAACTCTGCTACCAGAGCAGTACGAATCTTCTATACCATCAGTGACAGACAGCTCTACATCACTATCTGACTCTAGCGCATCAGGCCAGTTCCTAGGAACACTATCATCGTCGTACACTATGAGAACTTTCTCAGAACTATGACTGAAGTCATCAGATCCTGGAGCATCTCTGGTATCATGATGAGCTCCACCTCTATCGCCAGTAAAACTATGGGTTCTACCTGAAGTTTCCATGTCCCATCTGGCAACGATAGTCACATTGTCATACGAACACTCTTCAGCTATGGACCTCCAAGTACTTGTTGTACTGTCTCTGTGGATCTGATTCCCATTCTCATCAAAGAAGTAAATGTCCTTGTAGCCACAAGGCTCTCCTTCTATAAACTGGCTGAACTCAAGAGTAGAACCGTCTCCATTTATTTCTATATCGACAGCTCTATTACCCCCATCCCAGTGAGGCTCATCTGTCCCATCATCTTCATTCAGTACTGCGTACTCAACTCCGTCAACTACAGCACTGTCCCACTCTCCTGTACTATCGAGTCTGAATGATGCGCTCATAGTATCACCTCTTTAACCTCACTTCGAGAAGCATTTTGTAATCTTGTCCCTATTGGTCTAGATTCAAAGTCAAAGAACACGTCTGGAGGCAGAACAGATGGTCTATTCTGCTCAACTATAAATGATATGATCTCTGGAGGATCTACGCTTTTGTCTATTTCTACAACACCCGTGTATGGCCCTCTCCACACACTCACCTCTACAAGTTCTCTGTCTATGTCTGGTTCAGTCATCTTAAGTACTCTGACCCTCTGTATGGAGAAAGGTACGTCGGTGAGGGTTATATAAGCATCGGTGCTGACTTCTTAACCGCCGCATCTACGTGTGGCTATATGGACTGTATATCTATATCGTCCCGTTCTATTATCCGGTCAATCACCCTATCCACGATGTCGTCTGGATCCTCTACTTCTATTGTCCCTTCTGTTCTCCCAACAGCTGTCCAGTTTATCTCCGTACCTCCTTCGTACCCAAGGTACTCGAAGCTTTCATTAGATACATTACGGATCTGAACAGGGACCATCAGTTCGCCTTTCGGCATACCCATAGTGGAGTACAACAGTTCTAACGAATCATTGATAGCAGACTCAGCTAATGCTGTTACATCAGTTAGAGCAGTATTAACTCTACGCTCTACATCTTCCATGTTGTCATTGAGGTCAGCTAGAGTAGCATTTACCTCTTCTTCTATTCCATCTATCTCAGCGTTAACTCCAACCTCTATATCTTCCAACGAGTCATTCACATCGAACTCTATATCTTCAACGATTGCATTGAGTTCGTTGTTGATATCTTCGCTAATTATATCGAACCCATCATTGATATCTTCACCAAGCAGATCTAGCTCATCTCCAACTTCAGCACTGAGGTCCTCTAGCTCGAACTCTATGTCTTCAATAGCTACATCCATATCTATCAGACTGTCTTCAATGCCATCGCCAAATGTTTCGACTTCGTTCTGAATATCAGATACAAGATCAGCAAGACTATCTTCAACACTCAGAGCAAAGTCTGCCTGAGCGTCCTCAACGGCCTGCGTTACATCAGTGAAGCCTGCATCTGTATCGCCCTGCAACACTTCTACCTCGTCTACTACATCCCTTACTAGACTGTTAACTTCAGCATCTACAGTATCTTGGAAGTCTATAAACATGTTGAAGATGTCATCGTTCATTCTGATAAACTCATCTTCAACTGCGTCAGATATTCTTCCCTGATCGAAGAGTCTATTCCCAAACTCACTTTCTAAGACATCATCTATCTCTCTACCTACCTGTACCCATATCCACTCTACCCAGCCAGTCCCAGAGTAGGTGCTACTACCTTTGCCGTATGTTATCTGCATAATGTCGTCCCATGCACTTGTCATAGTACCAGACACGTCAGGTGTACTAGGTAAGACTGTAAATGCGTCAGCCCCTGCGTCATATAGCTCTTCGCCTGTATCTCTAGTAGCTTCTCTTAGCGCATCCTCAAATGACCAGTCTCCTATAGACTGGAACTCATTTCTAAGCTGATCAGCATCGAAAGCGCTTCCTAATGAGAAGTCATCGTCTATATCGATGTCTCTAATATCAGCTCCGACATCTATATCAAAGTCTCTGATGTCAAAGTCTCCATCTATATTAGGAACATCTATGTCAATTCTCCCACTAGTTATATCGACATCATGGTCTATCTGTCTCTCTGAGACTCTTGGAGGATCTATAGATATGTTGCCAAGATCGATAGATCCTACATCTACATCACCTACACTTATGTCACCAAGACCTATCAGATCTACTAACTCTATCTCTAACGTTGGAGGTTCGAACTGAGCAGTGTCAAAGTCTCCAACCCTATGAACAGCAGTAGCAGTTACTACAGGCCTGTCTGTGATGCCTCCAAAAGACTCTTCAAACTCTACCTCATACCATCCAGACTCATTTCCAGACACAGCAGTACCACTCTTCATCTCTACTGCATCGTCATCGTCATCTTCATCAGTAGATGCAGGCCTTACTTCAGTGTCAACTATGTCACTGACTTCAGGGACACTAAGCCTCGCAGGCTTATATGTCCCATCTTCTAGGTCTCTACCATCTATTGGAGCTTCATCTATGAACCTGACTAGCTCTGGTGAGATACTGTTGTTGTCTCTTACGTCTTTCATTGTTGTGTTTATATCAGCCCTTCAATTCTGACTTCTGCAAGCCAGACATTACCTACTTCCATCTCAGACTTTTCTGTAGATTGAACTGAGTACTCTACACCACTACGCAGAAGCATAGCAGGTGTGTACCCAAGATGGAGAATTGCTCTATTCGCTGCTCTATCCTCTGCAACACTCTGCGTCGGTGCTCTTACACGCACAGTAGTCTCTACGTGACTACCAGCATGTATAGTCTGATCTAGTACTCTCGTTATCATAGTCTGACTGACTTGGACCTCTCGAAGAACAGTTAACTGGGGACGTACAAATATTTACCGAATCTGACGACGAGACTCCGCTAACCACATATCTCCTCCGTCAAGTACGCCCAGCTCTTTACCTGCCTCTATATTGAATAGAGACGGTCTTTCAACCGTTGGGAACTCAATTCCATCCTTTACTACTGTATGTGTTCTACACCCTTTAGCGCTACTTGCTTGAAGGTTAGCTCTCTTCCTGAAGTCTTTACCAGTACGAGTAAAGCTAATAGTGGACCTTCTCATACCACGGAAAAGTCTACGTTTGTCGAGCGCACTAGCTCCCTCAAGACTTACACACGAAAGACTGTAGTCTAATGTGCCATCCTGATACTGAATAGGCACCGCCACACACATGTTGTCTTGGTTAGTGGCAACAGCAGTCATTATATCCACAGTTGATGGGTCGAAGCCCGCCGGGTGCGTGTGGACAGATCCGATCACGTTACCACTCTCAAAGATCGTCTCCTTTTGTTCTTGTGGTATCCTAATATGAGTCGCCTCACCCACAATTATATCTGAAGTACTACCATCCTCGTACATGAAGAAGATAGCTTCTCTACTCCTGCTTCGTTGGATAGAGACGATCTCCTCTATCTTGTTTCCGAACTCGTCTTTTACTTGTTTACAGTCCATCGTCAGTCGTTATTCTGCAGCGGCCTCTCAATGTCCCCGAATCTGTCTTCGAGGAAATTCTCAACATTCTCTTCCACCACGAATCTAGCTTCTGAATCTATCGATTCAGTTATCGTGCCAATAGTGACGTTAGCCAACCTAGTAGCAACTGCGCCTGATGTCCTTCTAGACTTCACTTGATATCTAACTCTCTGAAGTAACTCCTGTCTTCTCTGACCTCTGAATGGCAGAGCAGTATCTTGAAGTCTATCTAGTACTGGAGTATCTAGAAGAACTGTCTCACGTATCTCATCTGGATCTGGTGGACCTCTTCTAGACATAACTCTCAGTCCTCCATTACGTGTTCGAGAGCAGCTCTGGCATTAATCATTCCAGCACCGAATCTCGCGTCTGGACGACCGAGGATATTGATCTGAGTTGTTCTTGGGAGCGTTGCAGTCTCCTCAAGTGCGCCCTCTATGACTGACTGTTCTGCAGTACCAGTCTCAGATGCAACGAGAGCTGCTACACCAGCCACAATAGGTGCAGCAGTCGAGGTTCCTCCACTAGATCCTCCGATACCACTCGTCATATCCCTAGTCGAGCAGGCGTAAGGGAGTATCTGCGGGATAGGCGCGCACACGTCAGGCTTCTGGTTTTCGTTCGAGCAAGTACCGTAGCCGTGCGAGGAGTACCTCTGAACCTCAGCGCCTGACGATCTCAACGCACCTACAGCGATACTCGAGTCGTCAGAGTTGATACCGCTGATTCCATTAGTAACACCAGACATCCTACGACCACAGTAATCTGCTTCATTACCAGCGGCGTAGATTGCTTGGTGATCATCTCTCTGGGAAAGCTCACGTCCTACTTTAGTCGCAGTCTCATCGCAGAGACCCATTGTTCTAGCGCTACAGAGCGGAACACCATAGGAGTGGTTCGAGATGATAGGGCGGTCATACTCTTCTACCTTCTCAGCAAGCCAGTCCATCGCTTCCTCGACATTCGAGAGTGCGTGGTCTTGGTCTGTTACTCTTGCAAGAAGGAGATCTGCATCCTTTGCAGGCCCATCGTAGGGCGCTCCTTCGTCAGTGTTACCTGCAGCAGACACAGCACACATCGTTCCGTGACCTTCAATCTCTTCAGTAGAGAATGCGCTATCTACAGACTCTCCGTGGAACGTGTCGAGAATTCTGTCCTCATCGAAGAAGTCCTCACAAAAGCCTGTATCGAATACAGCTA
>LFFM01002773.1_pt1 | contig 11364 bp, 4 predicted proteins | sample 643131 | NCBI WGS metagenome assembly LFFM01 (sample SAMN03777445, study PRJNA286221) | soda lake metagenome | biome: soda lake; feature: Kulunda steppe; material: water; isolation source: sample Tc-Br brine of Tanatar trona crystallizer | place: Russia: Kulunda steppe | collected 2011-07
ATATGACTCATCCAATGCATAGGTAATATCATCCAGCTTTCGCTCAGGGAAATTTAACTTAATCTCTTCACCGTCCTCATTTTCATAACTGGCATCCGGATAGTTTTCCTGAATGTACTCTCGAGTTCTTCTTACAGAGATTTCATTTAAGACATCATTAAGGAGGGATGGATCCCCGGCGTCTTCAACTCTGTTAAATTTATCATAGAGATCTGTAATACCTTCTTTGATGAAAGCAGCTCTATTATGTTCCAGCATAAGCATTAACTGCCAGTAAAGATCCCATATAGAGTTGTTAATCGGTGTAGCAGTCAAGAATAGCACATATGGTTTGTTATCATCGCCTTTAATTTTTTCAGTCAGAATTGTGAACAAATGTTCCCATCTGTTAGACTTTGGGTTTCTGAAGTTATGACTCTCATCAACCACTACGAGTTCAACATCTTCAAGACTTCCGCCTGTAGCCTTCTCAGCTTTCCTCTCCCAGTTATCTCTGGCAACAGCCTCCTGCGTAAGAATATTTTCGCTCAAATTAATATCTTTCATCTCATTTCTCCACATGCCTCTCAGAGAAGCAGGAGTTACAATCAGATAGTTCTTTTTTCTCATCGAGCCAAACTCTTCAATCATTCTTTTCGCAATATATGTCTTACCAAGGCCTACAGAATCGGCGACCATACAGCCTCCGTACTTCTCCATTCGTGTGAAAACTCTCTTTACCGCATCCTCCTGGAACTCAGTGAGGTCAATATCTGAACTCTCTCTGTTCTCCGAACCTAGCTCCTGATTCAAATCATCCTTTTGATACTCATAGAGAGTTTTCATAAAAACATCATATGGATCATACTCCTTGGAACCAAATCGGGAATCATTCAGCAGTTCAATAAGCTCTTCATTGAAAGGCCTGGCCTTCTCCCAGAACTTATTGAACCATTCCTGTTTGGTATGTTCGGCTCTACCTACGGCCCTGAAAATACCGTTCAACTCATTATTAGTAGTTAAACCCGCAGCAGTAAAGTTAGAGGACCCTATAACAACCTCATCATCCCAGATATAGGCCTTACCATGCAGAAAGTTCTCATCATACAACCTTACCTCAACATTATTCTTATCCAGAAACTCAATAAATTTCTCAACAGATTCAACATTCTCGCGTGTAAACTCCAAGCCCTCAACATCACTTTCAATAAAATCTTGAATAGCATCTCCTAGAGTATTATCATTTTCAAACTCCGGAGACTTACCAAGCAACAGCCTGAAAGTTTCAACACCTTCAAGCTCCTCCCGGATCATAGAGAAGGCCTCAATATTGAAGAAAGCGGTGGCAACATCAAGACCATCCTTATTTTCCTCCAACTTGTTTTTCAGATAATCTACAAGCTTCCTACCCTTACTGTTATCAATGATATCACGGTTCTTACTCATTCAATCACCTCACCTATACACTCTCCGCTTTATCCAGCCGGGCTTTCACCAACTCGGCAACACTCCAGTAAACCTCCTTTCTTTCATCCTTGGAAAGCCCTAACGCATCAAACACAATATCATCCAATTCCTTCCTATCAGGCAAAGGCTCTGGTTCCTGCTCACGAATAGGCTTATTCCTCCCCAAACCTATCTCTTCAAAAATAGAATGTGTCTCTCTGTCAAAGAGATCTTCACTTGGTTCCTCTAGTTCACGAGGATCTATCATGAGAATTCTCTTATAATCTGGCTTATTCATTCCAAGTGCGCCCTGGCCAAGGTCATTACTTCCAAATAGTTCCATACAAAGTGAGCTTAGAGTTGAGTTTAGTGATGCAGCCAGTTTCCCAGGATTATTTTTCTCATAGATTCTGTAGAACCTATTACTCACAAATCCATCGGAGTTGTAATAGAGTGTGTGTCTATCATGGAAATTTCTTGGAAGTAGTATCTCAGCTGTCTTTTCCGCTCTCTTAGGAGGTTGCCACCAGGGTGTTCTTCTACTTGGTCCGCTACGCTCATTATATTCCTTCTCTTCACCGAACTCAATGTATTCGTTTACTTTGTCGGTTTCTTCAAATTCGCTCGGAGGTATAACAAGAATTTTCAGGTTCTCCGAATCTTCTTCTGATACTTTAATATGCTGTAGAGATGTTGGTGATTTAATTAATGGCTTCAGATATTTAGACTCAACCTCGAATTCTTCTTCATATTCCTGGTTCTGAATTATCTCTATATCTTCTTTTTCCTCTTTACTCTCTACAAAGTAGAACTTATCCGCCCCACCTGTATTGAGGTAAGAGTCTATGTCATACTCATTGTTTAGTTCAATAAGAGATTCTCCACTCTTTGCCATGACTTCGAAAAATATATCTGGAGCTCGTAAGAATTTTCCGCCCCACTTATTTGCGGTGTATTTTCCTGATGAGAACTTACTATCTCTATTCTCTCCATATTCCCAGCTGTCTTCTAGGAGTTCTTCTTGCTTGATTTTAGTCGACCTTAATCCTTCAGATTTATGCACTTCGAATTCTGTTCTAGATAATTCTACTTTGTCACTAGTGAAGTTTTCTTGATCTGAGTCAAGATCGGCAAGGATATCAGCTGAAATAACTTCTCTGTAAGGTTTCTTGAAATCCACAAATTCTGCAATATTATCGGTCTCTGGCCAAGTATTTTCTTGTATTTCCCAATCTCCAAAAGATTTGGTTTGGAAGTTTGGTGCTCCGAAAATTGAGATAACTGTGTTCACATCAGCATGTTCAAATGCTCTTTTAGCTCTATTTTGGTAAATTCCATGGATAGGAACATATTTACACAAGAATTCCTGCAGCTCTCTCCCATATTTTGCGTCAAGCCAGGAGTTTTGTGTGATGAAGCAGAAAGTTCCTTCGTCGTTGATCAGGGAAAGACCATGGAAGTAGAAGTAAATGTAAAAATTACTTTTACCAGCAATTTTTTGGACCTGGGGCAGTCTAGTTTTGACTGAGTCAGCTAGTTTTTGCTTATAATCTGATTTATTCTGTTTTGTGACAGATTCCGGATCTTTGTTAGGAGGAGATATTGATTCGTGCTCCACATACGGAGGATTTCCTATCAATAGATCGAAGCCGCCGTTGTTGTCGAATACTTCTGCGAATGCGACTTCCCAGAGCATCGGCATCTTATCCGGTTCCTGGGCGATATCGTCTTTAAGCTCTTCTAGTTTTTCTATTCTTTTCTTGGTCTGTTTTTTCTGGCGTGTTATTTGTCTTTTCTCGTTTCCTGAAGGCTCTTTCGTTTCTCCGTTAAGTGTTTGTTGCTCGCCGTCTCCTTCTTCTAGTTTTTCTTCAAGTTCTTCTATTTTGTCGTCGATTGCTCTCTTGAAGAATTTGATCTCATCTGTCTGGATGTCGGCTATTCCGTTGTATTTGGATTTGCTTCTGTCTTCGAAGAACTTAGATTTGTGTTTCTGAATATCTTTCATATGCGTCTTAGTGAGGCCTTCCAGCTGGTTTTCCCTTAGATCGAAGAATATTCCATCGATGTCCTGTACAAGCGAATCTCCTACACGCAAGTTGGCACGGAGGTTCGGCAGTAAGGCCTTTCTCTGAATCTCTTCTTTTGGCACATCTGTCTCAATTAACAGCTGTAGAAAGAGTCTTAACTCGGAGGCGTTAATTGCCCAGTCTTTGACATCAACTCCGTAAATTGAGTTCTGTAAAATTTCTTTTTTGGCTTCAAACATGTTGAGGTCGGAGTCTTGTTTTTTCTCGACTTGTTTGAATATCTCTGAGATTACATCTATTATTCCGACGAGGAATGCTCCTGATCCACACGCAGGATCGACAGATTTCATGTCCTGAAGCGTGTACTTTACTTTTTCCAATTCTTCTTCTGTAAGGTCTTTTCTCACTTCTTTTTTCTCATCGTCACCTTCAGCGAAGACTAATTTGTAAATCCTGTCTTTTTCTATGTCTGTATGTTTATTGAGATACTCAGTTAGGCTTCTTCTGACCATGAAGTAGACTTCTTCTTTTGGTGTGTAGAAGATGCCGAATTCTTTGCGTGAGTCTTTGTCTATGTCTTCTAGTTGTTCTGCTACATTGGAGAGGGATTCGTAGACGTATCCAATCATCTGTGGGTCCACTGCTACTTCTTTTTCTACTGGACTGTCTTCTTTAATTGTGAAATTGTATCTTTCAAAGAAGTCATTGATTATTTCCTCTGCCACATCGTCCTCTAGTTCGATGTCTAGTTTTGTAAGTGAGTTTTCTCGGAAAAGGCCTCCGTTCAGGTATGGTGCGTTTGAATATGATTTGCTGACTTCTTCAGGTAGTTCAGGATTGGAAGTGAATTTATTATTGAAGCCTTTATGGAATAGTTCAGCCAGCCATTTATCGTAGAATTCATCTTCCGAGTCCTGTAGGCCGCCCTGTTTTCTGTATTTGTCCCATAGCCATTGGACATATGATTCGCCTTCTTCACCCTCTAGCCATCCTTTCTTATCGACAAAGTAGACAAACATCATTCTGTTCATGAACTGTAGTGTGAATTCGTGAGCGTCGTGTACGTCGTCGATCTGTTCCAGTACTTTTTCTCTGATATGGAAGAACTGTTCCTTGTAGTCTTCGAAGAATTGCTCTGTTACTTTGTCAATGCTGAAGGCCTTTTCCCACTGGTTCCAAATGTGCGGGTATCGTTTTTCTTCATCTATCCATATCCTGCTCAATGCATCAGCATCCGAGTAGAATACATTTTCAGAGTCTACTTCCAAAGTGGTTAGCTGGATGTCTAGGTCGCCCGGCGTTGTTTCATCAAATGTTGGGAGCACAAACTGATATCTTCTATATTCTGATGTGAATACTGGCAGTACATAGTTGAACTTTCTTGCCAGTCTTTCAGTTAAGTATCGAATATGGCTTTTAGAAAGGCTTTCTGTCTCAATAAGCACTACATTTATTTCATCTTGATAGTCCAGCACAGTGTATATATTTTTCAGCTTGTCTTCGGCTTTTTTCTTGAAATTGAATTCTGATATGTCTCTCTTGTAGCTTGGATCTTTAGTATAGTTTTTGTAGCCTGTTTCATCAAATAGGTTGTATACTTTTTCTGGTGAATCAAGTTCTTCGAGAAGATTATGTACTTTCTCTCTTTTATGTTTATCGCCTGTAGAAGACATAATAGTTGTTTTTTATGAAAGATTTTAATGGTTATCCTTTGGGTAACTTTCTTGAGATTGCACTGTCAAAGGGTATGTATGGATGAGATTATAGAGCAGTATCGGAATTTCAGGAATTCAGAATGGAGTTCGGGTGAAAACTGGAAGTTCAAAGCTTTGGAGAACTTCCAAGATAAGTTGAAAAATTATAATTTATCTGATTTGGATGAAGCGGAGGTAAGAGAGTTAATTGATTTCTGGAGTGAAAGAAAAGATGGGCGGGTTGTTCCTGCTTTTGTGATGGGGCAAAGATATGGTGATGAAACTTGGAATGAATTTTCAGAGAGAGTTTCTTCAAGCAATAAGGCCGCAGATGTTGTAGCAAATCTTCTTGATGAAGATAGAAATCTGGATTCAAGATTAGATTTATTTGATGAAGAGTTTGGCGACATTGAATCTGCATCTGGAGGGCCTTTATTGACTCTAGCAACTTTTTTACTTGGCTACACTTATCCTGAGAAATATGTGATTTACAGGCACGATTACGTGATAGATCCTATTAATGAGTTATTTGAACAAGCTGATCTATCGAAAAACCAAGGATACAGTCTGAAGACATATAATCGGGTTCAAGAGTACTCTGAGATAGTAAAGGGCAAACTAGATAACCAATTAGATGGAGTATCCTATCTTGAAGTTTGGAACTTCTTTTATTTCTACACAAGATATTATTTACCTGAAAATGTCAGATCAGATATTGAGGGTTTCTATGATAGAGCAAGAGATTCATACACGAGAATATTTGCTTTAAAGGTCTTCCTTGAGGAGGAGAGAAATTCTAGTAAGCAGAAAAGCTTGGAGTCTGAAATCAGAGAAAAAGCCATAGATGAAGCATTGGGAGATAACCCGGATGTCTATGCAAGCGTCGGGACTAATGTTTTCGATTCAAGTGAAGTCTTCTATTCAGATGAAGAGGAATATGGCATTAATAAAGAGTATAGAGATTATCAGTTTGCACTTCAACAATTCGTATTTTATCTGTGGCAAAAGGCTGGCAGTGAAAGAAAAGAAAAAGAATTTAAAACGAATAAAAAGCTTTCAAAGTTTGTTAAATCTCCAAAATTCAATATTAATGTGCCAGAAGAGCTTTACTTTGAAAATAAAGATGATTTGAAGAACGAAATAATGGCTTCGCTGAATTCTGGCAAAAATATCATCTTTACGGGGCCTCCTGGTACTGGTAAGACTAAGTTGGCTAAGAATATTTCCAGGCAAGTATCTGGTGAAGCTGAACACTTTGATGGCGTTGACGAGGTCGAAGGCAGAGTCTTCACTACTGCTACTGCTGATTGGACTGCCTTTGACACTATAGGAGGTTACATGCCGTCTCAGAATGATGGTGAGGAACTTGAGTTTAATCCAGGCCAGTTCTTGAAATGTTTCAGAAAGGAAAATGGAGAAGTTACAAACAAGTGGCTGGTTATTGATGAGATAAACAGGTCTGATATTGATAAGGCCTTTGGCCAGTTATTCTCTGTTCTTTCCGGCGATTCTGTAGAGTTACCTTACAAGAAGAAGGGTCATGTAAAGCTAGAAAAGGTAGATGAAGACGACGATACAGATGAAATTGAGAGAGATGAAGATATTTATCCTATTACTAATTCATGGCGTTTAATTGCCACGATGAACACATACGACAAGACCTCGCTGTACGATATGAGTTATGCATTTATGAGACGTTTTAATTTCATTCATGTCGGAGTGCCTGAACTTGAAGCTGAGGATGGCTATAACTATGACCTGCTTAATCCTGAGTCGGAAGATAACTACGCATCAGTTTGGGACGTGAAAGAGACTCTCGCCGATGACGAGTTATATAAGGGTCTTACGGTCCTCTGGGCTGAAGTCAATAACCAAAGAGATATCGGGCCTTCAATCATCAAAGATATTATAGAGTTTATTGATGCACACAATGGAAAACCTGAAACTGCGCTGGCTCAAGCTGTCAAATCTTTAATTCTACCTCAGTTTGAAGGCTTGAGAAGAGAAAAACAAGAACAGTTTATTAAAGAGCTCAAGAGGCATTCGAAGGAAGGTTCAATCAGTATTGATGGCTCTCTAATAGAAGAAAAAGCTGTGAATATGTTTAATATCAGTTTGGACGATGAGTAAGACTTCTGAAGAAGTTTTGTTGGAAGAAGTTCAGGAAGAGCTTACAGCGTTCCTCTCCTCAGGACAGATCAATGAGAAAGAACTAGCCAGAACTTTGTCTTTTGAGGAGCTGGACATTAAAGATTTTGAAAGACTGAAGGAGATTCATTTTGTGCTTTCTGACCCTGTAACCATGTTCGTCAAGCAGCTGCCTGATTGGATTCGCCGTATCAAGACTGAAAGCTATCGAGAGAAAAAGGTTTCAAAAGGCGAGATACGGGGCCGTATTGACTGGGGTGAAACATACAAAACCCGCTATTCTCAGAACGCCAAAGACAAGTCTCTTTTCGTTACACAAAACACCGATATCGAATATAATATTCCAGAAAATCTAGTTCTGAAGAAAGTCTTAGGAATAATCCATAGAGTTGTTACGAAAGAAATCCAGGATCTGGACAAGGACTGGAGAGAAGAGCTATGGAACAAGGGAGACATAGATGACTTGAAACAGGTCTTCCAGAAGAATGTAAACATTGATAGAATCCAAGATATGCAGGATGAGAAACTTAACTCCAAGCAGTTACAGGCCGCGAGAAATTCGAGGAGAGAAGTTTACAGAAAGGCCTATGATCTCTATATAAAATATGAGAAAATTATGAGTAATGATTTCTCAGATGAAGATGTTCATGAACTTCTGGAAAATACATTGGTTAAGCCGAATGACACGCCTACTTTGTTTGAATTATTCGCTACATTCAAAGTTATCAGGAATCATGAAGAGAAAGGCCTTCAATTACAGACAATCGAAGGAAAGGACAGTATGATTGCTTCAATGGAGAATGAAAGTAAGAAAATCAATGTTTTCCATGATTCTACGGGAACTCTGGAATTTAGCATGGATTTCCCTGATGATCCAGAAGATGAGTTCGTGAAGAAAAGCAAGGAAATATCCGATGCACATAAGGATGCGTTGCAGAAGTTTACAGGTAGAGGCGTCAATGAAGGCCTGTACTCTGGTCGGCCAGACATTATAATTGAAGAGTATAGTCTAAAAGAAAACGAACTGGAGAAGGTAACTATAGGAGAAGTCAAATATACCGACAAGGAATCAACATTTTCTCAAGGTCTGAGGGAGCTTCTAGAGTACATAAAATTCGGCTCCAAGGGCAGAAAAGATCTAAAGAATATAGGCGTGGAAGGCCTACTGATCGTTGATAATATCGACTTAAAGATGCAGGAATATCAGGCGGAAAATATTGAGGCTTTGAATTTTGATAACCTGAGATCAGAGTGATTTTATTATATAATAGAGTGGTTACTTACTTCCTTTTCAAGTCCAGAAATTCTGTTATCTAAAGTTAAATTAAAAGCTTCTCGATACTTTTTCCAATCCTTGTCAAATCAATTTTTTAGGAGAAATAACTCTAATTATTTTGGGCTCAACAGAAAGAGAAAGGTTCGAAAGAATAGCCGAGAAGATGACTAGCGCTGTAATCCAAAAAACTCGACGTCTTTGACAAATATACCAGCAAGAACCAGTATGAATATTAGAAGGAAAGAATTAAAGGAAATATTTAAAGCAATTAGGAAAAAATTGAATTCTGTGAGATTGCAGTTCAAATTTCCAGAGGAGGATGAATTTAATTTATGAATATGCCTATAGAGTGGGAGTTTGCTGAAATACCAAAAAATATGGAGGAAAGAGACCCTCATGAAGATGTATTCTTCAATAAAGGAAATAAGTCCGAGGCCTTAGTAAGAGAATTTATTCAAAATGCCTTAGACGCACAGAGAGATGATAGTGACAGGGTAAAGGTTGATATAACATTTGATATTATTTCGGAAGGTATAACCTCGCATTATCTCAAGGGATTAGGACCCCACCTAGAGAAATCAGGGCTAAAATCAGACACATTCGACATGATTGAACATAAAGTCCTAGTACTAGAGGACTTTGGAACAACAGGTCTTGATGGAGAAACACAAAGAAAAGAGGCCAAAGCTAACAATCAGAAAAGTAATTTCTATGACTTCTGGTGGAGCGAAGGTAAATCCGAGAAAGGTGGAGGAAATATAGGGAGTTGGGGTCTAGGTAAGACCACATATCATATGGCCTCCGATATAAAGACATTTTGGGGGCTGACAATACGACAAGATGATAAAAAAGAACTTTTGATGGGTAAAAGCCTTCTTAAATCACATGTGCTTGATGGAAACCTATATCATTACAGTGGAAAGTATAAAGTAGGCGACAATGAGCCTATTTCAGATGAAAAAATAATTTCTAAGTTTAAAGAAGACTTACCTATCCGACGAAACTCAGAAGAAGGTTTTAGCGTAGCTATACCTTTAGCAGATCGGAATATTAATTTAGAGGCGGTCACAAAATACGCAATTAAGCATTATTTCTTTGCAATTTTGAACGGAGAATTAGAGTTGGAAATTAGAGATTTAACGGAAGACGACGATCCTATTATAATCTCTGCAAATACTATGCCAGATCTAGCAAATATGATCGAGTGGAAAGGTACCGGATGGGAAGACAGGAATGTTAATGAATTAATTGAATTCACTCAAGAAACTATAGCCGAATTAAACTCTGATAAATTAAAAGAGATAGATCCTAATAACAAATTAGAAGGCCTAGAAAGCTTCGAAGATAAAGAAGAATTAGAGGAAAAGTTTAGCAATGGAGAATTCGTATCCGTTAAAGTCCCGGTTGAACTTAACAAGAAAGATGGCGGACGTACTGAATCCGCAATATATCTTTTCATGAAAAAATTCCCTGACCGGTACGATATGAGGCCTGATGAATTCTATATACGGTCCGGAATACACATAGCTGATGAATACAGCGATAAATTAGGAAGTAGGCCTGTAAGAGCAATGTTAGTGGTCGAAGATGATGAAGTGTCTAGATTCCTTGCTGGTGCAGAGGAACCCGCACATCTAGAATGGAACGCTTCTCTGGATGGTTATAAGGAAGACTATGAGAATGCATGGAGCACATTACGTTTCATTAGAAATAGCTTAAACAGAGTGATTCAGACTTTAGATCATAGCGAAGAGGAAAAAATTGAGGACTTACTTGAGAACATTTTCTCGATTGAGCCATCAAGAGATTATAACGATAATGAAGAGCGTAAAAAAGAAAAAGATGGTCAAAATCAGAAAGGTGGCGATAAATCAAAAGACAAAAAGCCGGGTAAAATAGGACGTGGGAGGAAATATACTCAGGTAAACCCAACCGAGAATGGTTTCAAGGTCAAGTTTGATCGAGAAGAAGATGACATACCTGTTAAGAGGAAAATTAAAGTTGCCTATGATACCTACGCTGGAGATCCGTTTAACAACTACGAGAAATTTGATTTTGATCTTTCTGATCCTAGAATGTCCGTTCAATCAAAGGATGTTAACATAACCAAAAGAGAGAAGAATATAATTGATTTAGAATTTATTTCAGAAGATTCTTGGATTAAGGTCGAAGGTTTTGATCCAAACAGAGACCTTGTAGTCCGGGTGGTATCCCAGTGAAGAGAACGCTAAATTATACAGGTAGGAGCGGATTACCCAAAAGCGAGATTGAGGTCTACCTTAATAGAGGTCAAGAGAAGGTAGAATCTTTCGAAATAACCATGAACTTGGATGATATTGATGATGCGGAAGATGTCGAAGTTATAGTTGAAGCATATCACCGGTCAGAAGTAGAGGAGTTTAATTTAGGCAATATTTCAAATGTTAAGGAAAAACCTAAGATAGAAAGATCTTTAGGTACAATAGGTCATCTGATTGAAAGTATTACTTTTCGAGTGCTCCTAGTAGATGACGAAGGGAGAATTATATCATTAGCTGAAAAAATCAAGGCCGAAAAAGAAGAATCAGAGCCTCTTTTACCTGTTAATTTGAGAGATATCGGCAGAGAGGTTTGGGAACTAAGATATGAAGGTGATGAGGGGGCACCAGAGTTATTGGTTAACAAAAAAATACCCTCGATTAAATCTACTGTGAAATCAGATTATAGATTCATACTGGGTGTTTATCCAGAAGTTCTGAGATCAATATTGGCGAGGATAATATACTATGAAGATGTTGGTTCTGTAGAGGATATA
>LFFM01002774.1_pt1 | contig 11363 bp, 10 predicted proteins | sample 643131 | NCBI WGS metagenome assembly LFFM01 (sample SAMN03777445, study PRJNA286221) | soda lake metagenome | biome: soda lake; feature: Kulunda steppe; material: water; isolation source: sample Tc-Br brine of Tanatar trona crystallizer | place: Russia: Kulunda steppe | collected 2011-07
AGAATTTAAAATGGAGAGAACATACCGGACAGACACGTCAGAGCTCTCCTGTTCGAACAGCGCCCGAATATCGCCACCATCATTAAACCGCTGTTCAGTATCGATTGCGAACTTGTTGCTTGTAGACGAGCGTGTCATAGAATCCATCTCATAGCTTCTCACAGCCCGGTTCGTTTCCTCGTTCGTAGTTGGTGATCGCAACGACGAGCCGGAGACACAGCGCAAGGAACACTTCTGTACGTGCGTGGACGCGGCCTCGGGCGCGGACGTGCCCGAGGCCGCAGTCCTTGACTGCGTCGTTGGTTCGTTCGACTCCTGTCCGGTTGTTGTACGTCTCGTCCAAGATGGACTGTTTCAGCTGCACGTCCTCGCTGTGTTTCTCAATGCAGTCTTCGACCCTGTACGCGATATCTTTCGGGTCGTCAGTGTTTCGCGGATTGTATGGAGCGATTGGCACGACCCCTGCGGCCAGCAGGTGATCGTGCCAATCGAGGATGTCGTAGGCGCTGTCTCCAAGCATCCAGATCGGTTTCTTGACGGCGAGCGCGTCACGCGTGACGCGCATCGCCGTCTCCTGATCCGCTTGTTTGGCCTGTGTGAACTCTGCTGCTATCGGGATCTTTGCACCAGTTGAGACGATTGTACAGCCGAAGCCGTAGTAGTACTCCTCAGCTGTTGGATCGTAGTTCCATGACGCCGCGTCGTTGTACTGAATCGCTTCAACGTGTGTCGAATCGATGGAGTATGTCGAGTCGAGCAGGCCGCGGGCGGCGGCCTGCTCTACGAGCCTGTCGAAGACATCGTCGATAACGTGTTCGAGATCGGTGAGAAACCGGTCAACCGTGTCTCTGGATGGCGGTTTGTCGAGGCCGCAGTAGTACCAGACGAGGCCGTGCTGGAGTTCTCGTGCAACCGGGCGCGTTCCGTAGATATCCTTGTAGTAGCAGTGCAGAAAGCCGCAAAAGAGATCTGGTGGCTGATGGACTCGTGTTCGCCCCCGCTTCGAGGGGGCGAACACATCGTACTCCAGCAGAAACTCGAACTCAAGGTACTCGAACAGCGGTACTGTCTCGGTAGCCGCGACATTCAAGAAGTCGTCTACCGAAGTTACGTCTTGCAGGGTGCTGGCGCTCGTAGACACAGTTCCAACACCCTGCTGCCTTCTCTGAGAACGTTTCTATGACACGCTCTATGTAGACAAACTTACTTGAAGGCTTGGATTGGAGCGAGCGTGGAATATCCAGTTGTGCCATCGACCGGTGGGGTGTGAAAGGAAGTGTCGGATTCATCCCCGCGCTGAAGCGCGAGGCTTTCTCCTCAATTCTCCGTAAGCGAGATACCACGCCGTGCGCGCTACTCCTCTCGGTCCGCGAGCCGGCTCGTCGGTCTGCTGGGTTCCGTATCGTTGCGGTCGTCGAGGGGCCGTGGTCGGTTCCCCTCGTCGCGGTCGGCCTCGCGTTCGCGGACGGCCGCGTATCGCTGGGCCGCGTCGGCGATGGAGTCGGCAACCGCGAGCCCGCGGTACGTCAGGTACGCGCCCGCGAGACCGACGACGGACACGAGCCCGACGAGCACCTGTCCAATGATCAGTAGCGAGTAGACGAACGTTAGGAGGCTCAACAGGACGAGAGCGATCCCGAGTCGGGTTCGGACAGCCTCACGGAGGGAGACAGGATCATGGACCATACGACCGATTACTCGACGAGTTTATTTAAAAACTGGTGGCTTGGAACGTGACGAACTCAGTCGTCGGCGGGCGCGGCGGAGTCCCCCGCGGAGACGCCGGTTCCGGGACCGATGTCGATGCCGAGCGCGTCCAGCTTCTCGTCGGGAACGACGCCGTCGACCCAATCACGGTGCCCGTAGTACTCCGCTTTCATCAGGTCGAGCTCGGCGAGTTCGCCCTCGCTCGCACCGCTTCCCGGGATCGCGTCGGGGTGCCCCTCGACGAACCGTCCGGGAAGCGTGTCGTCCTCGCCGTCGAAGCCGGCGAGGTTGTTGTAGTACCGTTCGAGATTGTAGATCCGCTCGCCGGTCTCGAACAGCTCGTCTTCCGTGACGTCGCGGCCAGTCATCCCGTTGTACTGGAGCACGTACTCCTCGATCCCCTCCGCGAACGCGTTGAACTTGCAGATGTCGAAGGAGTCCGAGATCGCGTGGAGATCCTGGAACGTGGCGGTGAGTTCGCCTTTCCCCTCCCACTCGTACGGGTCGACCTTCTCGGGGATCCCGAGTATCTCCGCCGCGGGCGTGTACCCGCGCAAGTGACACGCACCGCGGTTCGAGGTGGCGAAGGCGATCGCCATACCCTTCATACAACGCGGATCGTACGCCGCGATGCTCTGCCCTTTGACTGAGAGTTTGTTGCCGTGTGCCTCCTTCCGCTCGCCGATCCGGTCGGGCCCCTCGGCGAGGAGGTCACCGAGCTCGGTCGAACGATTCCCGATCTCGTCGATGAGGTCGATCATCCGCTCGGAGTCGCCCCAGTCGATCCCGACGTCGAGTTTCCCCTGCTCGGTCATCTCCATCGCCATCGCCATCGTGTTGCCGACCTCGATGGTATCGACGCCCACGTCGTTACACCGCTGGAGCATCAGGGCGATCTCGTCGCGGTCGGAGTGACCGGAGTTCGGGCCGAGCGCCCACGCGGATTCGTACTCGTACGACTCCGTGCGAACGTTCATCTCCTGCCCTTTGTGTTGCATCTGCACCTCGACCTCCTTCTTACAGGCGACCGGACAGGAGTGACACGTCGGCTCGTCGACGAGGATGTTCTCGCGGACGTTCTCGCCGGAGACCCGCTCGGCGTCGACGTCGATCCCTTCGCCGTCGTTGTACGCCTCCGTGGACGTGAACTTCGCGTTCTTCGTCGGCAATCCGTCCATCTCCTCGGTCGCGTTCATCAGGACGTTGGTACCGTACATCGAGAGTCCACCCTCGTTGGGCGCGGTGACGTCCGACTCGCGGATGACCTCCATCGCCTGTTGGTACCCCTTCTGGAACGTCTCGGGGTCGGCGGGTTTCGGCATTCGGGTGCCGCTTTTCACGACGACGGCCTTCACCTTCTTCGATCCCATCACCGCGCCGGTGCCCCCTCGGCCTGAGGCGCGGTCGTCCTCGTTCATCACACAGGCGTACTTCACGCCGTTCTCGCCGCCCTGTCCGATCGCCATCACGGAAACGTTCTTACCCACGAAGCCGTCGACTTCCTCGCCGAGCGCGTCGATCGTGTCGTGGACGCCCATCCCCCACACGTGGGAGGCGTCACGTACCTCGATGTCGCCGTCCTCGACGAACAGGTACACCGGGTCCTCGCTCTCACCGTCGAGCAGGATCCCGTCGAGGCCGGCCCACTTGAGCCGGGCTCCGGACCAGCCGCCGTGGTGTGAGTCGGTGACCGTCCCCGTCAGCGGGGACTTCGTCACCAGCGCGATCCGGCCGCTCATCACGGTCTGGGTCCCCGTGAGCGGGCCGGTCATGAACGCCAGCCGGTTGTCCGGCCCCATCGGGTCCACGTCGGGGCCCTTCTCGAAGACGTACTTCACACCCAGTCCGCGCGCGCCGATGTACTTCTTCGCGTCCTCTTGGTCGATCCCGTGGTAGGCAACCCCACCGTCGTCGAGATCCACCTGTGCGACTCGGTCCCTGTAGCCACCCATTTCAGTCATGTAATGCTCTTTCATTATATATACACCACAGGGTGTTAGATATTCACATTCGAAAGCAGCTGGTTCCGGTTATCCCCTTCCCGCTCGGTCACCTCAGTAGAGACGCCACGCCAGTAAGCTAACCCACGGCCAACGTCGTGGGCTTTCAGTGTCGCTCCGCGCGGCCCGGCCGCGTCCGAGACGGGGGAGTGGTTTCGTTCGTCGACCGACGAGCCGGAACGGGACGAATCGGAGTCTGAACCGTCCGTTCCATCCGCGAAACCTATCCGGCTCGGTCGCGAACCGTCGAGCGTGACCGATCGCACGCCGCCGGCGAAGGGAGGGGTCGGTGCCCGGCTCGGGCCGTGGCGGTCCGCCGTCACGTTCGCCGGCGTGGTGTTCGTCGCGTCGGTCGCCCCGATCCCCGATCCGGGCGGCACCCCTCCGACCACCGGCAGCTGGAACGCAGCGTTCGGGCGACTCGATGCGCTCGGACTCACCGATCCGTTCCATCTCGCGGGGTACGCCGTCCTCGCCGCGCTTGTGACGCGGGCGACCGGTCGGAGTCCACACGGGGTCGTGATCGCCGCCGCGGTCGCGACCGCGTTCGGCTTCGGGATCGAGATGGTTCAAGCGACGATCCCGTGGCGCGGGTTCGCGTGGCGTGACGTCCTGTTGAACGCCGTCGGGGCGAGCGTCGGGGCAGCGACCGCCCGGACGGTGGCCGTCGCGTTCCGAGCCACGGATAGTGACGAGACGAACCCCGGATGACGACACGACTTTACCCCTCCGTCCGCTTCCTCCGACAATGAGCCAACCGAGCCCCGAGGCGTACGAGCAGGGACGCGGGATGGACGCGCACAACGCGGTCATGCGCGATATTCGCGCCGAGCGCTCGGAGACGTACGACCCGACGGAGCCGACCCGCGTGTGGATCGACGAGGATAACACCCCGGACGGGGTGGTGAACTCGCTCACGATCATCCTGAACACCGGCGGCTGCCGGTGGGCTCGTGCTGGGGGCTGTACCATGTGCGGCTACGTTGCCGAGTCGGTGGAGGGCGGCAGCGTCGCCCACGCCGACCTCATGAGTCAGATCGACGTCTGTCTCGACCACGAACGTGAGAACGCCGACGAGCCGGCCGAGCTGATCAAGATCTACACCTCCGGTTCCTTTCTCGACGAGCGGGAAGTCCCCGCGGAGACCCGCCGTACGATCGCGGAGACGTTCGCGGATCGCGACCGGATCGTCGTCGAGTCGCTGCCCGACTTCGTGAGCCGGGAGAAGATCGGCGACTTCGCGACATACGGGATCGCGACGGACGTGGCGGTCGGGCTGGAGACCGCGACCGACCGGGTGCGCCACGACTGTGTGAACAAGTACTTCGACTTCGTCGACTTCGAGGAGGCCTGTGCGGAGGCGGCCGCGGCGGACGGCGAGTTCGACGCCGACGTTGGGATCAAGGCGTACCTCCTGTTGAAGCCGCCGTTTCTCGCGGAGCCCGAGGCCGCGGCCGACATGATCGACTCGATCCGCCGGTGTGCCGACGTCGACGGCTGTCACACCGTCTCGATGAACCCGACGAACGTCCAACGCTACACGATGGTCGATGAACTGTTCTTCGAGGGCGGCTACCGCCCCCCCTGGCTTTGGACGGTCGCACACGTGCTCGCGGAGACCGCGGACGTCGACGCGATCGTCGTCTCCGACCCGGTGGGGCACGGCTCCGACCGCGGCGCGCACAACTGTGGCGAATGCGACGACCGCGTCCAGACGGCGATCAAGGACTTCGACAAGCGGCAGGACCCGAGCGTCTTCGAACAGGTGTCCTGCGAGTGCGAGACGACGTGGGAGCTCGTGATGGCCGAGGAGACGAGCTACAACATGCCGCTCGCGCGGTGAGTACCGTCTCAGTGCGTGGAGTCTCGGTGCGTGACGGGAGATCCGACGTGCCTCTCACGGCCAGTGCCGAACCGATACGTCACCGACTGATCGGGTTGTGGTCCGCCGATCCGACGACGTCGTCCGCGGGGGACGCCTCGTCGGAACCGTCAGACTCCCGGATGACCGTTCTGTCCGGAATGTCGAGGTCGGGTTCGCGACCGACGGTGAACACCCGCTCGGTTACCGTCAGCTCCTCTTCAGCCGGGCTCGGCTTCCCGATCGTTCGGTACTCGACCGTGATCCCCTCCGGTTCGTCCGCGATCCGGACGGTCCCGAGCTGGTAGGTGGGGTAGAACACCGGCGGCAACACGCCGATGATCCCGTCGCGTCTGTGGAGTCGTTTGAGCCACGTGCCGGTGTTGACGAGTACCCCGCCGTTGAGTCGCTTCACGGTCGGGCGATGTGTGTGTCCGTAACAGAAGACGGCGGTTTCGGGGTGCTCCTCGAACGTTTCCCGGGCGGCCGACTCGTATGGCCCCTCGGCGTCGACGGTCAGCGCCGTCTCGAACACGCCGAATCGGTCTATCGTTCGCCGCAGGTCCTGTCTGATGAAATACAGCGGGACGGCGACCAACAACAACAGCGCAGTGACAACGACGTTGATGGCGAGCAGGAACCAGACGGCGGTCCCCGCAGTGCCGAACTGTCCGAGGAACGCCGTCGTTCGATCGACGGGCATCGACCAGATGCCAGCGATGTCGAGACCGGCGAGCAGTGCGATGGCGACGCTAACGTTGAACAACAACAGGAAGGGGACCAAAGCGTACCGCAGAGCTGGGTTCATCTCCCGGTAGAAGTACTTCGAGAAGAGCCACACCGGCATTCGTTCGGTCGGGGTGACGGCTTGGACGTCCTTCAGCCAGTTGTACCGGCCGCGATCGGAGAGCCGCCCCGCGCGGCTCGTGACGAGGGTATTATAATAGTAACCGAGCGGCGTCGCGTGTTCGTTTCCCCAGTCCTCGATCCGATTGTTGGGATCACGTTGGTGGCCGTGTTCGAAATGGATGGCTCGATCGCCGACTCGTCGCGTCATCGACTCGTCTTGGACCAGATCGACGTTGTACTCGGCGAACCGGTCGACGTATTCCTCGTGAGCCGCGAGCTCGTGGTCGTGGTTCCCGGGAAGTAACGTGATCGCGACGTTCTCACCGGTCCGCCGCAGTTGGTCGAACAGGTCCGGGTACGAAGACTCCAGCTCGTCGAACTTCGCCATGCCGTCCACCGTGGTGAACTCCCAGAGACCGAACGCGTCTCCGTTGATGACGAGCTCGGCCCTCTCGTCAGTGTTCTCGAGTCGCTTGAGGAACCCGAGTAGTTCGTCGAGAAATTCGACCTCCTCGAGCTGTTCGTCCCCACCGATATGAAGGTCGCTAATGACGTAGTACACGTCGGCGTCGTCGGTCATCTACGTCGGTTACTCCCCGACTAATATATAAACCCGTTGTCCGGTCGACCCGCTTCGAACCCGTTCGAACGGTGCCGGGCAATTGAAGCCGTGGGGGCGCGTATCGTCGTCCATGACGCGAAACGAAACGGTCGAGGTGAACGGCTCCCACCCCTGAGGTCGTCGGCGTGGATATCAGCGGCCGCCACGAGGAGGACGAGGCGTACCTGATGGTGGCGGCCGCGGTCCACGCGACGATCGATTCGACCCGCATCCGCTCGGTAGAGGGGATCGGATTCGCCAGCGTTCGCGAGGGCCCCACGTTGGAAGCCACCGTCGCGCTCACCGCCGAAGCGGTCGGAAACCTTCCGGCGCCACCCGGAGGTCCGATCGTCGCTGAGGGCGGCGAGTTCTACGAGGAACCCGCCGAGATCGTCGGGCTGAGCTTCCAGCCGGAGTTTAAATACGTCGAGAGCGTAGGCGAGCGCGAAACAGTGCAGGCCGCACACCACGCCGCGTACGCCGCCCGGGAGCTGCTGTTATGACCGGCGGCAGTCACGCGATCGACGATACGAGCGACCGGTCCGACGAGGGTCGACAGCATGCCGACGACCCCGACGACGAGCGACCCGCCGAGCGCGACCGAGAAGGTCGCCGTGCGGTGGTCGCAAAGCGCGTCGACAGCGGTGACCCGGATCTGAGCGAGATCACCAACCTCGCGCGTTCCGCGGGCTACGAGGTCGTCGGCGAGCTCGCCCAGACCCGCACCGAGGACGCCGCGTTCATGTTCGGGGAGGGAAAGGTCGCGGAGCTACGAGAACTGGTTCAACGGACCGCCGCCTCCGCGGTGATCATCGACAACGACGTCGGCCCGTACCAGACGTTCAACGTCGGCGGCGAGCTCCCCGAGGGCGTCGAGGTGATCGATCGCTTCACGCTCATCCTCGAGATATTCGGCCAGCGCGCGAACACGCGGAAGGCCCAGCTCCAGGTCGAGCTCGCGGAGCTTCGCTACGAGCTTCCCAGGGCCGAGGCGAAGGCGAGCCTCGCGAAACGCGACGAGCGCCCCGGGTTCATGGGGCTCGGCGAGTACGACGAGAGCGTCGAGCGCGACATCAAACGACAGATATCCGAGATCCGTGAGGAGCTCGAGTCGATCGCCGAGAAGGAACAGGCCCGCCGCGAGCAGCGGCGAGACTCGGGGTTCGACCTCGTCGCGCTCGCGGGGTACACCAACGCGGGCAAGTCGACGCTGATGCGCCAGCTCGCCGCCGAGCTCGACGTCGACGAGAACGCCGACCGCCACCCCGACCTCGATCCGACGGCCGAGTCACGGGACATGCTGTTCACGACGCTCGGGACGACGACCCGGCGGGCCGAGATGGAGAAACGCGACGTTCTCCTTACCGATACGGTCGGCTTCATCGCGGATCTCCCCCACTGGCTCGTCGAGTCGTTCGAGTCGACCCTCGATTCGGTGTACCGGGCTGACCTCGTCCTCCTCGTCGTCGATGCGAGCGAGCCCGTTCCGGAGATGCGTGAGAAGCTCGTCACGAGCCACGACACGTTGTACGAGCGCAACGAGGCGCCCGTCGTTACCGTGTTCAACAAGATCGATCGGCTCGCGCCCGGCGAGCTGGCCGACAAGCGGGGCGCGCTCTCGGGACTCGCTCCCGATCCCATCGCCGTCTCCGCACGGACCGGTGCGGGCGTCGCCGAGCTGCGAGACCGCGTGGAATCGGAGCTCCCCGACTGGGAGCGCGAGCGACTGATGGTCCCCGTTTCCGACGACGCGATGAGTCTCGTCTCGTGGATCCACGATCACGCACACGTCGACGAGGAGACGTACGCCGACGACCACGTCACGGTGGCGTTCGAGGCCAAGCCCTCGGTCGTTGCCCAAGCCCGGTCGAAGGCGTCGGAGCTGGCGCCGGCCGGGTCGACGTAGCCGTATCGGTGGCGTGTGAACGGAACGTACTCTCGCCGGGTAGCGTGCAACTGTGAGCCTCGGACGAAACACGACCAGCCGGCTACCGAGGCGGAGACGGAGCGATCCGAGGTCGTAGCGTACCACCCCCCTCGGTCACTGGCTCGGATCCTCACCGGACCGTTCCTTTCGCTTCTCGACGACCGCGACGTCGGTGATCCGCGTGTTCGGGTAGCCGCCATCACCATCCTTTTCGGCAGCTTTCACCATGTCCCAGACGACGTTGAGTCCGGTCGTCACGCCCTCTAAGGCCTCCATCTCGCAGCCGGTCTTTCCGGTCGTTTCGACGATGACCGTGAGCACGACGCGGTCGGTATCGATCTCGAACTCGGTGTCGACGTTCGTGATCGGGATCTGGTGACACATCGGGATCGTTTCCCACGTGTGTTTCACGGCCCGAATCGCTCCTACCCGTGCGGTCGCAAGGACGTCGCCCTTTCCGATCTCGTCGCCACGGATCGCGGCGATCGTTCCGGGAGTCAGCCGGATCGCCCCGCGTGCGACCGCCCGCCTGCTGGTGTCCGACTTCGAACCGATGTCGACCATCTGGACGTCACCGTCGACGGTCGTGTGTGTCAGCTTCTCGTCGACAGGGGTCTCCTCACTCATCGTACAACACCTGTGGAAGCCGGTCGATTAGGTCCGTCGCTACGAGGCCGTTCCCGTTGGTTTCGGCCGCCGCGTCGCCCGCCAGCCCGTTGAGATACGCGGCGGCGGCGGCAGCCTCGAGGGGGTCGGTTCGGGCCGCGAGCGCACCGACGGTTCCCGCGAGGACGTCGCCCGTGCCGCCGACGGTCATCCCAGGATTTCCGGTGCGGTTGAGTCGGACGTCGCCGTCGGGGTTCGCGATCACGTCGACCGCACCCTTCACGAGCAGCGTGTGCCCGAGCTCGGCGGCGAACTCGCCGACGAGTTCGGCACGTTCGTCGGGATCCGCGGCGGTCTCACCACCCATCTCTACCAGCTCACCCTGGTGCGGCGTACACACCAGCTCCGCGGCCGTCTCGACGTCCGGAACCACACGGAGGGCGTCGGCGTCGACGACGACCCGCCCCGCAAACCCGGAGAGGAACTCTCGGACGAACGATCGCGTCGCGTCCGCGTCGCCGAGGCCCGGACCGAACACGACCGTGTCGTGGCCGGCCGCGAGTTCACGGATCCGGTCGAGATGTGCGGGCGCGAGCGTCTCTCCAGGGAATCCCCGTACGATGAGGTTCTCCGAAAATCCCTGGACGTCCCGGGCGATCGAGGCCGGGCAGGCGACGCGAACGAGATCCGCACCCGCCCGTAGCGCGGCTCGTGCCGAGAGCGTTGGCGCACCGGTGTATGGACCGCCACCGACGACGAGCACCTCGCCGTTCTCACCCTTGTGTGAGTCGGTGTTCCGTCCGAGCCCGAGCAGGTCTCCCGGGCCGGTAAACCGCTCCGCAGCCTCCGGAATTCCGATATCGGTGACACGCACTGTGGCCGACAGGGCCTCGAGTCCCGGCTTCGTATCATGGAACGTTACCACGTGATCGGCGACGACCGCGAGGGTGTCCTCGCCGCCCGTTGGCGTCCCCGTATCGGCATCGATCCCCGACGGCACGTCCACGGCGACGACCGTGCTCCCGGTCTCGTGTGCGTCGTTGATGCGGTTCACGGCCGTTCGCTCGGGTTCCCGAAGCGCGCCAGCGACCCCCGTACCGAGAACGGCGTCGACGACCACTTCGGATCCTTCGATATCGAGGGTCGTGGCGTCGATGACTGTCTCGGCCGGGATCGCCGCGTCAACGAGCGCTTCCCAGTTCTCACGGGCGATCCGGGTCGTTATCGACTCCGGCCGCCCTAGCAGGTGGACGGTGACGTCGTACGCCGAGAGGAACCGCGCCGCGACGAGGGCGTCCCCACCGTTGTTCCCGCGCCCACACACGAGCGCGATCGACTCCCCCGGCTCGGCGACCGCCCGAACCTCGCGGGCGACGGCGTTACCCGACGACTCCATGAGCTGCTTTCGCGGAATCCCGAGTGCGGCCGCATTGGCGTCCACGGCCGCCATCCGCTCGGTCGAGAGCATGCCCGAAGCTGCGTAGAGCGCCGACATAAGGATACGGGACGCTCTCGACTCCTCCCCGGCGTACGCTGATCCGAGCGACCGATCGCCGTGACAAATGGAATGGGTCATCGGACGTGTGGACGGAGCCGCTCTCACGCTATCGCACGAGCTGTTATATCGACCCACGTCCTGGCGGGGTTTGGCGGTGGTCCGCGTGGTGTATTCTCGTGGATTCGACCGGTAGTAATCCACCCCTAGTTATTTGAGATGTGATACGGAACCGTCAATCGGTGATACGCTAATGTCGACACAACCGTCGGAACGGACGCTACAGGCGGAACTGTTGGGCCGTGAGGTAACGTTCA
>LFFM01002775.1_pt1 | contig 11356 bp, 8 predicted proteins | sample 643131 | NCBI WGS metagenome assembly LFFM01 (sample SAMN03777445, study PRJNA286221) | soda lake metagenome | biome: soda lake; feature: Kulunda steppe; material: water; isolation source: sample Tc-Br brine of Tanatar trona crystallizer | place: Russia: Kulunda steppe | collected 2011-07
GGCGAGTCGCTTCGAGCCGGACGTCATCGTCAGCCGCCTCAGCCCGGCTGCGGCGCACGTCTCGACGGTCGTCGGCTGTCGAAACGTCGTCGTCAGCGACACGCACATCGACTCGCCGCTCATGCGGCTGCTCAACTACCGGCTGACGCTCCCGTTCGTCGATACGGTGTGTGCCCCGGAGGCGTTCGACCTGCCGGTCGCCGCCGCCAAACGGCGACCGATGGACTTCCAGGAGCTGGCGTACCTCCATCCGCAGTATTTCCAGCCGGACCCCAACGGGCTCGCCGAGTTCGATATCGACCCTCGGCAGCCGTACTTCGTCATCCGACTCGCCGGCTGGGACGCCTATCACGACGTCGGGCACCGGGGACTTTCGCCGGAGACGACGCGCGAACTCGTCTCGTTCCTCTCGGAGCACGGCACGGTGTATCTCTCAGCGGAGGGCAAGCTCCCGCCCGACTTGGAGACGCATCGGCTCCGAACCCCACCGGAGTACGTCCACGACGTGCTCTACTACGCCGATCTGTACGTCGGCGACTCCGGGACGATGTCGACGGAGGCCGCCCTGCTCGGAACCCCCGCGATCCGGACGAACACGATGGTCAGCGACGACGACGAGAACGTCTTCAAGGAGCTCGAACACCGATACGGGCTGCTCTCCTCGTTTGCCGACGAGGAACAAGCCGTCGAGAGGATCAAACGGCTCGTGACCGACGGTATCGACGAGGACGAGTGGCACCGAAAACGCGACCGACTACTCGACGAACAGCCGAACGTCACCGAACGCATGGTAGACGTGATACTCGAATCGGCGACGAAAACATGACCCGCAGTACCAACGAACTATGACCGACGGACCCGAAGATTCGAACGAAAACGCCGTTCCTGAAACGCCTGAGACGGCCGTGACGAACGGTTCTGAGGAGAACACGCGGTGTGTGAGGCTCCCGGATGACCTCCGGACTGAAATAGACCGCCGCGTCTCGGCGACGAACTTCGAGTCCGTAGACGAGTACGTCGCGTTCGTCCTGGAGTCGCTGCTCCGGGAGATCGACCAGCAGGACGACGACGTCGTCGTCGACGTCCGTGAAGAGACGTCGGATGACATCGACGGGGTCGAAGATCAGCTCGAATCGCTCGGCTATTTGTGATACGGACCCCGATCGGCGCTACTACAGGTGTTCGCGAGCCGCGAGTAGCCTCGTAGCCTGATGGATCTGGTTCGTCTCGGTAGTGTGGCGCTCGTGTCGCTTCAATCGGTGATCGAGCTCCGTGGCGTGTTGTGGATACGTCCCGGTAACGTCGCTTAACTCATCCGGGTCCCGCTCAAGGTCGAAAAGCAGCCGCTCGTCGTCCAGTTCGACGCGTTTGAACCGTTCTTCCCGTATCGTCTCGTTTCTTCCGCACTCGCTGGACGCGACGACGGACGGCTGGGTCGTGTCGCCGGGATCGAACGTTCCGTCGCGGGCGATCCTCAGCGCGGTGTCGTACACCGTCGTGAGTGAGGTCGGCTCGTCGATGTCCGCGCTGACGCCGGCGTTGTGAACGAAATAGGGGACGTGAACGTTCTCCTCGTACACCTCCCTGTGGTGGTGGCCGTAGTTGCCGTGTTCGCCGAACGACTCACCGTGATCGGAGTGAACCACGAGTACCGGATCGTCGGCGGCCAGATCCGAGTGAAGTCGCTCGACGAACGCGTCGCTCGCACGGACGGTGTCGCGGTAGCTCCGCCCCATCGATTCGCGAACTCGCGACGAGAGTTCACCACCGTTTCCCCGCATCGGATCCGAGGACCGATACGTGTTGTAATAGCTACCCAGTAGCGTCTGTTCTCGACGATGAGCACGCGAAGCGATGAACGGGTAGTGCGTGTCGAGAATGAACACCCACAGGAAGTACGGTTCCGAGAGCTGCTCGCGGGCCCGTTCGATGTCGTCGTACAACGTCTCCCACTGCGAGAAGAACTCGCTGCCGGAGACCATGTTCAAGACGAGCTCCACCGCCCGCGTGTCCGTGTCGAGACCGGGGACACGCTCCGCGATCCGACGGAGCAACGACCCCTCACCCGTCTCCGAACAGTCCACGAACTGATCGAACCCCCGATCGAATCCGGACGCAGTGGAGGTCCACGGGTTCGGCGTGACCGCGGCCGTCTCGTAGCCGCGGTCCCGTAATCGTTCGGCGAGCGATGCGTTTCTCGCGAGGTGATCGTCGATGGCGGCGAGTCGCCGCTCCCAGTGGCTTTCCTGCGGATAGGTTTCGAGCGTGGTGGGCGGTCGTGCGCGACCCGTGAACACGGATGGCATCGACGAAAACGTCTGTGGACCGGGGGCAACGGCGTTGTTGTAGGCGACACCCTCCTCGGCTAGCCGGTCCATCGTGGGCGTAAGACCCCGGTCATCCCCGAGGAATCCACAGTGGTCCCCTCGGAGGCTGTCGATCGAAACCAGTACGATGTTCGGACTATCGGCGCTCATCGCCTCTCTCGACGAGCGCGGCCGTAGTCGATCCCATTAGTGTCGGCACGTCGGACCGGCCGATCCTTTGTTAGCCACAGCCAAACCGACGACATCGTACGACGGTCGGCACGTTCGACCGGTCCGTCACCCGGACGGTCTCGGTCTCGTAAGGTTCCCCACGGACGTAGCGGTTGGTTTCCGCGCTGTTACCGTTGTGAACCGTTTGAGGCGTTGGAACAGGTTATGGAGGGTATAACAATGCGTCTGTTGCTGTTACGCAAACTACGTCTGCTGTCAATGAGCATATAATGTACGAATATCGCCTCGAAACGCGCAGCCGAGATCGATATCGGATCGCCCTCACCGGGACGCCGGTGGGTCGGCCCGAGAGTACCGGAGCGGATCGGGACCGATGAATCATCAAAACGCGATACAGCGATGGCTGTCGCTTGAGCGCCCTGACATCACCCTCGCAAAGGTCGGCGTCGTCGTCTGTCTCCTCCTCTTGGGATTGCGACTACTCACGTCACAGATACTGCTCGTTATCATCCCGACCGCAGTGGGGGCCGCCTGTGTGTTGTACCTCGGGATCCAGAGCCGACGGTCCATGGCGTTCACGTTTCCGACGCTTCCACGTGGAGTGATCGGATACCTGCCGTCGCTCGTCTTTTTCGCCCTCGCCGGGCTCGTACTAGCGACGTATCTCGTGGGTCGGCGGACCCCTCCGATATACGTGCTGACCGGCGTGATAGGGTCGCTCATCCTCGTCCAGACGCTTTTGATCACCGACGACGACCTCTCGCCCGGGCTGGTGTTGGTCCAGATAGTCACCGCCGCGATCGTGGTCCGGTTCTCCGCGCTACTCGTCACTCCGGGTGTCATCGGTGTCGACATCTGGACCCACGTCCCGGTCTTCGTCGCGGGGATCGTCGAGGCGGAATCGCTGTCGGCGATCTCGGACAGCAAGTACATCATGGCACCGCTGTATCACACGATCGGTGCGATCGGTGCGCTGTTTTTCGGATCCGCACGAATGGGCGTGTATCTCACCATCGGCGTCCTGATGCCGCTTTCCGTCCTCCTCGTGTACGCGACTGGGCGGCTGTTGCTTCCGGCCCGCTGGGCGCTGACGGCGACCGCGCTGTACGCGTTCGCGGATCACTTCATCGATTGGGGGATCCACGTCATTCCGACGAGCCTCGGGTTAGTGTTTTTCCTCGGTGCGCTCTACTGTGTCACCAGACTGTTCTACACGACCGAACCCTGGGCGCTCGGGTTCCTCGTCGTGTTCAGTTTTGCGGCCGTGTTCACACACCAGATATCGACGGCCATCGTGTTGGTGCTACTCGGAGTCGCCTCCGCGGCTGCGGTCTCGACGGCACGCTTCGGCCGACGGCGGAGGGAGGGAACCACCCTGCGGACGCTCGGGATCGTCGGCACGTTCGTCACCACGCTTGCCGTCACGATCGTCTCGTGGATGTACACGCCGTGGTACGCCGAGGATCCCTTCCTGTGGCAGATGCTTACCACGTTGGAGGGAACGCTGTTCGGGGAGGCCGGGTTCCTCAACCTTGCCGGTGGGGGATCGAACGGCGGGGGCGCCGCCGGGAGCACGGGGATCGTCGCGGAGGTCGTTCCGTTCATCGAGTGGTTCGGCTTTGCGCTGTTGTTGTTGACCGCGGTTATCGGGGGACTGGCCATGCTCCGGATGGAAGACCCTCCGGAGATCACGATCACGTACGTTCTGGGGGCGGCAGCGATGTTCGTCATCGTCTTCGGCTTCTCCCTGTTCGGGATCCGCGATATCCTTCCCGGGCGCTGGATGGGGTTCATGTACGCGTTGCTCGCAGTTATGGGTGCGTTCGGGCTCTACTACCTCTCCGAGCACGCCTCTCGCCGCGTGATACTCGTCGTGTTTCTCGTCATCGCGCTCGGCTATCCGACGACGATGGTCGTCGCCGAGAAGGCGACGATGGACAGTCCCGCCTTCGAATCCGAGTACCCGCGAGTGTCGTTCACTGACTCCGAGATCGCGGCTGTAGAGACGATACGTGACGTCTACCCGCCGCACGCTGACAGACGCGTCTTCACGGACCACCCCTATCAGGCGGTGTTCGGGCGGTATGGAGGCTACCCCTCACGAGTCGTGGAGGTGGACGAGTCAGGCTTGACGACCCCGAACCCAGTCGTCACCCGTGAGTATCAGACACGAGGTGCCACGCTCTTTTATGAGGCCGGCGAGCCGCGGCGCTCGCTGTCGAGTTACACCGTTTCCCCCGAACGGGTGTGTACACCCCAGCGAAACCAGGTGTACACGAACGGAGACGTCAGAATGTGTTCGTCGACCGCAGTGACCGGGGGAGGATCATGAGCGGACGAAGCCCTCCGGACGGGGAGTGGGCGATCGACCTCGCGATCGTTACCGTGCTGACCGTCGTCGCCGTCGGCGTCTTCCTGTCGTCGATCGACAGTCGGCCGGTCGCGTGGGTCGTCGGCGTACCGTTTCTACTGTTCGTGCCGGGATACGCGCTCGTCTCGGCGCTGTTCCCGAAACAGCCGGACGGGACGCCAGGTGACCCCGTTACCGACGCCGGATCGAGCGGTCCGAACTGGGTCGTCCGCGTGATCCTCTCCGTAGTGTTGAGCGCCATCGTCGTGGGCGTCATCGGCGTCCTGCTGGATCAGGTGCTTTCGATCCGCCTCGAGCCCGTCCTCGGGACGATCGGGGCGGTCACGGTCGTCGGTGTCGTCGTCGCAATGGGGCGACGCCTCCAAGTCTCTCCGAGACAACGCGCCGACCCGTTCTCCGGACGAGCTCTCGGGCTCCATCCATCCGGCACGAAACGACAGACGCTCACTCTCGTACTCGCTGTGCTCCTGTTCGTCGGAGCCGTCGCGTTCGCCGGTGCGGTTCCGTCCCAGGGGGAGTCGTACTCCGAGGCGTATCTGCTCACTGAGGACGGCGAACTCGCCGCCGAGGACTATCCCACCACGTTCGTTGCGTCCGACGGACACCCGCTCTCCGTCGGTCTCGAGAACCATGAACACCGTTCCGTTTCCTACGAGGTGGTCGTGGTCGCCCAGGAGGTCGACGCGGACGGCGCGGTGACTACCCAGGAGGAGGTCGATCGGTTCTCCGCGGATCTCGACCACGGTGACGACGTCGTCGTCGACCGCGATATCGCACCCACGATGACCGGCGAGGGGATCCGCCTCCAGTTCCTCGTTTATAAGGACGCCCCGATCGAGAACGGAAGCGCCGCCGACCAGCGGCTCCAGCTCTGGATCGACGTCGTGGAGGGATCAGAGTCGGCATAGCGGTCTGGAGGGATCGGAGTCGGTATAGCGGTCTGGAGGGATCGGAGTCGGCATAGCTGTGTAGAAAAGTGGAAGAACGGACGCTGAAAAAGCGTGCGGACGCCGCCTACTCGACGGTCACGCTTTTCGCGAGGTTTCGTGGCTTGTCGATGGATCGATCCATCTCGTTGGCCGCGTGGTAGGCGATGAGCTGTAACTGGACGTTCGCGAGCACCGCCACGAGATCCGGATGCGTCGCGGGGACGGGAAGGAACTCGTCCGCGGTGTCGTTGAGGCCGCTCGCCGTCCGTGGCCCGACGGCGATCACGGGAGCACCCCGCGTCTGGACCTCGTTTACGTTGCTTTGTAATCGGTTCTGGTGGCGACCGGTGCCGATGGCGAACACCGGCGTCTCGGACGTCACGAGCGCGAGCGGCCCGTGTTTTAACTCACCGGCAGCGAACCCTTCGGCGTGTTCGTAGGTGATCTCCTTGAACTTCAGTGCGCCTTCCATGGCGACCGAGTAGGCGTTGCCTCGTCCGATGAAGAAATGGCCGTCGTTACCGAGCCAGCGCCGGCTGATCGAGGCTGCTCGCGTGTCCTCGGTCACCATCTCGACGTGTTCGGGGAGCGATTCGAGCGCGTCCAGTCGCTCCCTGGAGTCCGCCGTCGGCTCGCCGGTGATGTCCCGGACGAGTCGTTCACCGAGAAGGACGAGCGTCGCGACCTGAGAGGAGAACGTTTTGGTCGCGGCGACGCCGATCTCCGGGCCGGCACGAATGAACAGCGCGTCGTCACACGTCCGGGCCGCCGTCGACCCGATGACGTTCGTCAACGCGAGCGTCCGGGCACCGCGTTTGCGAGCGCTCTCCAATGCTTCCAGCGTGTCGGCGGTCTCCCCGCTTTGAGTGACCCCGATCACGAGCGTGTTCTCGTCGACCGGAGCCGGGTAGGCGGCGTACTCGCTCGCGATGTGCGTGTTGACCTCGACCCCGGCGTTGGAGAGCAGCCACTCGCCGTACACTCCCGCATGATAAGACGTACCACAGGCGATGAACTGAACGCGCGTGACATCCTCGAACGTACCGGGCGGGAACTCCTCTAAGGTCACGTCGTCGCCGTCGATGCGACCGTGAAGCGTCTGCCGAAGGGCCATCGGCTGTTCGTGGATCTCCTTTAGCATGTAGTGGTCGTAGTTCCCCTTCTGGGCGTCTTCGGGGTCCCAGTCCACTATCTCGATCGGACGCGAGACCGCGTTACCCTCCGTGTCAGTGATCTTATGGTCATCGGGCGTGAGAACGACGACGTCGTCGTCTTCAAGGTAGACGACCTCCTCGGTGAACTCCAGAAACGCCGGGACGTCACTCGCCAAGTAGTTCGCGTCCGTCCCCACGCCAACGACCAGCGGCGAGCCGTTTCGCGTCGCGTACACCGTCGGATCCTCGTCTATCATCATCGCGATGGCGTAGCTCCCCTCGAGTTCGCCGATCGCCTCACGGAACGCGACCTCCGGAGACAGTCCGTCCTCGAGTCGCTCCTCGACGAGATGCGGGATGACTTCGGTGTCGGTGTCGCTCGTGAACTCGTGACCGCGAGACTGGAGCTCCTCTCGAAGCTCCGCGTAGTTTTCGATGATACCGTTGTGTACGGCGGCAACTCGGCCGTGACACCCGGTGTGGGGGTGGGCGTTCTCGTCGGTCGGCGGCCCATGGGTGCTCCAGCGAGTGTGCCCGATTCCGGCCGGACCGTCCCCGTTGCTGGCCGTGAGTCGGCTCTGTAGATCGGAAACCCCCCCTTCGCATTTGTTGATCTCGATACCGTTTCCGTTCTGGATCGCGACGCCAGCCGAGTCGTACCCGCGGTATTCGAGGTTTTTGAGACTGGATAACAGCGGTTCGAGAGAGTCACCGTCACCGATCCGAGCAGTGATCCCGCACATCAGCAGCGTACCTCAGGCGTCTCCTCGACGGACCGTCCCGTTCGAGAACGTTTCCCCTCCGAACGGCGACCGGAGTGTTCCGAATCGTTGACACGCCGTGTTCTGGATCGCATATCGGCCGGAGGACCGATATTCTCTTTGTTATGAATGGGTTGACGATCGAGGACTCAACGCGGGGGACCGGTAAGGTGCTACTACGATACGCGTCCAGTCCGGCACGGCAGTTTCCGGTCCGACGTTTGTGGTGACGGTATCCACCGATACCGGAGCGTTGGCGCTTCCCGTCGGGTATCCCAATGGTTACCGATGGATACGTCCCCCGTTACCATACCCTTCCGACGCGCAGGCGAATCCGGATAGTGGTACTCATGATCGACGTCCGCTCGACGCTCCGCACTGTCATCGAGCTCACCCGTGAAAACGAGCTCTCCTTGCTGTCCGCCGGTATCGCATACTTCGCGTTCTTCTCGATCGTTCCGGCGCTCATTCTCGTCATCTCGATCGGATCGATCGTCGGGGGAGAGGTGTTCGCCGTACAGATCGTCGGACTCGTCGAGAGCTACCTCTCGGAGGAGGGCAACGAGATCGTCAGCGAGGCGCTCACCGAGCCGAGCGGACTGGTCGGTGCCTCCCTCATCGGACTGGTCGCGGTGTTCTGGAGCACGCTGAAGGTGTTTCGAGCGATAGACGTCGCGTTCGACCGGGTGTATGACGCAAAGACGATAGTCGGCCTTCCGCGACAGCTGCTCCACGGGACGGTCGTCGTGGTCGGCATCGGCATCGGCCTCACGCTCCTGTTGACCGTCAGGCTCGTCGTTACACGGTTCGATCTGGAAGTAGCAGGCTCTCTCGGTTTGGTTGGCGTTCCGATACTGATCGCCGGGCTGTTCATCGTCCTAGTACCGATCTACTACGTGATGCCGCCCTGGAGCGTCTCCGCCCGACACGTCCTCCCGGGGACGATCACGGCCGTGATCGGGCTTATCGCGCTACAGCAGCTGTTTCAGCTGTACACCGCGTTCGCGGGCCAATACGAGGCGTACGGGTTCCTCGGTGTGGTGCTTTTGTTCCTGCTGTGGCTGTACCTCGGGGCGGTAGTCCTGCTGTTGGGCGGCGTCATCAACGTAGCAGTCGACTGGTAGCTCGTCGCTTTCGGCTGCCGTGCCTAGTCGTTCCAATGAGTTCGAGGAATACACGTTCCATCACGCACCGGGTATTGGTTCACGTCTCTACCGATATCTCAGCAGGTGTCACCCGTTACTCTCGCTCAGTACGGAGTTCGTAGCGATAGGCGGTACGAGGCGACTGCCCCGAAGCTTGACTCCCGGGGTACGTTCACGAGCGAGGGTCCAGCCGCCGCTCACCGGGTGCGTGAGCCGAAGAGGGAGTCTCTAGTAACACGGATCGTCTCTTTGAGACACTGTGTGCCGAACGCGAACGGACCGTTTATACTGATAGCTTGTCGGAAATGATACAGAGCGTCAGCGACTCCGTTCGAACGGAGGTAGTACACCGCCGTTCGAAGTTCGAGGATCCGAATTCGGTATTCGGCTATCTGGTCTCGTGCCTCCGGTACCCGCCGTTCGACCCGAGAGATGTATTCGCTCCTGACCTCGTAGGTGGTCCGAATATCGGCGCTCGCGGAGAGTCCTCCGTCGTGCTTTCTGATCTCGGTGAGGTTCTCTTGGAAACAGACTCCCCCTTCGGACGCCGCCTCCAGGATGAACAGATGATCTTCGAGACCTCGAAGCGACTGGTCGAATCGGGTCGTGATCCGTTCGGTGTCGATCAGGATCGAGGGTGTCATCGAACCCGCAGACCCCAACAACAGGTCGAGTATCAACTGCTTGAACGACTCTCCGGCGTACTCCACGCAGATTCCGGCTCCCGTCCGTTCCATCTCGCACAACTGCTTTTCCAGTTTTCCCTCCAGCCACAGGTCGTCGGCGTCCAGAAACGCGACGAATCTGGTGGACGCTCGTTTCATACCCTCGTTTCGCGCCCATGCTGGTCCGCGTTGTTGGACGTCTCTGATCACGATCAGCTCGGTTTCCACGGTCTGCTCCGTCGCCGACTCCTTCGCCGCATCCAACATGTGTTCCGGCGTGTACTCGGCGCTGTACGGAATGACGACGCTCACGACTGCCTCGGTGTACTCGTTCATGATGTGGATGGCATGACTGCTACTCCAGTGCCCGCTCGTAGACGTCGATGATGCGTTCTGCCGTTCGTTCCAGACGCAGCTCCTGTACCAACTCTCGTCCGTTGGATCGCTCCTCGGTCGAGAGAACGTCACACAGGGAGTCGACGAGTTCCGACTCGGTTCGACACACCGCCGACTGGGTCGCCCCCTCCAGCCGCTCCCGAACGTCCCCGACGTCCGTCGAAACGATCGGGGTGTTACAGGCCATCGCTTCTTTGATCGTGTTCGGTGATCCCTCCCGGTTCGAGGTCAACAGTAGGGCATCAGCGGCGTTCATATACGCTGGAATGCGGTCGTGAGGGATCCCGTTGACCACCTGTACGTTTACGGGGACGTCGATCCGTTCGTTGACGGAAGCGACGACGTCGCGTGCGAGCGGGTAGTTTTTGATCGCCTTATCGGGGGAGTAGAGGAAGAGGACGTGTTTCTCGTCCGGGGACCAGTCGACTTCTCGGCGGGCCTCCCGTTGTGATCGCGGCTCGAACAGATCGAAATCGATCCCGGCTGGAATCACGTGAGCCGATCCCCCCAGTTCCTCGTTCATCTCCTGGGAACGGACGATCACCTCGTCACACCTGCTCGCACATTTCTTCGATAGCGACCCGTACGTTCCCATCAGATCGGACCCCCAGAGCGTGAGCACGACGGGACGTGTCGGCTGTCCGAGCGCGAACGGAGCGGTCAGGCCGTAATTCGAGTGGACGAGATCGTATCGTAGCGGGTTCCCCGCGAGTACGTCTTTATAAAAACGGAGGTAATGGCGTAACCGTCGTTCCCGCCCAGTTCCCGGGACGGAAACGGTGTCCATTCGGATCCCGTGCCTCTCGATCGAGGTCACTTGTTGGATGAAAAACGGAGACCTGCTCGTGACGAGATTCAAAACGCGCATATTCCCCTCTCGTGTCCGATTGTCCATCCGCCACCGTCTATCGATTCGTTCTTCGTTTTCGATCCGTCACCGGCTGTCGATCTGCGGGGTTCCTGGTCCAGTCGTCGACGTTCATGAACACGACCGGAAGACGTCGACGTACTGTGGCCGACGTGATGGATCGCTTCGGCTCCTCGAAGATAAGGGACGCTCGAGACGGCGGTGGGGTCGCTCGCTACACCGGTTACACGCGCTCCCATCGGCAGTCGGCGTCGGATCACTATGAGATACCGATCGGGTAGAACAGCCTCCGTTGGATTGTTATGAATCACATACTAGTCGGAGCCACTGCTCGAAGAGACTGGCCGAGAATCACTTTCAGTTTCATCGTGAAACGATCCGTTCCGGACACACCACTCTCGACGATTCCCCGTTCTCGACCCGAGGGTGAGAGCGTCACGGCTGGGTAGTGTTCAGATAAGCTGATTCCATGCGAAGGCGAATGATCTCAACCACTCGTTTGCCGTTTCTGCTTTGGCGTTGCTGAAACAGTTTGAGAAACAGATAGTTCTGCGTTTTACCTCACGAAA
>LFFM01002776.1_pt1 | contig 11356 bp, 9 predicted proteins | sample 643131 | NCBI WGS metagenome assembly LFFM01 (sample SAMN03777445, study PRJNA286221) | soda lake metagenome | biome: soda lake; feature: Kulunda steppe; material: water; isolation source: sample Tc-Br brine of Tanatar trona crystallizer | place: Russia: Kulunda steppe | collected 2011-07
GAAGCTGGATGGGTGCAACTTCTTGATGCGGTCGACTATTCTAATCCCGTCGTTTCGACGACCATGGATATGGTTCGGCAGTATATTTCTGTCGCCACTGGACGTCCCGAGCACATGATCGAACAGGCAGATGCGGAAGTCGGCGGGGCGGCAGCAACACTGCTCGAACAGGACTAGACTGGATCGATTGCCATCTACACGAGTAAGCTACCACGCCCTGAATGACGTGGCATTCAGCGTGGACTCCCGTTCTAACCGTTAACGACGGTAGGCGAATACTCGCCATTCACGTTCAACGTCCCGCTGTTCAAGCGCACGCCTACGGGTGCGCCTCCACGCCCAGACTTTTGCTGGTCGCGGAGATACTTCAAGCCGATATTCTTCGCGGCGTTGTAATCCGCGTGAACATCATAACCGCACTTCAAACACTCAAACTCGTCCTGCCCGTTGTTGTGCGGGCGATTATACTCGTGAGTGAAGCCACACTTCGAGCAACGCCGGCTCGTGTACGCCGGATTAATTTGCTTCACCTCAAGCCCTTCCGACTCGGCTTTGTACGTAACGTACTCGTATAGACGGTGGAACGCCCACTTGTGAACCGCCTTCGCGTGCGACAAGCGTTTGCGTATGCCCTTCAGTTGCTCGAACACGATATGCGTACAGTCGTTCTCCAGAGCTTCCTCAACAATTTCGTTCGAGATGGTGTGAAGCAGTTGCTCGAAGCGTCCAGTCTGTTTCCGACCGACTCGTTGGACATTCATATACGCCCAGCGAGTCCCAGTCTGTTGGAGGTCGCCTCGACGTTTCTCGTACTCTCGATGCCAGTGGTTGAGCTCGCCGCCGCTCCAAAAGCGTCCGGTTGAGGTGGTTGCGATGTTTGTGATGCCGAGGTCAACACCAAGGACGGAGACGTGCTTGGCATCGCCTGTGTCGGTATCATCGTTCTCCACTGCGGGCTTTGTCCGAACGTGGAGGTAGAAACAATCCTCAACCGTGTCGTAATGGAGTGTGGCTCCCTTCGCGCCGTAGTCATCGTTGAACAAATATGCCGAGTGTGGCGTGTCACGCTGTTCGTCGGGAAGAACGAACTCCGCAGTCACTCGTCCATCTATTGTGGCGAGTGTGGCGTGATCGTCATTGACGGTGACGGTTCGTGCGTCGTAGCTGGCGAACCGCGAGGTAAACTCGGGCTTCGAGGCTTTCTTCCCTTCTTTCCAGCGTTCGATAACACCTTTGACGGCTTCTGCGGCGCGGTTTCGTGCGGCTTGCACAAGGTTGGCCGGGAGTGGTGAGCCGTCTCGAACGTCGTAGTACGTAAGCTCATGGAGGTTTTGCTTGCTGGTGATTTTCCAGTCTGGTTCCCACGCTACGTCCACGACGTGGTTGGCGGCGTCGAGGAAGTGATCAATTGTCTGGTGGAGAAGGTCAGCGGCACTCTCGTCCACATTGAGCTTGATTGGGACGGTTCGGGTGCCTGAGTCTTCCACCATCTGTACTTCATATGTAGCACTGGGTATTTATGTTAGTTTGGATTGACGTGGGGAGTCAGCCTGCTATCGAACGCGGTGTGTGTCCGGGTTGTCGGCTTCCTCCCGCGCCTGAAGTCGCGGGTTTCCGCCTTGCAGTCATTATGAGATGTGCTCGGTTCCTGGCGTCGACCATTCTGGATTATTAGATATTGTGAACATGTTGTCGTGGAGTAAGCATCCAGAATGTCGACCAAATGTGTCAAAAGTCCCACACTCTGTTATTTTGCTGCCATTATCTTAACCTACAAACGATCCACAGCTATGTTCTGTGTAGTTAACAGGTGTACACTGACAACGACATCATTTGATTGTACCTAATGGGATTTTGATGTGATAATTTACGTCGAATTTTGGTATTCTCTGAACAGCCCTTGAACCACGGGCAGAATATCATCGACGTCAGTGTACCCTGCAGCACAGACTGAAGCGTTCAAGAGCGTCTCGACACGCTCGTCGGCTCGTTGCGGACCACATGGCCCACCGAGATGCAAATCGGCACTCCACGCGTTCAGTGCCTCTGTAATAACAAGCCAATCCAAGTCGGAAAACGAGTCGACATCTCGTTCCGCTTCAGAGGGATCAATATGAATACTGTCATTGTAGCTGGTCTCCCGAGATGGATCGACGCTCGACGGCTCGATTTCGCCCCACCGTGGATCGATATAGTCGTAAATATTCCCTGCAGGAATATCTGCCGCTGCCGCGACTGTTGGTATGAGACGGCGGGCGTAGTCAATTCTCTCTTCGAAAAAATTCGTGTACGAATACTCAGAGCTCGTTGTTTTGTATAGTGCTTCTGTAATCAACAACCAATCCTGAGCGTGGAATTCAGACGGTCGAAGGTCTGTTGATCCAGGGTCTACTGGGACTTTTCTGCCAGACGACTCCGAGTCGATTTCCATATCTGGCACTATAATTTCCTCTTCGATTACCTCTTCAGAATCTGTCTCGTTGTCGTCCATATGTTTATCTGGGAGTTATAGGAACAGCACGCGGGCGTGCGTAGCAACAATATGGCGTCGAATCAGCCATCGATATCACTCAAACTCGGTTCGGTCTCTCTAATTGCCTCTTCGAGATGCTGCTGTGTGATTGGCTGTATATCTGATTCTGAGGCCTCTGACATCGCGTGTCGAGCAGCCTCATCGGCGATTTTCGCTATATCGGACGCAACGTATGGTTCACTTCTTGCATCAGTCTCCGTGAGGTTCTCTATTCTTTCCCAATCGATGCTCTCTGGATCTATTGGTCTATCCTCGAGTTGTTTTTTGAGTATCTCGGTGCGAGCAGTCTTTCCAGGAGGCGGAATTTCGATCTTCTCCCCGAGACGGCCCGCTCGGGTTAGCGCATCGTCGATTATATCTGGGCGGTTTGTAGTGCCAATAACAAACACGTCTTTTTCATTTAGATCCGAGATTTGAGCCAACAGCTCGTTGACTGCTTGTTCTTCTGAATTACTCATGGTCACTCCCCCTCCTCGTGAGCTGGCTATTGCATCAATTTCGTCGATAAAAACGATTGCTGGCGATACATCTCTGGCTTTCTCGAAGAGGTCTTGGATATTTTGTGCGGCTTCGCCAATCCATTTACTCACGATATCCGAAGCAGTGATCGAGAGAAACGAGGAGTCTGCTTCACCAGCGAGAGCCCGTGAGAGATACGTTTTGCCGGTTCCTGGCGGTCCATACAAAAGTAGTCCGTTCGGAATATCTAGTTGATATTGTTCGTACATCTCCGGTTTCGAAAGCGGCTCTAGCAGCGTCTCTTCCAGACGGTCTTTTGTCTCGGTCATACCGCCGACATCTGAAAAGTCAATATCGGGTGTTTCTGTAAGGAACTCCCCGGCTGTGTCTGCCTCTTGTTTGGTAGTCACATCACCGACCTGGTCGAGAAGAATCTCTCTCGAAATTCGTGGCTCTTCGCCAGGGTCTATTTGTCGGAGGCTGGCGCGCTTAGCTGAATCAACCGTTTCAACGATATCACTGGAGGAGAAGTTCGCTGTTCTGTCCACCAATGTATCCATGAGCTCCTGATCAGTCCAAATCGGATCGACTGGCCCGTCAAACGACTCGAGTTCGTGTTCGAGGAGTGCAAGTCGAGTCATCGGATCCGGCATTCCAATCTTGATCCGGGTATCGAACCGACCGGTTCGTTTCAGTGCATCATCGATCTGGTCTGGCCGGTTCGTGGCACCAATTATGACGACATCCACATCCCGCTCGTTGATATCACCGACATGTCGAAGTAGTTGATTCACAGCTTCTGCCTTTCCCTGATGAAGTCTTGAATCACGCTGTGGTGCAATGCTGTCGAGTTCGTCGAAAAACACGACACACGGCTGGTTGTCCTCTGCCATCTCAAAGAGCTCTGCAATGTTTTCTTGGGTTCCCCCAAACTTGCTGTCTCTAAGCGAGCCCACATCAACTTTGAGGAAATTATATCCCAGTTCACCAGCCAGTGCAGTCGCAATATGTGTTTTTCCCGTTCCTGGTGGGCCGAAAAATAGCACTCCGTTAGCTTTGCCGATATCATATTCGTCGAACCGAGGATCACTAAATGGAACGACAATTTCGTTTTGGAGTTCTTCTTTTACTTCGTACATCCCTGCGATGTTTGAAAAGTCGACATTTGGTGGCGGGTCAAGATATTCGTGGTCGTCACTAACGATCTTATGTGCGGGCGGAGACTGTCTACCAGTACCTAGCTCCGATGACCCTACAGACGGATTTTTGCTGCTGTATCCCTCGCCTAGTTGGTCAATAACTCTTACATTAGGAGGCTGATCTACGAGTTTGTCAAAGGATGTAGACTTACAATGGGTAGGGACATATTTGATTGTTTTATTACTTTTAGCTTCTATTTCAACCTCTACTCGTAATTCTCCTCTTAGAGTAGATTTACTCCAGTTCAACGATTCGTTATTTGTAGCCTTTATATTTGAGAGTCTACAGCCTGACGGGAATCTTTCATTGATACCGATAACAACCCCTTCCGTTCGTTCGTTTTCAATATGAAGTACAATACATAGATCGTGAAACTCATTAACACGAGACGCTCGAAACTTCTCAACTCTAATACCCTCCTGTTTCACAATTTGCGTTGTAGATTGTTCCTCCGCCATTCTAATTATGTAATTAGATGTGTATATGTAATACATATCAATTCCGGCTTCCTGGCAATTGATTAGCGTGAATAGCACACAACGGCTCTCGTAGCCAGTGTCATACACTGTCTAGTTGACGACCACCGCCACCAGTGTCAAATTAAGTATCTTGACCTAACAGTGAAGCCCAGTGTTTATTATGGACAGGATATCATTTGTGTATCTATCTACTCTTTCTTGCGCTGTATCTTGGTTTTGACTCTCTCCGGTAGATCCGTGTCAAGTTTCGGGAAATATTTTTGCAGGACCCAGTCTGGGTCTTGGATTTCCCAGTCTATAGACTGCGTTTCTTTCGCCCAGTTGGTTAAATTAATCCGCTCAATTACCCCCTCCGCGTCATGAACTGTTATCTCGTATGGGCTGGAGTTGTATGAGAATAGACCTAAACGGGCCCAGTATATGTCATCAAGAATCTCTCTGGTGGGAAAGTTACGATACGAATATCCGGTTGGCACCGTAAGGCAGTTATACTCGGGTTGGACCTGTGTTAGACTTGTATTGAACGGTTCACGGGCTTCGTTCACCCACCTATTTTCGTCATCCATGTATCCCTTTTTGCGGAGTATCTCTACGACAGATTGCAACTCTTGTAGAGACTCATACACGATAGTACCCTTAGCAGCCAAATATACACTCACATATCATATTTATTTCCAACACTTTTGAGTGTTACCACGGTCACGATAGCTTCGCTACTCCCCACGCTAATCAACTAAAATTGTAGTTTTAGTGATTATTTCTGAATAACAGACAAAAGTTAACCAACAGATAACCTGAAACTGAGCTGTTTGTTGGTTAACGAAGGGTACTATTTCACCGAAGAGGCTTGCTTGTGTCTTGACTGCCTATGCGAGTGAGGATGGGAAGATCAGGTCGACGGCGTGTCCATCTCGTCGCCCAGGTAAAACGTCTACTTGTCATCCGAATCATTGGCAGCATCTTGCCATGCGTCAACTCCACCGGGTAGATCCTCAAGATCACGCTATAGTCGTTCGATGTGTCTGGTGAGTTCTTCAGCAGACAGTGTCTGTAGTCGTCGGAAGGATGGATCTACTTCAGGTGTGAGGCCACCTTCGCCGGGAGTCCCGTGGTAGCTTTCTCGGCGGACGAGTTCTTCGCGGGCTGCGCGGAGTTCTGCGGTTAAGTGGGTGTGTCGCTCGATGGTTGGCTTGACCCAAGGGGTTCACCGTCTGTCGTCGCAGAGGCAGTAAAAAAGAGAGAACTACGCTGTGGTCGGCGTGATTTCCTCCTGCCACCCCCAACCGTTCGCTAATGGGTACAATACACGATGCTTTTATTAGGTTGAACTGGGACAGATAATCAATTCGTGCCAACAGATGCTAAGGTTTATCGGACACTAATTGCCTCTCCGTCGGATGTTGAAGAAGAACGGCAAGCAGCTCGTAACACAGTAATAGAGTGGAACGGATCGAGGGCTAAAGAAGACATATATCTTGAACCGGTCATGTGGGAAACTCACGTAGCACCCGATTTGGGGAAGAAACCACAAAAAATAATAAATGAACAAATAGTTGATACTTGCGACTTAGTTATTGGTATGTTTTGGAAACGAATCGGCACAAAGACAGATAATAACAGAGGGGGTGCAGTCGAAGAAATTGATAGGATTCAGAGTAACGGTAATCCAGCGATTGTTGGATTCTCTGAAAAACCAATCTCTCCAAGTGAGATTAATTCTGACCAATATGAAAAATTGAGAGAATTCAGGGATGAGTGTGAAGAGAATGGTTTAGTCTTCACTTATAAAACGACTGAAGAGTACAAACATAGGCTTTCTCAACACCTCTCACAGACAATGAACCAAATTATAAAAGAGCAGCAGCCAGATATAAAATTCTCTAAGCAGACTGAAAAAGAAGATAGCACATATGAACCAACTGAGGATTATGAACGGTTAGAACTGCAGGCAGATTTCGTAGTCGACCACGATAAGCGGAATTTAGCGAAAATTGTTGAATATTTGAGAATAAATGACGTAGAGCCGCCATATCGGGTGCTAGATGCTGGGTGCGGATACGGGAATTTAACACAAATCCTGTTTGGAAACGACGACCAGTATGAAGTCAAGGCGGTTGATAAAAATCAGGAAGCTATTAATGTAGCAAAAAATGAGTACAATGCCGAAAACATACATTATGAAGTGTTTGATTTGAATAACATACACAACGCTGATTTTTCGAAATTTGACATTGTATATTCGACGTTTGTGTTCCACCATCTAAAAAAACAAGAATCTATTCTTGCGAACCTTTGGGATCTAATTGATCCCGAGACAGGGGCGTTCCTACTCAGAAGTGTGGATGACGGCCTCCATGCACATTACCCACCAGATAAGGACTTAGATTATCTTGTTGAGATGGGTGGTACGATCAAAGGGAGTGTTGATCGGACACACGGTAGACGAATATTTACACACATGAAACGGCTAAATCCACAGCCTGCGAAGGTCGATTTAGATTTTATGCAATATGACACTGCAGAACTCAATCGAGAAGAACGGAAAGAATATTTCGACGTAATGCACTCCTGGCGCGTGAATCCAGCAAGGCGGGTTGCAGAAAGACCGGATTCTACTGAAGGTGATAAGAAATTGTATCAAAAAATGAATGATAGCCTAAACCGAGTTGAACAACGGTTCATAGACAATCCAAACCTAATGGATGTCAAATTTGTCCCGATAGCTGTCGCCTATAAGTGAGCACGGATGAAACATTCTGGCACAAACGAGGATCCAAACCGGATTCGAGAGATAATCTATTCTGCTGCCATCCCACTTGGGTTAGCGACTGTCTCAATTGGCACAGGCACAGCCGGATACGTATTGTATTTACTATCATTAGATGTGTACAGTGATGCTCCAACGGTCCAACTCATTGGTGAAGGGTTGTTCCGGTCGTTGGGGTTTCTCGTTCTTTCGATGGGGACTGTTGAGTCTATAGAAACAATGCCGTATCTTCTCCTCACCGTTGGTCGGCTTTCTGGCTTTCTCTTTTTCTTTTATGCAGCTGCAACGGGAGTCACACTGGTCTTCCAAAAACAACTTCGTCCAGTTCGAATTGAGTTTTGGTCTCGTTTCAACTATCTACCAGGATATGACGAACGTGGTCATATCATCGTTTGTGGAATCGGTGAAGATGGATTCGATATTGCACTTGACGCACTTGAAGGAGGTCGAAATGTTGTGGCTATCGATCAAGTACGAAGCCATCGAATGGAAGAACTCGATAGATTGGGTGCTGTTGCATTAGAGGGTGATGCAACTCGTGAGAGGGTTCTTAGACACCGGGCCCGACTTCATTTGGCAACGGATGTTTATATTACAACTTCAAACGACGCAACCAATAGTACAATCGTTGAGACAATAAATCAAATAATATCCGCGAACTTTTCGTCATCAGAACTCAATATCACTGCTCGTATTGATGACCATCGCTTGCGGCGCACACTTCACGAGGATACGAGTGAGACCGTGGGTTGTTATCTTCGAACATATGATGTCCCTGGGGCAACAGCCCGTGAACTACTTGCAGCGCATCCTGTCGACGATATTCAGCACACAGCTGAGCGAATTCACATTTGGCTCGTCGGGTGGACACCACTTACGAAGGCACTGGTCAATCAGCTACTTCACCGTATGCACTATCCAGATTCGGTCGACCGACAACTAACGATTATTGCTCAGGACCCCTCAGAAACTCAAAAAGATCTGATGGAATCTTTTCCTGGTATCGATGTAGATTGGTGGAACGATGAACCAACGAAAGAATTTGTCACCGACCTGTTTCCGAATATAACCGTCCGGAGAATGCCTCGGTCGGACATAGAATTACTCTCGGATAATTGTGATCTGTATGAGTGTGTCGAACAGAATGACAAGCTGACAATAATTGCGGACGATGTCGATGTTCGTTCTCTTCGAGCACTCATCTCAGTTTGGAGTCCGAAACTGGGTGCTTTGAGTAATGAATATGATTTAGATGCCCAGCTACTGTACCGCACTTCAGATGATATCCAAAAACCATCTCTAACTGCAGATCTACCAACAAGCTCCTATACCGACTTTTATAACGGGTGTTCAGTTGATTCTGTACGAGGCGACCAGCGCGATCGTGTCGCAAGACGGTTGGCCCTTGTCTATCATCTGCTGTACGAACAAGACCCAGCGGATGTGTTCCCAGACCGTGCTTCGGTTCCAGATGAGGTGATAGGAGAGATTGATTTGGTTGTCAATTGGATTCTCTCACTAGATTCAGACAAGAGAGCGCGATATGCAACTGCTGTCTGGCGTGATATCCAAGAGTACAAACGGGAATCGAACCGCTACGCAGCAGATCATACAGCCATCAAATACCATATGGTAGAAGTTCTCAGTGGAGACGAAGAGACTCTCGATCAGAAGACGATTCGTGAAATTGCCAAATCAGAGCACAGACGCTGGTGTGCAGAAAAAATATTAGACGGGTGGGAACCGCTTCCTAGCCGCGAAAAACACCGGTGGGAAACGGAAAGCGGTCAACAAGAACTTCGAGACCAAAGATATCATCCTTCGATACGATCTGTAGAATCATTACGCTCCGAGATGGATGGAGAGTGGGAGAAGGATGTCAATCAAGTCAGAGCGGTCATCCAACATCCAGAAATCATTTCAGAATGAAGATAATCAGCAAAAAAGTGCCTGCTTTGCAGAATATTAATACAATTTGAAATTTATGGTAATACGTGAGTACTGAGAGACCCCGTATTAGAGATCTCGGCTCAATATCGGCAACTAATATTATTTAGGGGCGAGATTGCGATCGATAACTCTCTTGACGAGTCGGATGAATATAAGCATATCAGGATGCACTACGGCTTCGCCAAGTGGTATGCTCGTCTCTTGATTATTGGCGTTGCCGTTCACGAACTTGCTCACGCAGTGGTGGTGAAACTGTGTGGTGGGCAGATCACGTCACTCGATTTTACGAGCCACGTCAAACATCGAGGCCACTATTCACAACTCCAGCAAATCGCAATCAGCTACGCTCCAGTGGTGCTCAACAGTACTGCGGCGGTTGGTGTCGCTGCTGGTGCTATGTGGCTTCCAAACTCACCTGTTTCAGCCACTATCGTCGCCCAGGTCGGTGGAGCTCTGCTGGGAGGGACACTAGTGGTACTTCTACAGGGTTTGTTGCTACTACTCGCGTTTTCCTTGGCAGCAGCCGCACTCCCGTCGTACCAGGATGCGAAAAGCCCGTACCAGCTATTCCGGCATCGTATGGCAAACCTGACTGCCAGACGTCTGATTACTATCCCGTTTGTTTTCCCGTTGTTACTCGTATTTCTGGTGCCGCTGGGATTCACCTATCTCCGTTCAAGAAGCCCACACCTTCGATTGACTACGGAGGTTGGCTTTGCAACACTGCTGTTACTGCAGGCAACTGAAACACTCGTAGTCATCGAACCGACGTCGGTTTGGGATGCTGCTCTTCGAACGGTCGACTGGCTTGCAAATGTTGAAGTGTAAACTATCCTATTATCCAGATATGAATAATTTAGAAAAGGCGATTCAGTTGGCTGTCGAGGCGCACGCTGGAGACACGGATAAAGCCGGTGCAACATACATTCGGCACCCGCTTCGTCTGATGCAACAAATGGACACAGAGACCGAACGAGTTGTAGCAGTGCTGCATGACGTTGTCGAGGATACCGGATACGATCTCGACGATATCGAGGAAGAATTTGGTTCCGAAGTTCGTGATGCAGTCGACGCGCTGACGAAGCGTGACGGAGAGGATTACGAGGAACTGATTGATCGTGCAGCAGCGAACCCTATCGCTCAAACAGTAAAAATCGCGGATCTAAGGGATAATATGAATATTACGCGACTTGATTCAGTCGACCAAGACCTCGGAGGACGGCTTGCAAAGTATCATCGGTCCTGGGAACAGCTCACTGGAGTCGAGTGAGCAGATGCTGTCAGACCCAATACCTACTGCAGAACACCAACCTGATTACTGAAAACTATGTTTTATTATTAGGTACCATCTTTATTTGAGTGTGACTCGCGATCCGTATTCTCCCGACGAGAGATCCAAATACGAACACACAGACATCTCGGGTTCACAGGTCCATATCGCGCGAGAGTATAATAACCAAGTGGACGAATTCGGTGACGAAAGCTCACCTGTGGCGGTCTCAACCTGTGAGGTTTGTGGTGAGTCGATTCCACCGACGAGAGGTCGATGCAACAATCACCAACATAGTGAATCTTCGTCGCAGTTATCGAGCAATGAATGGTCAATCTCTCGTGTCGCCATCGCCATCGTCCCCGGTGCGACCTATTATCACGCTGTTTCCTTAGGAGCAGCTGCCTTCCGCCTTCGGAACAAAAAATCCAATAGTACGAACAGCTTCGATTTGATCTACGATTTTGACGACGAGCCGTCCCAAACACTCGTTCGACAGTGGGGTGGTGCTCTACCAGATGCCGTCCGGCTCGACTGTGAACTACCCTACCCTACTCGCTCACGGCTGACACCGTTCGCTCCTTGAGGGTAGGGCTTCCTGCTTCCACGACGCGCTTTGCAGATACAGGCGTATCCACAGCGAGCGCAGTCTCCACAGGCGTTCCTTCGGAGTGTCCCACTCCTACGTCTTCGAGGCC
>LFFM01002780.1_pt1 | contig 11343 bp, 9 predicted proteins | sample 643131 | NCBI WGS metagenome assembly LFFM01 (sample SAMN03777445, study PRJNA286221) | soda lake metagenome | biome: soda lake; feature: Kulunda steppe; material: water; isolation source: sample Tc-Br brine of Tanatar trona crystallizer | place: Russia: Kulunda steppe | collected 2011-07
TCACTGGAAAAGGCAGGCCGATCGCGTAGCGCGAAAACCCGCGTGCCGCGCGCTGCTGTTCTTGGTGGTTAAAAACGGCGACACGGTCGCCGTCAAGCGATCGCGAGGGCTTTTTTTAGAGGAAGCGGAACGTTTCCAGGTTCTTCGGTGCGAAGGTCCGCATGTCGAACTCGTGGTAGAGTGCCGAAGAGAGGTCCTGGGTCGATCGCTCGTCGCCGTGGACACAGAGTACTTTCTCGGGGCGGGGGTTCATCGTCTTGACGAAGTTTTCGAGGCCGGCCCGATCGGCGTGGCCGGAGAAGCCGTCGACGGTTTCGACGTTCATGTTCAGCGAGAGGGTGCCACGGCCACCGCCGTTGCCCATCGCGCCGACTTCGCTGGTCGGGATCTCGTCCCAGCCGTTCTGGATGCGCCGGCCGAGGGTCCCCTGGGCCTGGTAGCCAACGAAGACGAGCGTCGAGTCCGGATCGGGACCGATGTGAGAGAGCCAGGACATGATCGGACCGCCGGTGACCATCCCCGACGTCGAGAGGATGATCGCGGGGCCGCCGTCGGCGACCTCCTGTCGTTCCTCCTCGCCGGCGTCGATGTGGTTGAACTGTTCGGCGAGGAACGGGTTCTCGTCGTCGTGGAAGATTCGATCGCGAAGATCGTCACGCAGGTACTCGGGATAGGTCGTGTGGATGGCGGTCGCCTCCCAGATCATCCCATCCAGGTGGACCGGCATCTCGGGAATGTCGCCGCTGCGCATTGCCTGCTCGAGGACGAGCATGATCTCCTGGGATCGACCCACCGCGAACGCGGGGATGACGACCTTGCCACCCTGATCGTAGGTGTCGCTGATGATCTCTTTGAGGTTTCGCTCGGAGTCCTCCTGGTCGGTCTGGTAGTCGTTGCGACCGCCGTAGGTCGATTCGAGGACGAGCGTCTCGACGCGCGGGAAGTCGTTGACGGCGCCGTTGAACAGGCGAGTATCGTCGTAGTGAATGTCACCGGAGAAGGCAACGTTGTAGAGCCCATCGCCGATGTGGAAGTGTGAGACGGCCGAACCGAGGATGTGGCCGGCGTTGTGGAAGGTGAGTTTGACATCCGGTGCGATGTCGGTGACGTCGCCGTACTCCAGTGGAATGCAGTGTTTGATCGCCTCACGGACCTGCTCGCTTTCGTACGGTGGTGCCCGCCCCTCCTTTGCGGCGACGTCCAAGTAGTCGAGGGTCAACAGCCCCATCAGATCCCGCGTCGGTTCAGTACAATAGATCGGGCCATCGTAGCCGTATTTGAACAGCAACGGGATCAGTGCGGAGTGGTCGAGGTGAGCGTGGGTGAGGACGACCGCGTCGATCGTCTGGGGGCCAGCACCGAGAGCCTCGGGAGCGTGGAGGTAGGGCACTTCGCCTTCGGCACCCGGCTTGTCCCCACAGTCGACGAGGATCCGTGTCTCGGCGGTCGAGAGAATAAACGAGGCCCGTCCGACTTCGCGACAGCACCCAAGCGTCGTGATGCGTACATACTCGTCGTCGGACATCTCCTCGCGGTGGATCTGCCGACCGACTTTCTCCAGAATGTCTCGTCGTTCGTCACGTTCCTGTTTCAGAAAGCTGCGGACGTTAGAGACGGTGGAAGACTCGATCGGCGGCGTGCGAACGACTTCCGGCGTCCAGCCGACGTTTTTCGTGATGTCCCGAAGCGTCGAGCCGTGGCGACCGATCACCATCCCGGGCTTTTCGGCTTCGATAACGACTTCGCCGGTGTCAGCGTGGAAATCGAGATCGGTGACGCCAGCCTCCTCCGGAACGACCTCCATAATCTCCTCGCGGGCCGTTTCCGGCCGCGAGAGGACGCTCGGATCGGGACGGACGGTAATCCGTTTTCGGAGCTTGCTTGCGAGTTTCCGGATCAGATCGCCCTGTTGGGCGAACTTCTTCGGATCGCGCGTATACACCACCAGCTCCGGGCCTTCGTATTTCACCGAGGAGACCGAGATATCGCTCGGTAACTCGCTCGTGATCTCTGCTTGCAAATCGTCGAGTTGCTGCTCTACAGTGCTCATAGGTCGCCAGTTGGATTGCGTGAACTCGCCGCTGGGCCGGCATGTCGCCAGGGCGGCACGTGGTGGGATGGGGAAGCGTCGACGGGCGGTGTCGGCATCTCCAATCGGCTATCGAGACGCTCGGACAGTCGTGTGTCAATGCTGATACCAGTGGGAACTGCCGTCGGACGCCGACATGCGTCGACCGCTCCTGTGTTGGATCATCCTGCCGTGTGCCGTGTGTGACGAACACGCTCCCAGATCGGTGTCCTGGTCCGTGCGGGAAGATTCCAGGGAGAACCCGCTTACTCGACGCTATTCTTTGCGTTGTATAAAAGCCTTCGCAAAAACCAGGGTGGTCCGACACGTCGAGCCCGTATGGAACTGACACCGGAACGCGTCGTCGCCGAGCGTGACTGGGTCCGACAGCGTGGAAACAGCGTCGTCCCCATCATTAACGACGTCCGATCGGATCTCGGTGAGGTCTTCGATACCGACGTCGATCCAGTGACCGACCGGCAGTACCGCGAGGCGGTCGATGCTGTCTTCGCTGACGGCGATCTGGCGGTCAACGTGGCCGCGATGGTTGCGATCTTGCGTGATCTCGACGTCGAGGACGATTATCCCGGCTTCGTGGTCGACGAGATACTCGGCCGTGAACTCGCCGCGACGATCGCCGGCAGGCAGCCGTTGCGGACGCTGGGCGAAGCCACGTTTCATTATGCGGACGTACAGGTCCACGGCGGCGATGATGAGAACGCTGGCGTCGACGATCTCGAGGCAGCGTTGGCGGCTGGATTTCAGGAACGGATTCCGGGCTGGAACTGGACCGAACGCGAGAGCCCGTTCAGTGTCGAGTGACCGATCGCTGGTGACTACTCGTCGTCCGAACTCGCTTCCGTCTCGTCGTCACCGTCGTCCTCGTCATCAGTATCGTCCTCTTGGCCCTCGAGTTCCTCCTCGAGCTCTTCTTCGTCGATTTCAGGTTCCTGTTCCTGTTGTTGTTCCTGTTGTTCCTGTTGTTCCATGAACTGATCATAGGCTGCACCCGTCTGAATCGCGGCTACTTCGCCGTCTATGAGCGCGTCGATAATGAGTTCGCTCGACGCCTCGACTCGAAAGATTCCCATCTCTTCGGTGCTCTCCTCGATCGTCAGCTCGGACTCACTGTCAGCCCGCTCTTGAAAGTCCGCAACTGCGTCGGAAACGAGTTCCTGTTCACGTTGTTGTGCGTCCATGGGATCGAGCTCGCCGGCTTCGACCTCGTCCTGTAGCTCCTCAATATCCTCGGTAGAGGGACCGACAGCGACAGTCAGCGTATCGTCTGTATCGTCGCTCAGTGGATTGAGGGACGCACAGCCAGCAATCGATGCTGCAGCACCTGTGCCGGCAATCTGGAGGAATCGACGACGGTCGTGGCCAGTAGTCATTTGCTGTCGAAACGCACGCCTGTACTATTATAAGCGTTTTTGATAGCTCGTGTCACGTTACAAGCTCCTGACAGAGAGAGCGGAACCCAGAGTAGCCACTGAAACTCAATTTACACCCGATCGCACAGCTGTCGTGCGATCGGTGTTACACAGTTTCAGTTGTTGCGATATAGTAGCAACCGCCGGCGTGGCGCGTTCTTTTTATTCGGCGACAGGCTATCCCAGGGCAGTGACAGCCAGTCCCCACTCCTCGCGAGCGATCACGCTCGAACAGCCCTCGCTTACGACTGCATGCGAGGCGATCGCCGACGGACTCGACCGTGAAGCGCTCGTCACCGTCTATGGCCGCTGTACCGTCGACTACGAGGGACGTGCTGCGAGCACGCTCGACGCGGGCGATCGCCATCTCATGCTCAAACCCGATGGGGCGGCGCTGGTCCACACTCACGAGGGCCAACAACCGGTCAACTGGCAGCCGCCGGGCTGTGAGCATACGGTTGCCTGCGAGGATGGGGGCCTCCACATCGAGAGCCGGCGATCCACGCCCGAGGAGCGCCTTCAGGTCCAGTTCGGGCGTGTCAGCCAGGTGTCGACGTTTTCGGGAACTGACGGGACCGATCTGACAGTGGAGGGGACCGAGGAAGATCTCCGGCAACGAATCCTCGACGAGCCGGCGCTGTTAGAGAAGGGGTTTCGGCCGCTTGCGACCGAACGCGAGACGGCTGCTGGGGCCGTCGACATCTTCGGCGAGGACGCGGCCGGACGGGCGGTCGTCGTCGAACTCAAACGCCGCCGCGTCGGCCCGGACGCCGTGAGCCAACTTCGACGATATGTCGACGCGCTCGATCGTGACCTCCACGCCGATGCCGCGGTTCGTGGAGTCCTGGTTGCCCCCTCGGTAACCGATCGGGCCGATCGGCTGCTGGCCGAGCACGGCCTGGAGTTCGTCTCGCTCGACCCGACGGCAGCGTAGGTTCGCGGGCAGAACTGCCCACGTCGGCCCCGTTACTCCTCAAGCAGGCGCTTTAACCGATCGAGTTCCGTCATCGCCTCGACGGGGGTGAGATGGGCGAGGTCGAGCGCACGGAGTTCGGCGGCGACGTCGGTGAGGTCGTCCCCGCCATCGGCCGTCGCCGCGTCGGCAGACCGATCGTCGGTCACGGGGTCGGCGTTCGGACCAGGTCCCGAAGCTCCATCAGCGCCAGCGTCGGCGTCGTCAGCCGCCTCCGCGACCAGTTCTCGCGATCGATCGACCACCGACGCCGGAACCTCTGCAGCGGTCGCAACCTCGACACCGTAGGAGCCCGTCGCCGCACCGGGGGCAATCTCGTGGTGGAAGACGACCTCGCCGTCGACCTGCTCGACCTCGAAGTGGAGCGTGAACGCGTCCGCAAGTTCGTCGGCGAGTTCCGTCAGGGGGTGGTGGTGGGTCGCAAAGAGCGTCGTCGCCCCGACCGCGTCGTGGAGGTGTTCGGTGATCGCCCGGGCGATCGCGAGGCCATCGGCCGTCGAGGTCCCGCGGCCGACTTCGTCGAGCAACACGAGCGAGCGCTCGCTGGCTTCCCGAAGGATCGTCGCGAGTTCGTCCATCTCGATCATGAACGTCGATCGGCCGCCGGCGATATCGTCGCTCGCGCCGATCCGGGTGAAGATCCGATCGACCGGGGTCAGCCGGGCCGATCGAGCGGGGACGAAACTCCCGACCTGTGCGAGCAGAACGATCCCCGCGACCTGTCGCATGTACGTCGATTTGCCGGACATGTTTGGCCCCGTGATCACCGCCAGCCGCCGATCGGGCGCGAGGGTGACGTCGTTCGGGACGAACGAGTCCTGGGTCCGCTCGACGACGGGATGACGACCGCCCTCGATGTCGATCACGAGACCGTCGTCGATGGTCTCGGTTTCGGACCCATCGCTCCTGTCCCTCGTCTGGAACGTCTCTCCGCCGTCCCGATCGAGGAGTTCCGGCCGACAGTAGTCGTACTGGGCCGCGACGGTCGCAAGCGAGACGAAGGCATCGAGGGCCGCGACCGCGTCGGCGAGCGCCTGGACGCGTTCGACCTCGCCGGCAATCTCGCGGCGGACGTCACGGAACAGTTCGTACTCGCGGTCGTCGGCACGCTCCTCCGCACCGACGATCTCGTCTTCCCGGGCTTTGAGTTCGGGCGTGACGAACCGTTCCGAGTTCTTCAGCGTCTGGCGGCGCTGGTAGTTCTCCGGAACCGAGTCGAGATTGGGATCGGTCACCTCGATGTAGTAGCCGTGGACGGAGTTGTAGCCCACCTTCAGCGAGTCGATCCCCGTCCGCTCGCGTTCGCTCGCTTCGAGTTCGTCGATCCACTGCTTGCCATCCCGGGCGGTCCCGCGGAGTTCGTCGAGGTCGGCGTCGTACCCCTCCGCGATAATCCCGCCTTCGGTGATCTCGATCGGCGGGTCCGTGACAATCGCATCGTCGATCAGCTGCCGGACGTCGACGAGCGGATCGAGCGCTGCGTAAAGCGCCTGTAACCGGTCACAGTTCGTGTCTGCGAGCAGGTCCCGGAGGTCGGGAACGACGGCCAGCGTCTCGCGAAGCGATCGCAGATCGCGTGCGTTCGCTCGCTCGCGGGAGATGCGTCCGATCAGGCGTTCGAGGTCGTAGACGTCCCGCAGGTGGTCGTGGAGCCGTTCCCGGATCTGGACCGCTTGCGTGAGTTCCTCGACGGCGTCGTGGCGGGCCGCGATCCGATCGGGATCGAGCAGCGGACGGCGAAGCCAATCTCTGAGTGTTCGCCCACCGAGTGCGCTCGCGGTCTCGTCGACGACGCCGACGAGCGTGGCGTCGTCCTGTCCGTTGACGGCCCGTGGCTCGAACAGTTCGAGACTCCGGAGGGCGACGGCGTCAAGGAGCAGGTACTCGCGGGGATCGTACCGGGTGAGCTGTGTAATGTATTCGAGACGGTTCGATTGCCCGTCGTAATCGGGTCCGGTGTCGACATCGGGTACGGTGTCGTCACTGACGCCAGCAGTGCTGGTTTCGTCGCCTGTGCCGTCGCCGCGCTCTCCGTCGTGTTCTCCGCCCCGGACGTACTCCGCATACGCGAGCAACGCGCCACAGGCCCGAATCTCCGCGTCGCTTGCGAGCAGGGCATCCGGGTTCCGAACGTACGCCGCGAGCTGCGCTCCGGCCCGATCGCGATCGAACGCGTGAGCGTCAAACGGCGTCACCATGCAGTCGGCAGGGAGGAGCTCGGCGGCGACGTCGGGGCCGACCACCGCTTCGGCGGGGCCAAACCGGCCCAGTTCGTCCGCGATCGCGTCGGTCGTGGTCGCGCTCGTTGCGAGGAAATCACCGGTCGAGACGTCGAGGACCGACAGCGCGAGCCGATCGTCGTCCCGGGCGATCGCCGCGACGAAGTTGTTGTCGTCGCCGGCGAGGAGTTCGTCCTCGGTGAGCGTCCCCGGGGTGATCACACGGGTGACTGCCCGTTCGACGACGCCCGAAGACGCGCCGGGCTCCTCGACCTGGTCTGCGACCGCGACCCGGTAGCCGGCGTCGAGCAGCGTCTCAATGTATGACTCGGCGTTGTCGATCGGAATGCCGGCCATCGGATACTCGCCGGTGCTGTCCTCGCGGCTGGTGAGTGTGATTTCGAGCACTCGCGCGGTGCGTTCGGCAGCCCCACAGAAGGTCTCATAGAAGTCACCGACCTGAAAGAGGACGAGCGCGTCGTCGTAGCGCGCACAGAGATCGTGGTACTGTGCCATCATGGGCGTCAGCTCGTCGCGTTTCTCGGCCATCGCGTCTGGCGGGCCAAGCGCCGGATCCATACTCCAATCCCGCTGCCCGACGGGGAAATAGCTTGCTGGATCGGCCACGATCGGGGCCGATCGATCGCTACCAGCCGATCGAACCGGCAGATTCCGTCCTCAAGCCGACAGTCGGAACGGGCAGCGATCGGACCGGCAGTTTGCTCCCCCGAGTCGGCAGTCGGAGCCATCGTCTTCGAGAGAGGTTCAGAATTGCAGGCACGAACAGAGCTTTGCACTGGGACCCACAACGCTTCGAAGGTAATGGGCTGGCGGCATCATGTGGAGGGTCCAACGGCCGGGCGCGACCGCTGGTCACACGGATGAGTTCGGAGACGGGCCCGACGGCCGCAGCCGATCGGATCATCGGGCTCGACGTGCTCCGGGGCGTTGCGCTACTTGGTATTTTGCTGATCAACAGCTGGGTCTTTGCGATGCCCGAGGCCGTCCTGTCGAATCCGACGGTGTACGGTGAGTTCACCGGGGCAAACTACTGGGCGTGGTTCACCAGCCACGTGTTCGCCCAGCAGAAGTTCATCACGCTGTTTACGATCCTCTTCGGCGGTGGCGTCATTCTTTTTACGCGAAATGTCGAGCGCCGAGGTGAGTCGGTATGGGGCCTTTACACCCGTCGGAACGGCTGGCTCATCGTCTTCGGGCTCGCACACGCCTACTTGCTGTGGTACGGTGACATCCTCGTTGTCTACGGCCTCTGTGCGTTCGGCGTCGTCTTCCTTCGCACCCTCGACGCGCGGCCACTGGCATCTCTGGGACTCGTCTTGCTTGCTGTCCCCTCGGCTATCGAGACGCTGGCTGGGGTCGCCGATCCGTCAGCGATCGCAGCCTCGTGGAACCCCTCGACGTCGGTGCTCCGGGCCGAGGTCGAAACGTACCGCAGCGGATGGGGAGCGCAGCTAGAGCACCGGGCCCCGGCGGCGTTTAGCCGACAGACGACGGGACTGATCGGCTACACGGGCTGGCGGGTCGCCGGTTCGATGTTGCTCGGGATGGCGCTGTTCAAGTGGGGCGTACTGACGAACGATCGGTCACCGCAGTTCTACGGGTGGCTGATCCTGGGTGGTGGAGCAACCGGTCTCGCCCTGATTCTCACCGGCGTCTGGTATATCGAGGCAAACGAGTGGGCTGCCGAGGCGGCACTGTTCTGGCGGCAGTTCAACTACTGGGGGAGCCTCCCCCTCGCGGGAGCTTACATCGGGATCGTCATGCTGTACAGTCGGTGGCGACCGGCGGGAGCTGTGACCCGGGGACTGGCTGCCGTCGGCCGAACTGCGTTCAGCAACTATATCCTCCAGACGGTGCTTGCGACATCGATTTTCTACGGCCATGGGCTCGGGCTGTTCGGTCAGGTGAGCCGCGTCGAACTTCTCGGGGTCGTCGCCGGCATCTGGGCGATTCAGCTCGTGGTGTCAGTCCTCTGGCTTCGATACTTCCGATACGGGCCACTGGAGTGGCTGTGGCGAACGCTTACCTACGAGAGCCGCCAGCCGCTCCGTGCTGACTGACCGACGATACTGCCGTCCGGACAGCGCAGAGCGGTGCTTCGATCGGCCCCCAAGGCTGTCGGCCACGATGCGTGTCGGGTCTCGATCGGACGACCTTCGTAGTGCTGTGGCGCTCTCCGAGGATAGTGGGTGCCACCGCACCGAGTACCCAACGAAGAGCCAGGCCGGGGTTGTGACTCGTGGTCTCCCTGTCGATGGGAACCGGCAGTCCCGAAGGAGCCCGGTCACTCGAAAGACGTCGTATCGCCGCGCCGGTACCGATCGAGTCGGCGATAGCCATGGACAGTCCCGTCGCTGTCGAGTTCGATCTCGTAGCGGCCGATAACGTCCTGTGTGTCGGGCACCGATCGGCGTTCGACGACCTCTGCGACCGCACGCCAGCCCTCGTCAGTCGGGGCGATTTCGCTGACTGCGTCGAACTCGCGGCCGATGAGTTGGCCCGCAGTCGCCCTGACTGACTCTCGAATGGCGAGGATCCCCTCGACTTCCTCGCGTTCGACGTCGACAGCGACGTCAGCCTCGACGTCACCCGGATCTGTCAGATTGTCGGCAGTCATCTGGCCCGATCGGGGATGTGTCGATTCCCGGTTCGATGCGTCTTGCTCGGTCTGGTCTTCGTGCTCCTGTTCGGTTTCGGTCGATTCGTTTTGTTCGGCCTGGTCTTCGTGCTCCTGTTCGGTTTCGGTCGATTCGTTTTGTTCGGCCTGGTCTTCGTGCTCCTGTTCGGTTTCGGTCGATGCGTCTTGCTCGGCCTGGTCCTGTTCGGCAGCCTGACTGTCGCTCACGGTTGGATCACTATCATCGTGTTGGTAACAAAATTCGTCCTCGGTGGCCGGCCGCGAGCAGCGCTCTTCGTCCCCGGTGAGCGCCCTGCACTGGCCTGTCGTCTCGTGTCGTTTTGCGTCGGCCATCGGTGGTCTGGAACGTCGTGTGCGTACTGTACTGACAACGGCGGAGTTAGACCGTCTCGCCGACCGTCGATCGGAGCGCGTTGACATCGTCAACACCGTTGCCGGCGATCTTGGGCGCGAGGACGTCCGTGAAGACGTCGGCGAGGAGGTCGTCGTCGACGGTGTCGTCGTCCGTCCCATCGAACACGGCAAGCCCTTTGGCGGCCGTAATCGCCGCTCGGGTCCCGACGATCATCTCGAGTTCATCGCGGAGGTCACGGGTCGTCTCGACGATCGTTTCGATCCGATCGTCGTCGAGGTCGACGTGTGCACCGACTATTTCGCGCTCGGTTTCCGCATCGTAGAAGTCGACGGTGACGCCGACGAACCGATCGAGCAGCGCGTCCTGTTGGGTGTGGACGCCAGCGTACTCGGCGTTGTTCGAGGTGAGGATGATGCGGAAGTCGGGATGGACGTCGATCGTCCGATCGGACCCGCGTTTGCCCGGTCGTTCGAGGACGCCCTCTTCGAGTACCGAGAGCAACACGTTGTGGGCCTCGGGATCGCTGCGCGAGAACTCGTTGTAGACGAGCGTTGCGCCCTCGCGAACGGCGACCGACAGCGGGTTGTCGACCCAGCGTTCGCGAACGATCTCGGTCTGTTTGCTGACGCCGCTGACGAACCGATCGTCCTCTTTGTAACGCTCGCCGCCGGCGTGAGAGCCGACGAGCGCGGCGGTATCGACGGCCTCGTCACCGTTGAGCCAGACGACCGGCCGGCCGCGTCTGGCCGCGGCAGACAGCGCGAGTGCCGTCTTCCCACAGCCTGTCGGTCCGATCAGATGCACCGGCTGGTCTGCTTCGAGCCAGCCGGTGATTCGGTTGCGAAGCGAGGTGACTGCGTCGGTCTCGATGAACGGGTCGGGTTCGACCTCGCTGGGATCGGCGAGCGGACTGTCGCCATCGCGCTCGCCCATCTTCGAGGCTGTTCGTGTCAGCTCCTTTTTGGCTCGCCGGCCTTCTTTCTGCCCGCGATCGCGTCTGATTTTGCGGCCCCGGACCTTTCGCTTTCGAGACGACGAGTCGTCTCCCATGCTGATCAGTCGGTCGTCGCGGACTGTGGTGATGATTCGGGCCGCTGTTCGACCTCGAGTTCTTCGAGTTCCTCGAGATCCCCCTCAGCGGTCGCCTGCTCAATTTTTGCGATCTCCTCCGCGTAGTGCAGGAAGGTGTCGACCGAGGCAACGACAACGCGAGCCTCGACCGTCAGCAGTTCGATTCCGACGACCGAGACACGGGCCCAGACGTCGATCACGACGCCCTTGTCGAGAATGCGGTCCAGTACTTCCGCGAGACTCGACGAGTCCGGTCTTCGTTGTGGTTGTGCCATAGCGTCAGGTCGTTCACGCCCACCCGGTAACACGGCTTTCGCTGCGACTGCAAGCCAGCGGTTGCGAGGGGGACACGGCACGAGAGTCGGGCCACGGATCTGTCGGACCGACTGCACTGGAGCCAAATCGGCCCGTACGTGGAGGAGCTCATCCCCCGGAGCCGGGGTGGCCGTCCTGGCGGCGGTGGTCGACGACACGCTCTCACTGCGTCAGCGACGTCTCAGTACGTCAGCGATGCCTCAGTACGTCAGCGATACCTCGCTACGTCAGCGATGCCTCAGTACGTCAGCGA
>LFFM01002781.1_pt1 | contig 11342 bp, 12 predicted proteins | sample 643131 | NCBI WGS metagenome assembly LFFM01 (sample SAMN03777445, study PRJNA286221) | soda lake metagenome | biome: soda lake; feature: Kulunda steppe; material: water; isolation source: sample Tc-Br brine of Tanatar trona crystallizer | place: Russia: Kulunda steppe | collected 2011-07
CGGGGTGGAAGGGGCGAACCCGGTGGTAGGTTTCGACGTCGATGCCGTACTGCTCGGGTGGGTGGACGTGATCGTGGTCGATGTGGCCGTGTTCGTCGTGATCGTGGCCGTGTTCGTCGTGATCGTGGCCGTGTTCGTCGTGATCGTGGCTGTGGCCGTGCTCGCCGTCTCCGTCCTCGTGGGCCTCCTCGACGGCCCGTTTCCAGCCCGCCGACTCGCGGGCGGCGTCGAGGTCGAACCGATCGCTCTCGACGATCACGTCGGCCTCGAGGTCGCCGTACTCGGTCCTCACGAGCTCTGCACGCGGCTGGAGGGTCTCGAGGACCGCTTCGACGCGCTCGCGTTCGGCTTCACTTACCAGATCACACTTGTTGAGGACGAGGAGATCACAGAACTCGACTTGCTCGAGCCAGAGGTCGGCGAGCGGTTTCGTGCCGCTTTCGTCCGGCCCCTGCCGGGTGGGCTCTCCCTCCCCGTCGACGAACGTGTCGTGGAACGCTCGAGCGTCGACGACGGTGACGATGGCATCGAGGTCGTAGGGACCGCCAGCGGGGCCACGGACGAACTGGTGGGCGATGGGTTCGGGTTCGCCGACGCCGGAGGCCTCGACGATCAGTGCCTCGAAGTCGTACTCTTTCCACAGTCGGACGACAGAGCGGGAGAGTTCCCCACCGAGGCTACAGCAGATACAGCCGTTCTCGAGGGCGAGCACCTCTTCGCCGTCTTCCAGGTCCGTTCGCGCTTCGACGAGGTCGGCGTCGACGTTCACCTCGCCGACGTCGTTTACCACGACGGCGATCTCGCGGTCGCTCCCCTCGAGGATACCCGTGAGCAGCGTCGTCTTCCCCGCGCCGAGACCACCACAGAGTACGGTAACCGGAACAGCCATTTACCGGTTAGAGAGGGCCAGTTCACGAGTCTCTTGTGGTTCGAACGGATCGGCGTACCGATCCCAGTCGTCGTCCATCTCCTCGTCGGTGAGCAGACACCCGTCGAGGCGATCGATCAACGGTCGGTGGTCGAACTCCCGGCCGATGAAGACGAGTCGGGTCATCCGATCGCCCCACTGGTCGTCCCAGTCGTCTTCGAGCCCCGGCCGGGCGGCGAAGTACTGCTCGCGTTCGGCCTCCGGGAGCGTCGCGAGCCACTGTCCCGACGGTCCCGCGCGGACCGAGTGGCCGGCCTTGTCCATTCCCATCGCGACGTCCTCGCGTCCGGCACTCCAGAAAAAGCCCTTCGCGCGGACGACCTCGTCGGGCAACTCCGAGAGCAGGGAGGCGATCCGCAGGGGGTAAAACGGCCGACGCCGCTCGTAGACGAAGGAGGTGACGCCGTGTTCTTCTTTCGGGTCGTGGTGGTGGTCGTGCTGGAGTTCGTGTTTCCACCCCGCGGAGTTTTTCACCTCCCCGTAATCGAATCGGCCGGTCCCGAGGATTTCGTCCGGATCGACTTCACCGAACTCCGTCCGGACGATCTCCGCACGCGGCTGGAGCGCCTCGAGGACCGCCTCGATCTCCTCGAGGTCGTCGTCGGGAACGAGATCACACTTGTTGAGCACGAGGACGTCACAGAACTCGATCTGGTCGAGGAGGGCCTCCTCGGGAACACGCCCGGGTTTCGAGTCCAGTTCGTCGTCGGTGAGTGCCGAGCCCGAATCGAACGCGTCCCAGAAGCTGTAGGCGTTGACGACCGTGATCATCGTGTCCAGTTCGTAGGTCTCGGTGGGATCGAATGCCGCGTCCTCGAGACCGACGGTGAACGTCTGGGCGACGGGGATCGGCTCGGAGATCCCCGAGGACTCGACCAGCAGGTACTCGAAATCCCGCGCCTCGGCCAGTCGCGCGACCTCCTCGAGCATGTCCCCGCGCAGGCGACAGCAGATACAGCCGTTCGAGAGTTCGACGATCTCCTCGTCGCCGCCGAGATCGGTCCGATTCGTGACCTGTTCGGCGTCGACGTTCACCTCACCCATGTCGTTTACCACGACCGCGGCATCGAGGTCGTGGTCCGTCGTGAGGACGTGGTTGAGCAGGGTCGTCTTGCCCGCGCCGAGGCTGCCACTCAGCACGGTCACCGGGATGTGGTCGTCGTTCATGTGTCCCCATCCTATGATCTCCACCTATGTCAATGTTAGTTATTACCCTCTATAGGGAATAAGAATAACAAAAACTATTATTGAGCCATCTTTTGTTAATATATGCCCGTCGTCAGTGTCTCGATGCCGACCGCCCTGATCGAACGGCTCGACGAGTTCGCCGACGAACACGACTACACCGGCCGCAGTGACGCGGTCCGTGAGGCGACCCGGCTCCTCCTCGAGGAGTTCGAAGACGATCGTCTCGAGGGGCGACCCCTCGCAGCCGTCGTCACCGTTCTCTATGATTTCGGATCACGGGACGTCGACCGGGAGATCACGCGGCTTCGCCACGACTACGAAGAGCACGTTAGCTCGAAGACCCACAGCCACGTCGGCGGGTTCTGTCTGGAACTGTTCGTCCTCGAGGGCACACTCGAGGACGCCTCGACGTTCGTCGGCGCGGTCCGGGCGATCAGTGGTGTCAGAACGGTCGACTACTCGCTGGTACCGCTGGACGACGTCGGCGACCGCTAGGTGGTACTCAGGACAAAGCCAAAGCCAGGACTCGAACAGGTCCGAGACGGTCCGGGCATATGGCTCGCGTGTGCGAGTCTGGCAGGTGTCGCGTTCGCGGAACCCGAATTCGCTCGGACCCACCGCTCCCCGCGGGAGTTGGGGTCCAGAAAAACACGCCGAAGCCAGGACTCGAACCTGGGACAACCTCGTATCTGCGGCGAACAGGGAACCTGAATCGCCGTAACAGCGAGGTGCTCTACCATCTGAGCTACTTCGGCTCATCTCCGAGTTGACGCGTGTATTTGATAGGGCTTTCGTTTCGCCGTCAGCGAGTTCGACACGCTTTCACGCACCGATCGAGTACGTTTCAGCCATGACCGACCAGGACGTAGACGACCTAGAACGGGTCCTCGAGTCCGTTCGCGAGCGGGTCGATCCCGACGAGGACGAACGGGGGAGTCTCGAGGACGTCGCCGAAACGCTCAGAGCACGCGCCGAGGACGCCGTATCCGAGCTCCCACCCGAGGCGGACGTGATCCAGGTCGGCTCGACCGCCCGTGGAACCTGGATCAGCGGCGACCGTGACATCGACGTCTTCGTCCGTTTCCCACCCGAGATCGACCGCGAGGAGTTAGAGACCTACGGCCTCCAGGTCGGCCACGCGACCGTCCCCGACGGCCACGAGGAGTACGCCGAACACCCCTACGTCAAAGGCGAGGTCGAGGGCTTCGCGGTCGACGTCGTCCCGTGTTATCGCCTCGAGGACGCGACCGACATCCGTTCGGCGGTCGACCGGACACCGTTTCACACCGAGTACCTGAACGACCGCCTCGATCCGGACCTCGCGGCGGACGTTCGGCTGACGAAGGCGTTCATGAAGGCGGTTGGCGTCTACGGCAGCGACCTCCGGACGCGTGGCTTTAGCGGCTATCTCATCGAACTGCTGGTCTGGGAGTACGGCGGCTTTCGGCCCGTACTCGAGGCCGCCACGGAGTGGACGCCGCCGGTGTCCCTCGACCCAGAAGACCACGCCGCGGAGACGTTCGACGACCCGCTCGTGGTGATCGACCCCACCGATCCGGAGCGCAACGTCGCCGCCGTCTGCTCGGCCGAGAACGTCGCCCGGTTTCAACACTACGCCAGGGATCTGCTCGCCGACCCCCGCCCGGAGCTGTTCGACCCCGACGAGCCCGACCCGCTCTCGGAAGACGACCTGCTGGGTCACCTCGAGCGTCGCGGGACAACGCCGGTCGCGATCCGCCTCGACGCACCCGACCTGGTCGACGACCAGCTTTACCCACAGCTCGACAAATCACTCGAGGGCGTTACACGTGGCCTGAACGATCGCGGCTTCGACGTCTTCCGGGCGACGGCCGTTGCCGAGGAGACGGCCGTCCTGTTCGCCGAACTCGCCGTCTTCTCCCGCCCAACCGTCGAACGCCACGACGGGCCGCCGGTTCACGTCCGCGGCCACGCCGAGGGGTTTTACGACGCGTACGACGGCGAGGAGGACACCTACGGCCCGTTCCTCGATGGGGATCGGTACGTCGTCGAACGCGACCGGGAGTTCACGAGCGCGCGTGAGTTTCTGGCGAGCGAGCGGCTGTTCGAGGTCGGGCTGGGCGCACACGTCGAGACTGCACTCGAGGACGGCTACGATCTGCTCGTCGGCGAGGAGGTTGCGACACTGTGTGAGGAGTTCGGCGAAGAGTTAGCGGCGTACTTCGACCCCGCGGTTTACTCGAGGTCGTGAACCGCGGCGATCTCGTCGATGGTCTCCCCGACGTCGTCGCTTACCTCCCCGTCTTCTGCCATCGGTTGACGGCCGTCGAAGGTCTCGTGGACCATGGCGACGCTTTCGGCGAGCACCTCGAGACCGTAGCCACCCTCGAGGACGAAGGCGAGGGGCGTGTCGTCGAGTTTACGGACCCGGTCGGTCATGAGCGCGTAGGCCTCCGTCGAGAGGCGAACCCGGGAGATGGGGTCGTGGCGGTGGGCGTCAAAGCCCGCGCTGACGAGCAGGAGGTCCGGACCGAACCGTTCGATGCCGGGTACGATCAGGTCGTCGAGCGCCTGCATGTAGTCTGTGTCGTCGGAACCGGAAGGCATCGGAACGTTGAGCGTCGTCCCCTCACCGTCGCCCTCGCCGGTCTCCTCGATCTCCCCGGTCGCCGGATAGAGGCCCCCTTCGTGGATCGAACTGAAGTGGACGTCCGCGCGATCGTAGAAGATGTCCTGTGTCCCGTTTCCGTGGTGGACGTCCCAGTCGAATATCGCGACGCGTTCACAGCCCAGTTCGTCCAGCGCGTACTGGGCGGCGACGGCGACGTTGTTGATGAAACAAAAGCCCATGGCGTCGTCGTAGACCGCGTGGTGACCGGGCGGACGGCCGAGGGAAAACGGCGTTTCACGGCCGTCAGCGCCATCGACGGCCTCTCGGGCGGCCCAGCAGGCTAAGCCTGCACTCTGGAGGGCGGCGTCCCACGTCATCTCGACGGCCGTCGTGTCCGGATCCCAGCTTCCGCCCCCCTCCGCACAGAACGTTCGGACGTCCTCCAGGTAGCCCCGGTCGTGGATCGCCCCGACCCGCTCGAAGTCGGCCGGGTCGGCGGCGACGTACTCGACGCCGTGTTTGCGCTTTAGCCCCTCTCGAATCGCTCGCAGACGGTCTGACGACTCGGGATGACGTGGACCAGGGTCGTGTGCGAGACAGGTGTCACTGTAACCGAATCGCATGGTTTACTGGAACAACGAGAAGTACGTCTCGATGTCTTCGGCTTTGATCGTTCGACGATCGGCGTGGTGAGCGAGCGTCGTCGCCGCCCGGGCGACGTTGTCCGCGTAGTCCTCTAAGATGTCCGCCAGCGCGATGCGGGCGTCCATCGACACGCGGTAGCGATCGTCGATCCCGATGCGTGCGATTCGGTCGACCGGCGCGACGGGCAGTTCGAGGTCCTCTTTCTCGACGACGGTTTCGACACCGAAGTCGCCCGCCATCAGCGTCTTCCGTCCGTCCGCCGTCGCCCGATCGGCCGCCCCGACCGCGAGGTCGGCACCGTGTTCCTGAATTCGTTTCGCGAGTTCCTCCGACGCGTCAGCGCTCACCCGGAGGTCCCCCGCGTTCCGCCGGATGATGGTATCCACCGGGGCGAACGGAAGCTCGACGTTCATACCGTAATTGCCGCAGTTGACACTCTTAATGGTTTTCCTAGCGGGATCGGATCCGTGGCCGCCTCAGAACACGTCACTGGCCTCGAGTCGTCCCTCACGAACGACCCCACGGACCGTCACTTCCTCGCCTAATCCCACGTCCGCGTCGGTCTCGACGCTCATCGTCTCCTCGCCGTCGTCCAAGACGACCGGGTCCCCGGCCTGGACGACGACGCCGGTGAACTCCATCTCGCCGTCCCCTCCCCGCCCGTCTCCGGACTCGTCGTCCGTCGTGGCGTCCGCCTCGCCCGTGTCGCCCCCGAACGCCGAGAGTCCGGTCGCTTCCTCGGCCGTGTCTTCCGTATCCGCCCCCGATTCGCCCTCGAGGACCGTCACCGTCGACTGCCAGCCCGCCGACGCTTCCAGGTCCTCCTGCCAGCCGTCTTTGATCTCGACGTCCGCGAGTGCGACCTCGTCGCCGGGGCCGAGATCGACGTCCGCTTTCTCACCCCACAGTGCGACACGGATGTCGCCCGTCGCGTCCTGGACCCGAACGTTCCGGACCTGCCCCTCCGAGCCGTCGTCACGGTCGAACGTCCGCTTTGGATCCGACGAGCGGACCACGCCCGCGATGTCGACCGTCTGGCCGATCTCGAGGCCGTCGATCGGCGTGCTCTCGGGGACGTACTCGACCTCCTCGTCGACTTCCTCCAGTGCCCCGCGATTGCCGACGTGGAGCTCGAGGTCGCCGTCCCGTTCGCGGACGTAGCCGTCGACCACCTCGACGGTGGTCCCGGCCTCGAGGTCGTCGACGCTGTCTGCCATCTCGTCCCACAGCGTCACGCGGACACGCCCGGTCGAATCCCCGAGCGTGAGGTTCGCGACCTTCCCTTCCGAGCCGTCGTCCCGATCGAAGGTGCGTACCGAGTCGGTATCCAGGACCCGCCCGAGGAGGTTGACGTTCGAGAGCCCAAGCGAGAGATCCTCGACGGTGTACGTATCGGAGAGTTCGACGTCGATCTCCTCGTCCTCGTCGATCTCGACGTGGCTGACGCTGACCTCGACGCCCGAAAAGCCCTCCTTGGGACGGCCCTTGATCCGCAACACCTGCCCTTCCTCGAGTTCCTCGACTGCGGCTTCGGCGTGTTCGTCCCAAAAGGCCGCCCGAACCGAGCCCGTCTCGTCTGCGACCTCGACGTTTACCACGCGTCCTTCGTCTTCGCCGTCGCGGTCGAACGTTCGCATCTCGCCGATAGAGACTACCTTCGCGAGGAACTTCGCTTCCTCCATGCCCGGCTCGACGTCCGCGACGCCCCCGACCTCGCTCTCGTCGAGTTCGTGAGCGACGAGCATCGCCGCCGTCTCCGCGTCCGCGAGTCCCCCCATCTGCTCGACTTTCGCCTCGACGGCCTCGCGAAACTCCTCGAGGGAAACGTCCGCCTCGAGGTCCTCGTATACACCCTCGATGTCGCTCATTCTATGCTCGTGCATGGGTACTCCGCGCATAAACGTTGTCGTTGTTCGGTTCGTGGCCTCGAGAGGATACCGTCGGTGACATACGCCACCCTCGATCCGTCTTCGTACCTAAAGGCTCGGGTCGTCCGTCTGAGGGGGGTCGCCTCGAGTGAGCGTCGACCTCCTGGCCCAAACCACCGGATGGCATCCGGGGATCGTTTCGAAAGCGCTTTACGTATCTCACCACTACGTTAAATCGAGTCCTGATAGGGTAGTGGACTATCCTCTTGGCTTGCGGAGCCAGGGACCGGAGTTCAAATCTCCGTCAGGACGTTTTCACCGACGCAACATCGCCGAGCGAAGCGAGGCATGACGGATACCCGGACAGGAGACGTGACAGAGGGCGCGAAGAGCGTGACTGTGACACGCACACCCAGTATCCGACAGTGGACTTTTCCGTTCGAGGCGCGTACCCCCAGGCGTATTATGGGATTCGGAAGCTACGACGAATCCGAGCAGCGGGACCTCGATGCCGACTTCGACGATGACGACGCTGTAGAGTCCGAAGAGAGTTCCCACAACGGCGAGATCGAGTTCGAGAACGGTGCCTCGAGCGACGAACTGATCGAGCGGCTCAAGGATATCAAAGACGAGGAGTGATGAAATCCGGCGTCCGGGCGCTGGGCGTCGCCGAGTCCTACCGGGACGAGCGCAGCACGCTCGCAGGCGCAGTCGTCCGGGCCGACCGCGTCGTCGACGGCTTGGGCTTTGTCTCCTGTACCGTCGGTGGCACCGACGCCACGGACGCCGTCGTCTCCCTCGTCGAGCGAATCGCACGCGAAGACGTTCGCTATCTCATGTTCGGCGCGGTCGCTCCGGCGTGGTACAACGTCTTCGACCTGTCGACGATCCACCGGCGGGCGGACCGTCCCGTCCTCGCGGTCACCTTCGAGGAAAGCGAGGGACTGGAGGACGGCCTCCGGGAAGCGTTTTCGGGTCCGGACCTCGAGGTCCGCCTCGAGCGTTACCGGGCCCTGCCACCCCGTCGGGCCGTCCCCGTCGGCGAGGAGACGGTCTACGTCAGGGCCTGTGGCCTCGAGTTCGAGGAGGCCCGGGAGGTCGTCCGTGCGTTCACTCCCGAGGGTGGGCGGCCGGAACCACTGCGGGTCGCACGGCTGGCCGCACGGGCGGGTGCGGAGTATCGGCGCGAAAAGGGGTGACTCGAGGTCGTTACCGGCCGGTACAGAGGGAGACGAAGTTCCGCAGGATACACAGCCCCGTCTCGCCGCTTTTCTCGGGGTGAAACTGGGTGCCAAAGACGTTGCCGGCCTCGTTCGCGACGATCGAGGGGAACTCGATGTCATACCCCGTCGAGGCGACGACGGCCTCGTCGTCGTCGGGGACGGCGTAGTACGAGTGGACGAAGTAGGCGTACTCACCGTCGACGCCCTCGACGAGTGGGTGCTCGCGTTCGACGGAGAGTTCGTTCCAGCCCATATGTGGGACCTTCTGTCCTTCGTCAAAACGGACGTTCGTCCCCGGGACCAGGTCCAGGCCGGTGACTGCGGAGTCGCCGTCGGTTTCGCCCTCTTCACTCGAGGTGAGCAGCATCTGCATGCCGAGGCAGATGCCAAAGAGGGGCGTCCCGCTCTCGGCGACGGCCAGTAAGTCCTCGCGGATCGGGTCAGCGTTCTCGATGCCCTCGCGGAACGCGCCGACACCGGGGAGGACGACGCCGTCGGCTTCGGCGAAGGCTTCGGGGTCGTCGGTGATCGTTACGTCGGCACCGGCACGCTCGAGTCCGCGGGTGACACTGCGGAGGTTCCCGAGCCCGTAATCGACGACGACGACGTCGGCGACCGTCTCCTCGGGGGTAGCCGTGGTCGTGCTCATTGGGGAACGTGGGAGACGGAGGGCCAAGTGCGTTGCCCTTGGCGAAAGAGTCCCCGAACACAACCGCCGGAGGTAAAACACGCACCCACGTAGAACGAACGAATGCGTGGGCCAGGACTCCTCTGGATGCTTCAGACCGCCGTGGGACTCTCGATGGCCGGCCCGATGTTCGTCGTCGGCCTCGAGTTCTTCCGTTCGGGCCGAACAGCCGCCGGCGTCGGCTTTTTCGGTCTCGGACTCGTTGCGCTGTACTTCCCGACGTACCTGCTAAACCGGATCGGCGGTCCCCGCACGTGGATCCGCCGGCGGCTTGGACGGGACAAAGACGGGCCAGAAGCCGACAGGGAGACCTCGAGTCTGCTCGAGCGGCTTCGGAACTGGTGAGCAGAATTATACTGCTGGGCAAAAGTACGTGAACAGCCGGCTGGGGAAGTGAGAACAGAGGGCCAGGAAACCGGACGGTGTCCGGTGACGAGCGGCCCGGACACATCGGTCAGTAATTCCAGTACTGACGAGCGAGTCGGTATCAGAAGCCGTCGAGACGCGTCTGGCCGCCCCCAGCTCCGTCGACGCCTGCCAGATCCGCCGCCGTCTCGAGGGCCCCCTCGAAGGTCTCCTCCTGGCTTCGGTCGTACAGCGTCGCGGCGGGGTGGACACAGATCAGGACGCGCCGTGGCGTGTCGTCGAGACGGATCTCTTCGACGCTGCCGGCTTCGTTCGTGACCGCGACCGACCGCCCCAGCAGGTGTTGGCTCGGCACTTTCCCCAGCGTGACGATCACCTCGGGGTCGACCAGTTCGATCTCCTGTGTTAAGTAGCCACGGCAGGCCTCGAGTTCCTCGCCGGTCGGATCGCGGTTCTCGGGTGGCCGACAGCGCACGCAGTTTGTGATCCGGACGGCCGATCGCTCGAGGCCGACCGCGAGCAACGCGTCGTCGAGGACCGAACCGCTACGGCCGACGAACGGCTCGCCCTGGCTGTCCTCGTTCGCACCCGGCCCCTCGCCGACGAAAAGCAAGTCGGCGTCCTCGGGACCGGTGCCGTCGACGATCCGACTGCGCGAGTCGACGAGTGCGGGACATCGCGTACACTTCGTCACCGAGAGCCCCTCCATCTGTTCCATACCTGTAGCTCAAGCGGCTGGCTACTACGTGTTTCGAGTTACGGGAAAAACCGGTCGGCCTGTCGCCCACTCGAGGAGTTATGAACCCCAGAAGTTCTCGCGGCTGCCGAGGCGTTCACGACGGGTTTTGGCCCGGTCGTCACCGTCGTCTTCGTCCGTTTCCTCCGTCTCCCCGTCGGACTCCTCGTCGGGATCCATCGGGAGACGTTCGAGCTCTTCGGCACGGGCGTGGTTGCTGTGGACCCGCGTGATCTCGACGCGAGCGCGTGCCTCCGGGAGCACGCCATCGACCATCACGATGAAGCCGTCCTCGGTCCGTCCGACGCCGGCCCCACTCTCGTGGATGTCCTCGACGTCGACGACGACCTCCTCGCCGGGTTTGACCGGCTGGGTCTTCAGATCCTGGATCGGCTGGCTGTAGTGGTTACACCACTGCTTTCCACCCCGGTCCCCGTAGTGTTGACATCCCATTCCCGAGATGCGTTCGGAGAAACTCGGGCAGTCGTCCGCGAGTGGGCAGTCTGCCATAGGTCACAGTACCCACGGAGCCGTTAAACCGCTTGCGTCTCGAGAACGCCTCAGGAGGAACAGTCGGTCCGCTAACGCGGTTTCGAAAACATTTACGTGTGGGGGAATGAAGGCGAATACATGAAAGCGCTCGTCACAGTAAAAGAAGTCGCGACCGTCGACGACACGTTCGAGATCGACGGGACCGCGATCGCAGAGCAGTACCTCGATGCGGATCTAAACGAGTGGGACGAGTACGCGATCGAGGAAGCCGTTTCCCTCCAGGAAGCGGACGTCATAGAGGAAGTCGTCACCGTCACCATCGGTCCGGAGGACGCCGAACAGACGATCCGACAGGCCCTGGCGAAAGGTGCCGACCGGGCGATCCGCGTCTGGGACGAGGCCATAGAAGGCGTCGACTTACTCGACGTCGGTGCGAAGACGGCGATCCTCTCGGCGGTCGTCGAGGCCGAGGACCCCGACCTCGTTCTCTCGGGGGTCCAGTCGGGTGACGACAGCTTCGGCGCGACCGGCGTCTCCGTCGCCGAGGAGGTTGGCTACCAGTGGGGCGCGGTCGTCAACAGTCTCGACCTCGAGGCGGGTGCCGACATCGCCTCGGTC
>LFFM01002782.1_pt1 | contig 11337 bp, 7 predicted proteins | sample 643131 | NCBI WGS metagenome assembly LFFM01 (sample SAMN03777445, study PRJNA286221) | soda lake metagenome | biome: soda lake; feature: Kulunda steppe; material: water; isolation source: sample Tc-Br brine of Tanatar trona crystallizer | place: Russia: Kulunda steppe | collected 2011-07
CGGGAGAGCTTCCAGCCGGCCTCTCGGAGTGTCTCGAACGCCGCGTCGGGGAGGTCGACCGCGACGAGTGGGAGCTCGGGCTCCACCACGTCGTACCCCCGAGCGACGAGCTCGTCTGCGAGCCAGGTGGCGTCGGCCGCGGCGCGTTCGGCGGCCTCGCGGTAGCCGTCGGGCCACAGCGCCTCCATCGCGGCGACCGCGCCGGCGACACCTGCGCCGCTCCGGGTGCCGTTCAACGTCGCCTGCGACCGGGTCTCCAGGTAGGGGGTGTCGACCGCGAGCGCGTCCAGCGCGGCGGGGTCCCGCGCGAGCAACCCGCCCGCGGGGACGACCCCACGGCCGCACTTGTGTGGGTCGATCGTCAGCATGTCGACGGGGGCGTCCGCGAACGACCAATCGTGGTCGGTGAACGGCAGGAGGAACCCGCCCCACGCGGCGTCGACGTGGAAGAACGCCCCCGCGTCGTGGGCGATCCGACCCAGCTCAGGGATCGGGTCCACCCGACCGTACTCCGTCGTGCCCGCGACGCCGACCACGAGCGCGGTCGCGTCGTCGACGGCGGCCGCGACCGCGTCGACGTCCGCCCGGTACTCGTCGTCGACCGGGACGGTCCGGAGCTCGACGCCGAGCACCTCGGCGGCCTTGTGGACGGAGAAGTGGACGCTTTCGGGCGCGACGACGTTGACGTTGGCGGCAGCGTGGCGGTTCCGCGCCGACCGCACCGCCTGGAGGTTCGCTTCGGTCCCGCCGCCGGCGACGTATCCGGACGCCTCGGTCGGCGTCGGGTGGTCCGTCACCGTTGCGAGCAGCTCGACGGCGCGTTCTTCGAGGGTCGCAACCGTATCGTACGTCGCTGGGTCGCCGGGGTTCGTCGCGAGGAAGCGTTCGGCGGCCTCGCGAGCGGCCGGATGTGGCTCCGTACACATCGAGGAGAGCACCCGGTCGAACGACTGCGGTTCGGGGGTCTGCATTCGCGCTCTATTCACCGTGCCGACGGTTTACGGTTCCGTTCCTGACTGCCGAGCACAGCGTCGCCTCAGCGAACCGAATCGAGGAGGAGCCGCTGTTCGACTCGCTTGACCTCGTGTTGGACGTCGCGGACGGCGTCGATGTTCGCGGAGATGGAGGAGACGCCCTCCTCGACGAGGAACTCCACCATCTCGGGTGTCGAGCCGGCCTGTCCGCAGATGCTGGTGTCGACGCCGCGCTCGCGACATCGCTCGATGGTGTCACCGATCAGCCGTAACACGGCCGGGTGGAGCTCGTCGAAGCGGTCGGCGACGTGGCCGTTGTTGCGGTCGACTGCCAGCGTGTACTGGGTGAGGTCGTTGGTGCCGAACGAGGCGAAGTCGATGCCTGCGTCGGCGAGGTCGTCTATCAACAGTGCGCTCGCAGGTGTCTCGATCATCACGCCCCACGTGTGTGTTTCGGGGTCGATACCGGCCTCCCGGAGATGCCGTTTCACGCCCTCGACGTCCGTCGCGTCGTTGACGAGCGGGAACATCACTTCGACGTTGTCGTACCCCATCTCGATGAGTCGCCCGAACGCCGCGAGCTCCTGTTTGAACGGCTCCGGCTTGTCGAGACTCCGACGGACGCCGCGCCACCCGAGCATCGGATTTGGCTCGATCGGCTCGCCCTCGCCGCCCTCCAGCTCGCGGAACTCGTCGGTCGGCGCGTCGATGGTTCGCACCCGGACCGGCCGCGGATAGAACTCGTCGGCGACCGCACGGATCCCGTCTATCAGCTCGTCTTGGTACGCACGCGCGCCGTGGTCCGCGATGTACCGCTCCGGCGTCTTCCCGAGCGAGAGTACCATGTGTTCGATCCGTAGGAGGCCGACGCCGTCGGCCCCGGTCGCGGCCGCCCGCTCGGCCGCTTCCGGGATCGAGACGTTCACTTTCACCTCCGTCGCGGTCATCGGTTTCACCGGCGTCTCGGGTCGTGCTGCCTCCACCGGCTCGAACTCCTCGGCGGGCTCGGCCGTCTCGTCCGCGCCGGCCCGCACCGTTCCCTTGTCGCCGTCGATGGTGACGCGGTTGCCGTCCCGCAACACCCGTGTCCCGTTACCCGTCCCGACGACGGCGGGGACGCCGAGCTCCCGGGAGATGATCGCCGCGTGACTCGTCATCCCGCCCTCGTCGGTGACGATCCCGCCGGCGCGTTTCATCGCCGGCACCATGTCCGGCATCGTCATCTCCGTGACTAGCACGTCCCCCTCGCCGACTTGGTCGAGGTGGTCGAGCTTGTCGACGATCCGCACGCCCCCCGACACGACTCCCGGACTCGCGCCGAGGCCGTCGACGAGCACGTCGCCGCCGTCGGCGTCCCCGCCCCGCCTCGTTCCCTCCGTGTCCTCTCCGTCCCCCTTTACGCCGCCACCCCCGTCGCCGGTGGCTCGGTCTCCGTTCCCGTGACCCCCGCCGCCGGTGGCTCGGTCTCCGTTCCCGTGACCGTCGTCGCCGATGGCGAGGCCCGTCGTCCCACCGTTGTTTCCACCACCTGCCGTCGCGTCGCCCGCGTCCTCACGGATCGTCGTGATCGGGCGGGACTGGAGCATGAATATCTCGTCGTCGAGGATCGCCCACTCGACGTCCTGTGGCGTCCCGTAGTGTGACTCGACGCGTTCGCCGAGCGCCACCAGCTCCTCGATTTCCGCGTCCGAGAGGACGCGGGCGCTTCGCCGGTCGTCTTCGATATCGAGCTGGACGGTTTCGCCGGTGTCGGGGTCTTTCACCATCTCGACCTTTTTCTCGGCGACCGTGACGGTCTCGACGGTGCGACTCTCGCGATCGTACACGTAGTTGTCCGGCGAGACGGTCCCGGACACGACGGCCTCTCCGAGCCCCCAGGCCGCTTCGACCGTCACCTGCGGGTCGCCGGTCGATGGGTGGCTCGTGAACAACACGCCCGACTTCTCGGCGTCGACCATCCGCTGGACGACCACCGCGATGTCGACGTCCTCGTGAGGGAACCCGCGCTGCTGGCGGTAGTAGATCGCTCGCTGAGTGAAAAGCGAGGCCCAGCACTCTTTCACCCGCTGAAGCAGGCCCGCTTCCCGGACGTTGAGGAACGTCTCCTGCTGGCCGGCGAACGACGAGTCCGGCAGGTCCTCCGCGGTCGCCGACGACCGGACGGCGACGAACGCCTCGTCGTCCTCGGTGCCCATCGAGCGATAGCTCGTCAGGATCTCATCACGGACCGATTCGGGGAACGGGGTCTCGATGATCAGTTCGTGAGCCGTCGCCTCGGCTTCGCGAAGCGCGCTCGAATCCTCGGGGTCGACGTCGACCGCCTCGAACAGGTCCTCGTCGATCCCGGCCCCCTCGATGAACGAGCGGTACGTCTCCGCCGTGACGACGAATCCGGGCGGGACCGGTAGCCCCGCACTGATGAGTTCACCCAACGACGCGCCCTTGCCGCCGACGATCCCGACATCGTCGGCGTCGACTTCCTCCAGCCAGAGTACTCCCATTCGTTACCCGGGGGTACCGCGAGGCGTCCAATGAATCTTCCGACAAACGCAACCCCGAATAAAATATTACTCGGGTGTGAGTTAGCTGCTTCTGTTGGTTGCCTTCCGTGAATACGGAGAGCCGGAGGGAACGCCTCGTGTTTTACCGCGGGGATGGATCCGACACGCCCTCCGCGTAGCCGACGAAACCGTACTGAGTTCGCTACTCGGTGCGACAAGAGGGCCGAAACGTCGGGGTGTGACGAACCGCTCGTGGGTCCGTGCGTACTGCTCGGCCGTTTCGCACCTATACTTATCTCCTGATGTATGTGTGACTCCTGTAACGTGTTACAGACCCCGAAACACCCCCCTCACAGAAATACGAGGAGGAAGCCCGCGACTTCAGTCGTGGGTCACTGACATCGACTCCAACCGCAACCGTTCCTCGGCGAGGAGTCGTCTCCAGTAGCCGAACAGCCAGCTGTCGAGCTCGTACGCTTCGTCGACGCGGCTGACCCACCGGTCGTCGGCGAACAGCAGCGTCTGAAACCGCCGCACGTCGGACGAGAGCCGGTCGCGACCCCCACCGTAGTACGCCAGCGACTCGGTCCGGGTCCGGTCGAGGAGATCCGCCGGGACGAGTATCCCGTCAGCCGCGGCCGTGTAGACGAACCACTCCAGGTGGAGAAGCGCGTCGGCGAGCAGGAACCGTTGGCGGAACCCGGAAACGCTTTCGAGCGCGGGGCGACCCTCGATCCGGACGTCCGTCGGTCGGGAGAACCGTGGGGCGGTAACGGTGACACCGGCGGCTTCCGCGACCGTCCCGGCCACCTGACGGAGCCGCCAGTCGCCATACCGAACGGGAGCGATCAGCGCCGCTTCGTACCACAGCGGCATCCACTCACAGTACGGTTCCGAGAACGCGCCGTCCGCGAGGAGCGTCGCCGCGACCGACCGGGCACCGTCGGGAGATAGCCCGGTCGGATCGTGTGCGAGCTGCGTCGCGACCGCGTCGCCGTCGATCTCGTCAGTTCCCTCGAACCCCATCCCGTCGGCGACGCGTCGGGTGTACGCTCGGCTCGCAGCGTACCAGTCCGCGAACTCGTTCGGCGCGGTCAGTTGGAGGAGACGAAGGACAGTGATACCACGCCTACGAACGGGGTGGACAAAACCGCTCCGGCGGCGGTCGGTCCGATCGCTCCCGGCGATCGGTCGAGATCCGTGGTCACTCGTCGACACCCGACGTTCCGTCGGTTTCTAACACGCCGTCGAGCCCCCACTCGTCCGCGCGCGCTTCCGCCTCGGCGCGAGCCTGTTCGCGGATCGCTTCGATCCGGTCGTCGTCCGCGAGGAACGCTTCGATCGCGTCCGGATCGTCGTCGGTGCCGTCGAGACGGTCCGCGGGCGCGGCCTCGCGGGTTCGGTCGGCGAGCGCGGGGTCGTCGGCGAGTGCCGTCGCGACCGATCCCGGCGACACCCGAAGCGACTCCTCCCGGTGCGCGGTCGCCAGCGCCCCGTCCGGGACGGCGTACAGCTCGACCCGATAGGGACCGGGCACCGCGAGCTCCGCGAGGGCGTCCGGGCCGCCCCGATCGCTCACCGTGTTGTACGCCAGCACGGGAACGCCGTCGTCGAAGGTGACCACGCCGCGGGCCTCTCCCGCGAGCAACAGCGTGTCCTGCGGGACGAGCGTCGCGTACCCCGTCAGCTCGCGGTCGAGCGCGGTCGCCAACGGGGTCGCGACGTCGGAGACGACCCGGGACCGTAGCAGGTCACCACGGGGGATCCGGAGCTCCGATGGCTCGCCGTCGACCCCTGTCGATCCGGGCGTCGTGGCGGTCTCCGACCCGTTCGGCGCGTCCGGCGTATCGGTCCGCCGCGTCATGGCGTGTCCGGGACGACTGCACTCTTGAACCGGGCCGCGACCGCGTCGCCGTCACCGTCACGCACTGCTAACCGCGCGGCGGCGTCTCGGTACCGTGCCGCGGGTTCGCTGTCGGGGGCGTGCGCGAGGAGGGGTTCGCCGTTTCGGCGGGCCGCACGGACGACGTCGCTGTCGGGGACGCTCGCGAGCACCGGGCCCCCGAAGTGTCTGCTGGCACCCTCGGCCACGTCGGCGGCTTCCTCGCGGACCTTGTTGAGAAGCACGCCGGCGGTCTCGGTGCCGTACGATCGGGCGTACTCCTGTACTTTCAGCCCGTCCGAGAGCGCGGGGATCGTCGGCTCGACGACGATCACGACGCGGTCGGCCAGCACGACGGGCAACACCGCCGACTTCGAGGCGAGGGCCGCGGGCGAGTCCAACAGCAGCACGTCCGTGTCGCCCGCGAGCTCGGCGACGACCGCACGGAGCCGAGCTGGGTCGGCAGCCTCGAACCCGGCCAGCGACGTGCCACAGGGGACGACGGACATCCCGAACCGGTCGTACGTCGCCTCCGAGACGTCGGTCGCCGTCCCCTCGACGAGGAGGTCGTGAAGGGTCACCGTCGCGTCGTTGAGACCGGTGTGGAACAGCAGGTTCGCCATCCCGGTGTCGGCGTCGACGACGGTGACGTCGTACTCGTCGGCCAGCGCCATCCCGAGCGCCAGTGTGCTCGTCGTCTTACCGGTGCCGCCCTTCCCGCTGGCGACCGCGAACGCCTCTACCATGCCTTCCGGTCCGCGTCCGGCGAGTAAAGGTTGTCTATCGCGGTTCCACCGCGCTCGGGACAGCGTTTTGTCCGTCCGCGTCGATTTACAAGTATGCCTACTGTCGTTGGCGCACCGACGTTCCGCGACATGATCGACGCGGCGCGCCGCGGTGAGCGGTCGTTCACGGTCGTCGATACTCGACCGACGGACGACTTCGAGAGCTGGCGTATCGCCGACTCGATCAACTACTTTTATAAGCCGTTCCACGAGTTCGACCTCGGCGCGTTCGAGCGTGAAACCGGGCTGTCCGCGTCCGACACGGTCGTTACGACCTGTGCGAAGGGGAAGGCGTCACTCGATCTCGCCACGGAGCTCGAAGCTGCCGGGTATGACGAGGTGGTGGTCGTCGACGACGGGATGCGCGGCTGGTCGGCCGTGTACGACCGTGTCCCCGTTCCGCTCCCCGACGCCGGCGACGACCCCCTCGACGTGGTCCAGATACAGCGCCGCGCGAAGGGGTGTCTCGGCTACCTCGTCGTCGGCGGACGGGGGGATTCCGACGACTCCCGTGTCGCGGTCGCTGATTCCGACGACTCCCGTGTCGCCGTCGCGATCGACGTCTCGCGACACGGGGAGGAGTGGCGCGCGGCCGCCGCGGCACACGACGCCGAGATAGCGGCCGTCCTCGACACCCACGTTCACGCCGACCACCTCTCCGGTGGGCGCGCGCTCGCGAACGAGCTCGACGTTCCCTACGTCCTGCCGGCCGCGGCCGCCGACCGCGACGTGGCGTACGCGTTCGAACCGCTCGAACGCAACGAGACCCTCGACGTCGGTGGTGTCGACGTGAAGGCGCTCGCGACGCCCGGTCACACCGACGACATGGCGAGCTACCTCGTCGGTCGGTCGGCCGTGCTCACGGGCGACACGCTTTTTACCGACAGCGTCGGCCGAACCGAACTGCAGTTCGCGGCCGACGAGGAGGGTGAGGGAGCGCAAACGGACGAGTCCGAGACCGAAGCAGCCGGCGCGCGCGAGGGCGCGGAGCGGTTGTACGACTCGCTTCACGGCACGCTGCTCGCCGAACCGGACGCCGTAGCCGTGTTGCCCGGGCACTTCTCCGTCGCGAACGACGGAACGACCGGCGACGTGACGCCGGGCGAGCCCGTGGCGACCACGGTCGGCGAGGCTCGCACGGGGATCGACGTGCTCGACCGGGACCGGGGATCGTTCGTCGAGCGGATCACTGCGACGCTCCCGGAGAAACCACCCAACTACGAGTCGGTGATCGCGGCGAACCGCGGGGTCGAGTCGCCGCCCGACGAGGTCTCGGCCATCGAACTGGAGCTCGGGCCGAACCGCTGTGCCGCCGAGACGGGGCCCGAAACCGAAGCGGACGACTGAGCACGGACACGGGCGACAGGCCGCCGGATCAGACGTTCTGCAGCGCGGACGTCCCCCAGCTCAGACGTCCTGTAGTTCCGCGTCCTGAAGCGCCTCGTTGAGGTCGGCGCGAACGCGCTCGCCGGTCTCGCGGTCCATCGCGGTCGTGACGATCCGATTTTCCTGCACGCTGGAGCCATCCCGCAGGAGGAGCCGGACGTTGCCGTTCGTGCCCGCGCGGGTCGCCTTCGCCCGGAGGCCGGTTCGGGACCCGGTCCCGCCGGCGTCGATCGGACCGGGAACGATCTTCTTGACGTGCGGATGAGAGGCGACCGTCTGAACGGCCTTTCGTCCCTTTCGATCCCCGATCAGCGTCGAGTGGGAGCCGCCGATCTTCTCGCGTGGCGGGGTCTCGACCACGTCCAGCGCGCGGTCACCCCGTCGGTCGAGCACCCATCGGACGACGTCGCTTTCGATCGATCCACGGTCGTTCTCTGACGTCTCGGCTCCGCCGTTACGACCGCGGTTCGATCCGCTCGACTCGGCGTCCGGCACGCGGTAGAACTCGTGGTGAAGCTGTGCGCGCGTCTCACGGAGAGGATCGCGTTCGCCCGCCGCATACACCGTTTCGGGGCGTTTGCGCCGGACCTCGTCGGCGACACGCCCGGCGAAGTTGCGGAGCTGTATCTGGCTCAGCTCCCTGTCGCTCTCCGGCCGGGTCGTCACCGTGGTGTGGCCGACCACCTCCGCTTCGTCCAGCATCGTGAGCTCGGCGCGGTCCGTGTCGAACTCGACGACGACCCCGTCACTGTTCGCCGTGTTGCAGGTGAGACAGTAGTCCCCGGGCTTCTCGAGGGGCGTCCCACACTGCCGGCAGTCCATACCGACCGGAGGGGCGTAGCGCGTAAAAACGCGTCCGTTCCAGGCGATGCCGTTCCGACCGCTGGCGACCCGCGAAAGAGTATATAAATAGCCGATGCTATCTACTGAGGGCGTATATAAATGGCTGATGACAACTCCCGAGTGGGTATATAAGTGAACGACGGAAACCGCTGCGAGAGTATATATAGGAACGACGCGGTGGCGCGCCCGCTCGCGCCTTATAAAGGCGCGAGCGGTCCGCGAGGCTGGGGAGGCGTGAGGTGCGGTGCAGAGCCGTACGGAGCCGTGCGATTCCGAAGCGGCCGGATCGCCGGGAACGACATCGCCTCGACCTATGTAAGCCGGCATCCGATTCGCGATGCCGCTGTCCACACGGCCGACGCCGCGCTGCACACGCCGCTCCCGACATCCGGCGCTATTCGAACGCGGCGATCCCGGTGAGGTCCTCGCCGAGGATCAGGCTGTGAATGTCGTGGGTGCCCTCGTAGGTGTACACGGTCTCCAGGTTGGCCATGTGCCGCATCGGCGAGTAGTCGGTGGTGATCCCGTTGCCGCCGAGCATCTCACGGGCGATCCGCGACTGGTCCCGGGCGGTCCGGACGTTGTTGCGTTTCGCCATCGAGACGTGTTGTGGTCGGAGGTCGCCCCGCTCTTTCAGCTCCGCCAACCGGTAGGCGAGCAGTTGTGCGGTCGTGATCTGCGTCGCCATCTCCGCGAGCTTCTCCTGTTGGAGCTGGAACCGGGCGATCGGCCCGCCGAACTGGTCGCGGTCGAGCGCGTACTCCCGCGCCTGCTCGAAGCAGTCACGGGCCGCACCGACTGCGCCCCACGCGATCCCGTAGCGAGCCTGTGTGAGACACGAGAGCGGCCCCTTCATCCCCTCGACGCCCGGAAGGCGGTTCTCGGCCGGGATCCGAACGTTCTGGAGGCTGATCTCGCCGGTGATCGATGCGCGAAGCGAGAGCTTGTCGTGGATCTCGTTCGTCGTCACGCCGTCGCGGTCCGTCTCGACGAGGAACCCACGGACGGGGCTGCCTTCGGCGGACGTCTCGCGCGCCCACACGACCGCGACGTCGGCGATCGGGGAGTTCGTGATCCAGGTCTTCGAGCCGTTCAACACGTACTCGTCGCCGTCCGCTTCGGCACGCGTTTCCATCGCAGAGGGGTTCGACCCGTGTTCGGGTTCCGTCAGCCCGAAGCAGCCGACCGCCTCACCCTCGCCGAGCGCCGGAAGCCAGTGTTCCTTCTGCTCGTCGCTCCCGAACGCGTGGATCGGGTACATCACGAGCGCGCCCTGGACGCTCGCCATCGAGCGGAGCCCGGAGTCACACGCCTCCAGCTCCTGCATCAACAGCCCGTACGCCGTCTCGGAGACGTTCGGCAGACCGTAGCCGTCGAGGTTAGGGGCGAAAAAGCCCATCTCGCCCAGTTCCGGGATGATCTCCGTCGGGAACGTTCCCTCCTGGAAGTGGTCACCGATGTCCGGTCGAACGCGGTCCTCGACGAACTCCCGGGCCGTGTCCCGGATCAGCCGCTCTTCCTCGTCGAGATCCGACTCCAGCCCCACGTAATCGAGCATGAACGACCATGGGGGTCGGGTGGGCAAAAACGGATCGGGGGTCGGCGTGGGGAGAGCCACGAGGTCGGCGTGGGGAGAGCCACGAGGTCGGCGTGGGGAGAGCCACGGTGGCGATGCTCCCTGCCCAGCTACGCCAGCCGTTCGCGCGCGTACTTCGCCAAGAGTGGCAGGTCGTCCAGATGGATCAACTTCGCCATCGCTCGTTTCTCGCCACGGTTGGCCTTCGCGAGCGTGTCGTCGTCGGTTCGCCGGAGGTCACGCATCAATCGGTCGTAGCGCTCGTTCGGCGCGAGATACAACAGTTCAGTCAGCAACAGCCGCGCGTTCATCCGTGGGGCGACCTCCTCGTGCCAGAGCTGGTCGTACAGCGCGAGGCTATCGGCGTCCGTCGGCCGGTCCGCGTCGGTCAGACACCGATCGATGGTGGCTGCGGCCGCTCGCGCGGACTTCATCCCCTTGTGGATCCCCTCGCCCCACAGCGGGTCGATCGTCGGCACGGTGTCACCGATGGCGATGAACCCGTCCGTGTGCATCTGACCGGGCCGCTGGATGTGTGCGGAACCCCGGTGGACCTTCCCCTCCAGCACCTCGGCGTCCGCGAACCGTGGGTCGTTCTCGATCCAATCTTCGAGGTAGCCGTCGACAGTTTGGCCCTCTTTCGCGAACTCCCGGTGGCGGTCGTTCTGGATGTAACAGATCCCGACCTTTGCGGACGTCTCGCCGGTGGCGAATATCCACGAGTAACCGCCCGGCGCGATGTCATGGTCCAATCGGAGCATCATCGAGCGGCGCAGGTCGGCGAACTCGGGATGGTCGAGCTCGACCCCTTCCATCTCGTACTCGATCCCGATCGCCTGGTTTTCCCGCTCGAGGTCGACGACATCGAGCGCCTGCGCGATCGGCGCGGCCGGCCCCGTCGCGTCGACGACGACGTCGGCGTACACCTCCTCGTCGCCGGCGTATGTGACGCCCTCGATGACACCGTCGTCGTCGAGGATCGGCCGGGAGACGCGCGCGTCGAACCGGTACTCAGCGCCGGATTCGCGGCCGTCCTCCACGAGGAACCGTTTGAACTCCGCGAACTCCAGTACCGCCCCCGGCTGGTAGGACTCGTAGTAGTCGGCGGGCGACTCCAACACCACGTCGTCGGTGAACGACATCACGACGTCGTCGGGGATCCCGAACGACGCCATCATGGAGGGGAACGTCCCGGCCGTGGACTTGTTGCTCTGTCGCGGGAACTCCGCTTCCGATTCGGTTTCGAGGACGACGACGTCGTAATCACGGGCCGCCAGATCGCGGGCACACTGTGCGCCCGCCGGGCCGGCACCGGCGATGGCGACGTCGTAGCGATCGGACATACACGTTACATACGGATCCGTGTAATTAGACTTGCCGGAACGGAACG
>LFFM01002767.1_pt1 | contig 11333 bp, 13 predicted proteins | sample 643131 | NCBI WGS metagenome assembly LFFM01 (sample SAMN03777445, study PRJNA286221) | soda lake metagenome | biome: soda lake; feature: Kulunda steppe; material: water; isolation source: sample Tc-Br brine of Tanatar trona crystallizer | place: Russia: Kulunda steppe | collected 2011-07
CGATACGCCCTCGGCATGGAGGCGCTCTTTGAGCGGTCTGTCGTTCGTCACGACGTATTCCGCATCCACGGTGTAGGTGAGTTCGATGACTGCATCGTCCGCGTAGGTATGTTCGGTTTCCCGTTGTTCACAGCGTGCAAGCAAATCCAGGCCGACGCTTGCGGCGGTGGCTTCGGTCCCTGAGCCGTCGGCCAGTTTCTCCAGTTCCGCGACGACCGCTTCGGGAACCAGATAGGTCGGTTTTCCAACCAGCCGTTCGACCTCGTCAAACAGCCTGACGTTTGATTCGACGGGCATCATCAGTGCGTTGGTATCGAGGACGACGTTCACTGTAGCGTTCCGAAGCCGATGAGTCGCCAGCGTGCACCGACGCGGCGATTGATTGCAATCTTAATTCCCGGTTCGGCACAGACCGGCCGTTTGAGTGCGACTTCACACTCGCCATCTCGGGCACTCGTCACTGAACCGACTGTTGTCGCGGTGCCAACGGTCAGCATGAGCGGTTCGCCGGTCGAAATATCGTCGATGGTGTCGCTCTCGTCGCCACCGACAACCCGGTCAAGCAGCGTCACTTCCATCGTGAACTGCTCGTGAGTCGGTGGCAGCGTTCCTGGTGGCCCGGCGACCTGTCCAGCCAGTGCGTCACCTTTGGTGATAGCTGGGTCGAGTCCGGTTCCGACACCAAGCAACCCGCCCGGAGTCGCTTCGTCAACTGATTCGCCACCAGCCTGCAGCGACCGAATCGTCGTCTCGATTGGCTCCCATTCGGTCTGGCCGCCGTGTTCGCGTTCGCGGCCGGGTCGAAGCTCAATTGCTTCATCAGGGGTGAGCTTTCCCTGCACGAGCGTGCCGCCAAGAACACCGCCAATAAGCGAGTCCCAGGTGGTTCCTGGCCGGTTGATATCGAAACTGCGAGCGATCTGCATCCGTGCATCCGCAGCAGGGTCGCGCTCCGGCGTTGGAATCTCCTCCTCGATGGTCTGAATCAACAGGTCAAGGTTGACCTCTTGTTGGGCGCTGACCGGGACGATCGGTGCATCCTCAGCGACCGTGCCTTCGACGAACGTCTGAATCTGTTCGTAGTTCTCTCGCGCTCGCTCGGCATCGACGAGGTCGATTTTGTTCTGTGCGATGACGATGTTCTCGATACCGATGATATCGAGTGCCATCAGGTGTTCTTCTGTCTGTGCCTGTGGGACTTGCTCGTTAGCGGAGACGACGAGGACGGCACCGTCCATCAACGAGGCACCTGAGAGCATCGTCGCCATCAGGGTCTCGTGACCCGGTGCATCGACGAACGAAACCGTTCGCAATACCTCGCTTTCCGTGCCGTCAGGACATTCTGGCTCAACGGTATAACAGTCAGGCGCGTCCAGCTCTGGACACTGCCTGAACGTCGAATCAGCGTAGCCAAGCCGAATAGAAATACCGCGTTTCAGCTCTTCAGAGTGCTGGTCCGTCCACTCGCCGCTCAAAGCCTGCACGAGCGTCGTTTTCCCATGGTCGACGTGGCCGACCAACCCGATGTTTACCTCCGGTTGTTTGTTCGCTGTCATCTCGGGAGTAATATGGGTTGAGTTATCCTCCTGCGGGTGATAAACTTACTGTTTTGCCAGCGCAGCCTGTAATCATCCTCTCTTTGCTTGCCCTGTCGCGTGCTGTTGTCAACGACAGGTTCAGGTGGTTCTCACTACGAATTATCTCACAAGCAGATGCAACGGACAGTCAATTCGGCTGACGGAACGCCAATTGTGTACGAGCAACACGGTACAGGGACACCCATTGTCTGTCTCCATGGTACCGGCGTCACCCGTGAGATGTGGTATGGGATTGCGGGGGAACTTGCTGATGAGGCCGCAGTTATTGCCGTTGACCGCCGCGGCCGGGGCGAAAGCGGCGACACCGAGCCATACGCGTTCGAGCGCGAACGCGAGGATGTGGAGAGCGTCATCGATTCGCTCGACGAAGAACCCATTCTCGTGGGAAGTTCCTTCGGCGGGTTGCTTGCACTCACTGTTGCCCAAACACGGTCAATTGCTTCGCTGGCGCTCTATGAACCGCCATTACCAGCCCTTACTATCGGCGAGGGTGAATCGCTTGCGGCGCGCATGGAAGACCATCTCAACAGTGGTGAGCGAGAAGCTGCGGTCAAACTCTTCTTTACCGAAGCGGCGGGTGCAGAGCACGTCGAGCACTGGCCTATCTGGCCGGCGTGTGTCGACCTCGCCGAGACGATGGTTCGGGAGTGTCGTATTGTCGAATCCTTCGACCTCGACGGTATCGATATCTCGGTCCCAACGCTGTTGTTCACCGGTGAGTACAGCCCTGCATACCTACAGGAGGGCATCGCAATTCTCGACGGACAGATAGCGGACTCGCGAGTCGTTACCATCGAAGGAGCCGGCCACGCTGGCGTTGCGACCGCCTCAGCGCAGGTCGCTGAGGCACTTTCTGCAGAACTGCTCTAGCGTTGGTCAACGTCGCCAGTTCCCATCGATAAGCTTGCCAAGTATCCCGCTCGGCAGCCCGAGGCGAATGAGTCGGTCAAACCACGCCGACGGAAGCAGCCACTGTAATCTCGGGAGCCAGCGAGCGCGTGCGCCCACACGGTAGCGAGCGTTCGGTGACACAGCACAGGTCGCATCAACCACCGTTGTGGCAACTGTTTCGACGTCAGTCGAACGCGGTCCGTATCCGTCGAACGACCGGTACTCCTCGGCGTAAGGACTGTCGTCTTTTTTACGCAGATTCTCCGCTGCTCGTTCGTTCAATCCCGTTTGCACGGGTCCGGGTTCGACGAGGGAGACCGAGACACCGCACGGCCCGACTTCACGGCGAAGCGCATCAGCATAGCCCGCAAGACCCGCTTTTGCTGTGCTGTATGCACCGTGGTAGGGCAGTGGGACTGCCCCTGCCATGGAACCGACGATGACGATACGTCCTCCTCGCTCACGGAGCGTCGGCAGCGTGGCCTGAACGAGCGTATGGACGGCGACAAGGTTCGCCTCTAGGTGGCGCGACAGCTCTGCCGGTGAACACTCCTCTAGCGCACCGAGTTGATACCAGCCGACACAACTGATGACGGCATAGGGTTCGATAGCGTCGACTGCCTCGCGAACCGCAACGCTATCTCGGAGGTCAACCTGTTTCGTCTCGATAGCCTGCGGAAGCGAATCAAGCGCCGTTCCATCGATATCGAGACCCACGACATCGATATCGCGTTCGTGGAGTTGAGCCACGACGGCACGGCCGATTCCACCGCCAGCTCCAGCGACGATGACGCACATAGCAGGCTGTTCGCCTCCGTGATACAAAGGTCACCGTGTCTATTCTCTGCCGATTAATTTCGACAATTGTTGAAACAAGATTTAAGCACTGTCGAACCTACCGTTCCGTTGAGTATGCCAGTTCCATACCGAAAATCCCACTCTGTTCGCAACGATTTCCAAGGACGGACCTACGCCTGTCCGAACTGTCACGAGACGATGGACGCAACCCGTTCTCAGCATGTCTGTGTATCCTGTGGTCACGTCTCCAGACGAGGGGCGGACTAACAAGCCGACGACATCAAATACGCACGGCGTGAGCTACGGGTATGGGTTGGTTGCAGCGGCTACTTGGCACGGAACCATCGGCGGAGCGGTCGGTTTCCACAACGCAGGTCGGCCTGTTTGTGGATGGGCCGAACGTCTTTCGTGACGAGTTTGATGTCGACCTTGATGAGCTACGTGAACTGGCGACCGAGGAAGGCGACCTCTCGGTGACGCGGCTCTATCTCAACGAGCATGCGACGCCTGCACTCATTCAGGCAGCCGAAGCACGGGGTTACAGCGTCATCACGACGAGCGGCGATGTCGACGTTCGCCTTGCGGTCGACGCGACAGCAGCTGTCGTCGATGCCACTGTCGATGTTCTCGTGATTGTCTCCCGCGATACGGATTTCAAGCCAGTGCTCGAACGGGCCGCAGAGCGTGGTATCCGAACGGTTGCGATTGCCCCCGGCGAGTTTGGCCGCTCGGACGCGCTGCAGAATGCGGCACAGACGGCGATGACACTCGAATAGTAGCTTTGGGGGATGATAGTTGGAAATATGATTACTCAGAATAGGATATTCTCACATATCATACTTTGAACTACGATTATCCAACGTATTTTCTCACCCCGTAGTCAAAGAGGCCGCTTCGGAACGCGACGCTGTCACCCTGTTCACCGTCGACGATGTCGCCTCTGCAGTCCGACGAACTGCATCTCAGCTCGCTAACTTTCCATATATGACAATCCTTTTCGGCCATAGCGCTCGTAGGCAAGCCCATGACAGAACCCGATGCGGAGCAGATACGCGAGCGCCTGACTGCGGTTGAGGACCCGGACCTCGGGGACGATATCGTCTCGCTCGGACTTATCAACGCCATCGATATCGACCACGATGATGAAGTAGTCTATATCGACCTCGTGCTTGGTGCGCCATACTCACCAACGGAAACGGGTATCGCCGGAAGAGTTCGAGAAGAACTCGCCGACCTCTCCTACGAACTTGAACTCTCTGCAACCATCGACCGCAATGTCGACCCGGAGGAAGACATTCTCCCGCACGTGAAAAACATCATCGCCGTCTCCTCGGGGAAAGGTGGCGTCGGAAAGAGCACGCTCGCGGTCAACCTCGCTGCCGGACTGGCTGATATGGGCGCACGGGTTGGCCTCTTTGATGCTGACATCTACGGACCGAACGTTCCGCGGATGGTCGCCTCGGACGAAGTCCCGCAGGCGACGGCCAACGAGACAATCATTCCACCGGAGGCTTACGGGATGAAGCTGATGAGCATGGATTTCCTCCTCGGGGAAGAGGACCCGGTCATCTGGCGAGGTCCGATGGTCCATAAGGTGCTCACACAGCTCTGGGAGGACGTCGAGTGGGGCGCGCTCGATTATATGATTGTGGACCTTCCGCCGGGAACGGGCGATACACAACTGACACTGCTTCAGACTGTCCCGGTTACCGGTGCGGTCATCGTCACGACGCCACAGGAGGTTGCACTTGATGACGCGCGTAAAGGATTACAGATGTTCTCGGAACACGAAACCCCGGTTCTCGGTATCGTCGAAAATATGTCGTCGTTCACTTGCCCCGACTGTGGCGGGACCCACGATATCTTCGATAGCGGCGGCGGCAGGGAGTTTGCCGACCAGGCTGAGATGCCGTTCCTCGGCGAAATCCCGCTGGACACAGACATCAGAAAGGGAGGTGACGGCGGTAAACCGCTCGTCCTTGAAGAGGGTGAAACGAGCGATGCGCTCCGGTCGTTCACCCAGACTACAGCCAACATGCAGGGTATTGTCCACCGAAACGAGCATCGGAACCGGGAGTAAATCTTACAAACTGCTGTGAATATTCGCCTTTTAGTTTGGTTCTTTCAGAAATATCACTATCAGTCGGTCACTTGTTTGACAAGACCGCCGGCCAATCGATAACGAAATCATTTTGCTGGGAACCCTCGGAACAACTGGCAACGAGTGGCTATGCACGGCAACAAACGCAACACGACATGGAGGTGCAAGAACGGTGTCGGATAACCGGGTACTTGTTCCGCTTTCGGCATCGTCGACGAACCGGCAAACAATCGAATACGTGGTCAGAACTGCCCTAGAAGGTGGCCCTGCAACGCTTCGACTGGTCTACGTTCATCCCCCAGAGATACAGGCTGACGACCAGACCGCTCGTGGGCAAGCCGTGGATGACCTGCTCAAGCGCGCTAGCGTCTGGGCGGAAGAAGATAGCAAACAGTTCGAGGCTACACTCACGGTCGAGACGGCCCAGCTCGGAATGGACAAGTATCTGTTCAGTCCATCGGATATCGCCGAGACGATTGCCCGCGATGCAATCGAAACCGATACTGACCGGGTGGTTTTTGACCCTCGCTATGACCCCGGAATCGGTGCACCCTTGCTCCGGCCGCTAGAGTATGAACTCACCAGATTCGATGGGTTCACCGTCGAGGAGGCACCCTCTGGCCGACAGACGCGACGGACACCGTTTCTTGCGCGAACGAGTCTGCCACAGATTGGCGCAATCTTCGTTATTTCGTTCGCCTTCTATCAGATTCTGGCAGCGGACCCGACCTACTGGTTTGAGATTGTGACCGGTGTCGTCTCCGCGGCTATCGTCGCTATTGGCCTGTCACAGGTGACGTTCACCCGTAACCCGACGTGGCAGACGCCCGCTCGATTGGTCCGTCACACTATCTACATCCCGTATCTGCTCAAAGAGATTATCAAATCGAACATCCTGGTTGCTGCCGTCATTCTGCATCCAAAGCTTCCAATCGAACCGCGAATGACGCGTGTTCGTCCTGCTGTCTGGGGAAGCCTCCCGATGACGGCTCTTGCAAACAGCATCACGCTCACGCCGGGAACGCTCACAGTCCGTATCGACGGCAGAACGTTGACCGTCCACACGCTGGTTCCGGCCGCCCGTGAGGGTCTGTTTGCGGGTGATTTGGAGCGAGCGATTCGGTTTGTCTTTTACGGACGCGACGCGGCAAAAATCACGAGCCCGGAAGACCGCGGTGAGGCCGAGCTTATCGACTCGACTGACGAACCAAGTTCGTGGGAAGGGGATGATGGAGGTGCTGACAAATGAGTACCACTGTTTCGCAGGCACTTCAGCCCGCGTTCGCCACTGGCGAGTTCATCACGCAGGTGTTTCTCGTCGCCGCGGCGCTCTTTATGCTGCTTGCCATTGCCATGTTCTATCGGGCGGTCAAAGGCCCAACGACGCAAGACCGCGTGCTGGCGGTGAACGTCCTCGGGACGAACACCGTTGTTGTCCTCGCATTGCTTGGTGCGGGACTTGGCGAACCGTCGCTGCTTGACATTGCCCTGGTCTACGCGCTGCTTAACTTCCTGATGGCCGTCGCCATCTCGAAGTTCACCGTCGAACGAGGTGGTGTGCTATGATAGAGACGGTCAGAACCGTCGCTATCGTCGGATTCATCCTCGTCGGGCTGTTTTTCACCCTCGTCTCGGCGGCGGGAGTGATTCGCCTGCCTGATGTCTATTCGCGTGCACACACCGCATCGCAGGCTGACACGCTCGGCGCAGGATTTGCGCTTGCGGGCGTTGCGCTTGCACTCGGATTCACCACGACGAGTTTCAAGACCGTCCTGCTGTTGTTCTTTATCTTTATTACCAACCCGACGGCCGCACACGCGATTGCCCGTGCCGCAGACGAAGAAGGAATCAAACCGTGGACGACTGATGATGACCGCACTGACGCTGACCTGTACGAGGAGGCGATGACCGATGAGTGAACCTGTCCTCTGGCGAGGTGAGACTCGATGAGCGAACTCTTCGCCGGCGTACTGTTTGCGTTCGTCCTTGCCGCAGCAGTTGCGACGGCTGCGTTCCGCGATACGCTGACGGTTATTGTCGTGTTTGCTGCGTACAGTCTTGGGATGGCGCTGTTCTATGCCTTCTTGCTGGCACCCGACGTGGCGATGACCGAAGCCGCAATCGGCGCTGGCGTGACGACGTTGTTATTGCTGTTGACGCTTGCCAAAACTGTCAGGGAGGACACGGACCAGTTACTTGAGAGCGTCAACGTTCCTGCCGTTCTCGTCTTTGGTGGCTTGCTTGTCGTGATGGTCGCTAGCCTTGGGGAGTTCCCGGCCGTCGGTGCGGACGATGCGATGGCCTGGTATAATCCCGAAGTGACCCAGCATTACATTGCAAACGCCTACGACGATACGGGCGTCGAAAATGCCGTGACTGCGGTGCTTGCAGGCTACCGTGGGTTCGATACCTTCGGGGAGGCTGTCGTGGTCTTTTCGGCTGGCATTGCGACGCTGATTGTCCTGAACAAGGAGGTGTTCACGCGTGAGTGACGCTGATGATGCCGTTACTCGAACGCCACATCAGGACCATCCCGAAAAGATGCGTCTCGACGCTGACTCAGATTCCTACACGGAGAGTCAGATTATCATGACGACGGTGCGAATCGTGGCTCCGTTTGCGCTCACCTACGGGCTCTTTTTGACCTTCCATGGGGCGGATACCCCCGGTGGGAGTTTCCAGGGAGGGGCGATTATCGGGTCGACCGTTCTGATGATTGCCTTTGCCTTTGGCATCGAACCGACCCGTGACTGGCTCGCAAACCGAACTGTCGTTGCGCTTGCCGCAGGCGGAACGGCCGTCTTTACTATCGTTGGATTGATTCCAATGCTCTATGGAGATAGTTTCCTTGCACACCCGTTTTTCGAAGAACAGTGGGGTATCGACACGAAATGGGGGCTCGAAGCCATCGAAATCGGTGGCGTTGCGCCTATCGTTGCCGGCGTCGTGATGGGGCTGTTTTTCGTCATCGCCGCCGGTGCCGTTGCCGAGGAGGTGAGCATGGATGATTGAGATTCTGACCAGTCGGTATACCTACCTGCTGTTTGCCATTCTGCTCGTTATCGGCCTCTATATGGTCGTGGCGAGTTCGAATCTCGTAAAGAAGGTCATCGGCCTGAATCTGTTCCAGACAGCCATCTTCCTGTTTTTCGTCACTACGGCCTACGTCGCTGAAAGCGGTGGTGAGCAGGGGATGGCATCCATCATCCCACAGGATGCCCAGGCATATGACCCGTATGCCAGTCCGCTCCCGCACGTCATTGTCCTCACCGCGATTGTGGTTGGGGTTGCGCTGACGGCGGTTGCACTGGCACTGATTGTCCGCATCTACAGCGAGTACGGAACGCTTGATGAGTCGACCCTACGGGAGGTGCGTGCCGATGAATGAGAGCCTCCTTCCCGGATTCATCATCGCCATCCCGATTCTCGGGGCGACGCTGCCGCTTGCGCTGGGGCTGTTCCGCCAGCAGGTTGGCTGGGCAGTCGCTGCTGTCGTCCTTGCGCTTGAGACGGCTATCGCGACGGTACTCGCCTATTTCATCTACGTTGACGGCCAGCGAGTCGTCCATGCTCTAGGTGGTGAAAACTACGGTCGCCGCGAGGGAGCCGCTGGTGGGTACGAGAGCGAAAGCTTTGCCGTCGGTATCGAACTGGTTGCCGATGCGCTCTCCGGCGCGATGATTCTGCTGATTGCAACGGTCGCACTGCTTGTGCTTGCGTTTTCCCGTCGCTCGGGGCCGCGCGGCAACGCCTTCTACAGCGGCTATCTCCTGCTGACTGGTGGACTGATGGGTGTCGCCATGACCGGCGATCTGTTTAACCTGTTTGTCTTCCTCGAAATTGTCGGTCTTGCAACCTATGCGATGGTTGCGAGTGGCCGACACGCCTCCGCGGCAGTCGCTGCGCTCAAATACCTCATTATCGGGACGGCAGGAGCGTCGCTGTATCTCGTCGGCGTTGGCTACCTCTACGTGCAGACGGGGACGCTGAACATGGTCGACGTCTCGAACTCGCTTGCAGGGAATCCGGAGTGGATAGACGGGCCGCTGTATGGCGACCCACTCACTCTCGGTGCGTTTGCGTTTATTGCGGTCGGGCTGGCGACGAAGGCAGCTATCTATCCGCTGCACACCTGGCAGCCGGATGCCTACGCGGAGTCACCTGATTCGGTGACAATCTACATCTCGGCGCTGGTGTCGACGCTAAGCGCCTATGCGCTTGCACGCATCACGTGGAACGTCTTTACGCCGGAGTTCTTCGCCGCGACGGCAAACGCCGAGTGGATGCTGAACGGGCTGCTGGTGCTTGCCGGCCTTTCAGTACTCGTCGGCAGTGCACTGGCCGCGATGCAGCGCCGCGTTAAGCGGATGTTTGCCTACTCGTCGGTGGCACAGTTCGGGCTTATCGTCATTGCCATCGGCGTGGCGGTCCATCCCGAAGCAGGCGAGACCGCAACGCAGTTTGCGGTCTATGGCGTCGTCATTCACCTGCTTGCCCACGCCATCATCAAAGGCGGGCTGTTTGCGTCCGCTGGGGCGTTCCGCGCCGGTAATCACGCGACGACGGTCAGCGACTACGCTGGCCTCGCAAAGCGCCGACCGTTCCTCTCCGCTGCGGTTGCCGTGCTTGGCTTCGGTATTATTGGCGTTCCGCCGACGGTCGGCTTCATCGGCAAATGGTATATCGGCGTTGGAGCGGTTCAGGCCGGCCTGTGGGCGGTCGTGTTCGTCATCTTTGCGAGCACGCTGTTGACGCTGGTGTATATCGCCCGCATCCTCGAAAAGCTCTATTTCGATTATCAGCCCGAAGATGCGCCGCCACACGCCGAAGCGAGCGATGCGATTGCGACGGATGGTGGGAATGCTGATGAGACCACACAAAGTGGGTTCCTCGGCACGACGCCATCCCTCTCGGTTGGGATGCTCGCCGTCGTGGCGATTGCAACACTGCTGTCGGTCGTGCTCGGATTCATGGGGAGCGAGTTGACCGACGCGGTCCAGCCGATTGCCGATGCGGTTATCGAGAACTCCCCGGAGGTTGGTTCCAATGACTGAGATTCCTGGTGGTGACTGGCAGCCGATTGCGGCAGTACTGGTCTCGACGATTGCGGTGGCACTGATTGTCGCCTCCTACCGACGCCCGAACGTCCGCGAGTCCTGGTCGGTGCTCGCCGCGCTCGTCAAGTTTGGGATTGTTGCGAGCATGCTCCCCGGCGTACTTGCTGGGGAGACCTACCGCTGGTCGATGGGCGAGTTCGTCCTCGGCATTGAACTCGCGCTCCGTGTCGACCAGCTGGGGATGATATTCGCGCTGCTTGCGAGTTTCCTCTGGATATTCACCGCCTTTTACTGTGCGGGCTATATGCGGGGACTGGGCGAGCCAAACCAGACACGGTTCTTTGCCGCGTTCGCGGCCTCACTGTCGACGGCGCTCGGTATCGCGTTTGCCGAGAACCTCGTCGTAATGTTTCTGTTCTACGAGTTGCTGTCGATTGTGACCTATCCGCTGGTCGCACACGACGAAACTGACGAGGCCCGAGCGGCGGGCCGGAAATATCTCGCCTACACGTTCTTCGGCGGGGGCTTTCTCGTCCTTGGTGGGACGGTGTTGACTTACTGGTTGACTGGGCTTGCAGACTCTGCCGACGTGGGGGGCGTTGCCGAAGGCGAATCAACCGCAACCGTCGAGTTTGGCGAGATAGATGAACCGCTGTGGGCCGTCTACGAGGCTGCCGGTGCTCCCGAACTCGCCTTCGTGATTACGTTCGCGATGCTCGCGCTTGGATTTGGAACCAAGGCGGCTATCATGCCGCTTCACTCCTGGCTGCCGGATGCGATGGTTGCGCCGACGCCGGTGTCCGGGTTGCTCCACGCAGTGGCAGTCGTCAAATCCGGTGCGTTCGGTGTCTCCCGTGTCGTCCTTGACGTGTTTGAGCCGCAGTTGAC
>LFFM01002783.1_pt1 | contig 11331 bp, 12 predicted proteins | sample 643131 | NCBI WGS metagenome assembly LFFM01 (sample SAMN03777445, study PRJNA286221) | soda lake metagenome | biome: soda lake; feature: Kulunda steppe; material: water; isolation source: sample Tc-Br brine of Tanatar trona crystallizer | place: Russia: Kulunda steppe | collected 2011-07
CCTATCATTGTATTATCTAAAACAACGTAATCCGTTGAATGTCTTTCGAATATTTCAGCATAATTCTCTCTTGGATCATCTGAAGCAAAGTACTCTGCTAAATCGAAGTTAATCCTTTCTTCATCAGTATAGTATCTGAAGTTTCCTCCGTCTGCTACCGATGCCGATCTACCCAAAGACTGGAAATGATAACCGTAATCCCACCAAGACATTACGACCTCTCCATCATCGGTCTCTTCATTTAGATAATCTAGGTTCTGCATCCAGGCCTCATTCGGTGACCCTCCAATACTGCTTGTGGCAAAGAATCCGGCAGCCACATTAACAGAAAGTACTCCTACTGCCAAGACCGCTAACATGACAAACCTGATGTTTGAACTGTTCAGGCCTGTACTGTCAAATTCCATTGTTTGAATCTTCCTGATAACTCTTGAAAGTGTGTATCCTGCGCCCAGTGCTGTAGCAAATGTCGCAAGGTAAATCAGACGACTTCTGGAGGTTGCTGCCAGAAGATTCGAGCCAAGCCAGAACAATGGAATAATCAAATACCAGTCCATTTCTATATCAATAGGTTTGAAGCTGTCAGTAAGGTAGATTACTCCTAGTCCTGCTGATGCAATCCATATCGGATAAGCTAGGCCTCTTAGAATAGTTGCTGTTTCTTGAATACTTCCCTGTCCTAGTGCATAAAGGGAGGAAATCAATGCTGTGAAAACTAATGAAATAGCTGAGATATTAAACGCTGAATCTTCTTGGAAGTACAACGTCATCACTGAAAGAATTATAGAGATAACAAAAGCTACTATTAGGCCTACTGCACGGTATCCTTCGAAGAATATTGCGAATCCGACCGCCCAAGAGGTTATTAGGCCTGCGATTATGCTGTACTGTTTTTTACCTGATAAAGATTCTTCGATTAAACCATATTTTCTTCCGAGCATCATGTAAATTGTTGAAGTCATCAAAGGAACTGAAACAAATACCAGAGTCCATATTCCAAAGACTGCCGCTAAAAGGCCTGCTCCTGGAAGAACTCCATCAAATATTCCTGCGCCTAGCTGGGTTGTAATTTCTTGCATACCTGGAGCAGCGTCTTCCGCCACAGTACCGCTAATTACACCGCCTCCTGACTGTATTGCTCTATTGTAAAGTCTGAAGAATAGCTGTGCTAAAGACTGTGAATAAATAGGTGAGAGCGCTAACGCCAGCCCCCCCACAATATATGTTCCAGGGATAAAGTACTGTAGTTTCTCGTTTTCAATTAGTTCAAACTGTTCTACCAAGTAACGCATCCATAGAAGGCCTAAAAACCCTGCGTTTAGGTATAAATGCATGCTGTCGAACCAGAAACGACCAGGGTTGAAAATCGCTGCTGTAAACACTGCTATTAGTATTGTTGGAGTATATGCCGAAATCATTTCATCTGTTTCCTCATTAATTAACAGCATAAAGCCTACGATCATAGGATATAGGAACCACATCATTTGGCTGCCTCCCCATGTGGCTGTAAATATTCCTAATGCGAGGCCTGAAACAATTCCATATAACCAGTCTTTTCTTTTCCAGGCCAGAACAAAGAACAGTAATGATACTATCATGAAGAATGTTCCTGTTGCTTCTTTTTCGAAGAATCCTGCACTGCTTCTAAACATTGCTCCTGGGATTACTGCAATGAAAAATGCTGCTCCAAGACCAGTATATTTATCGTAAAGCTCTTTACCTAAGAAGTATATTGCAACAGCCGCTAGGCCTGAAAATAGAGGCATCATAGTATAAATAAAATCGAGATAACTGTCGAAAAATAATGATCCTCCTAACCAGTAAAGCAGTGCTGGAACCCATAAGTTAAGTTGATGTGCTGTATAAGTCGGCATTGCAAACGGGAAGTAACGCATGAAATCTACGTCAGGTAAAGATCCCGTATATGCGATTTGCTGAGACATCCTAAACAAATTGTAAGGATCTAAGGCCTGAAGATACTGGATATTTCTAACAGGGTAATATCTTAGACCAAAAGCCAAGCTAAAAATTGCCAGTACTGCTACAAAATATCTGTAACCTAAGGCCTTGTCAACTATATTATCAAGTTTCTCAGTCATCGCTAAATTTGAGTTAGGCTGCATCTTTTTTATGAGCTTTCAAACTAGGATTCGTCGAGTTTAAAAGCATTTTAGATTAATTTAGGGTTGTGGAATGGGCTGACAGATTTGAAAAAAGAGCTAGCAGAAAATTTGACATCCTTTACGAGGATTACGACAAATACTTTGTAATCCCAGTTACACTAATTTTATTAGCTGCAGGAGTTCTATTCTACAATTTTGCAACTACAGGAGAGTTTTTAGAAAAAGGAACTGATTTCGCAGGAGGTACCGAAATTACTTTTGAAGTAGAAGAAGACTTCACTGCAAACGAAATAGAAGAAGTATTCAGCAACGCAGGAAGACAAGGCTCAACAGCACTGACACAGGACACAGGAGAAAGAACACTGCTTTTAGTCCAAGTTCCGCCTCCAGACATGGAGCAGAGTGAGGCGTTAAGAATAATGGAGGAAGCAGGATACAATGCAGAAATTGATGGATTTAACTCCATTTCTGCTTCAGTTTCAGGCCAGTTCTTCCAACAAGCACAGTTTGCATTTATATTAGCATTCACAATAATGAGCGTAGTAATATTCTACGCATTCAAAGACTTTACACCTTCAATCGCAGTAGTATTTGCAGCAGGAGGAGATATATTAATTGCAGCAGCAGGAATGAGCCTGATAGGCGTACCCCTATCGCTTGGATCCTTAGCCGCATTACTGATGCTTATAGGATACTCAGTTGATACAGATATTGTACTATCCACACGAGTATTGAAGATGAATAGAGGTAAAATGAAATCCCGTATGTGGAGCTCTATGAAAACAGGCCTTACAATGAGCTCGGGTGGAATAGCAGGATTCGCAGTTCTATACTTGGTATCGACATCGATAGTTGGGCCTTCAGAACTATCGAATATTGCCGCCGTAATGGTGATAGGGCTTCTGGCAGATATTCCGTTGACGTGGCTAGGCAACACAGTTATACTGAAAAAGTATGCTGAAGGCGATTTCGAAAACTGGGAAACATTGAGAGGTAGTATACCATGGACATGAGAGAATTAGCAACAGAATGGCGTATCTGGGTTCTTTTCATAGCCTTGGCAGTCTCCACATTGATGCTTAACCCTAGCTATGTACAAGGAGATGATGGACAAATACAGTTACAAACAGATATTGAAGATCGACTGGGAATAGAGTTCACAGGAGGAACCCGATTGCTTTTAGCGATGGATACAGACGCAACCGGTGAAGAGCAGGAAGAGCTAGCCGACCAAGTTAGAGATGTGCTTGAAGTTCGAATGCAGCAGTTAGGCCTCCCTGACCCTAATGTGAGGACGGTAGATATTGGAGGAGGCAATTACAGATTACAGGTTGAAGTCGGTGTAACTAATCAAAGCCAGATAGAAGAGCTAATTTCCCAGGAAGGAAGTTTTGCTGCTAGGATGCCTATACATGTGGAAGATGAGCGAGAGTTCACTTTGGAAGAGACGCATAATTTCATATGGAAAAATGATACTGTTGAGGTTGAGGCCTCTGGAGAAGTTTATAGTCCTGGAGACCGGTTCACTGTCGAAGAAGATGGCCCAGAATTTGTCTATGTAAATAATACTGAAGATCATGCGAACTTAGAGGTAACTGCCTATACAGGAGAGGACATACAATCTGTGGACTCAGGCCAGATTTCAGGTTCTGGGCCTTACAACTGGGAGTTCCCAACCACAATTACAAGTTCGGCAGCACAGAATGTCAACCGTATAGCTCAAAACTATCAGGTTAGTGTTGGAGATGGTGGCTGGCTCATCCATGATAATGGAGAATACGCTAGAATGGGATTATACGTTGATGAGCAACGTGAAAGCGGCTTACGTATGAGCGGAGTATTCCAGCAACAGGTGCTGACACAGAGCCAGATAAGTGGTGGTGGAGAGACCTTTGAGGAAGCTCAGCAAAATATGGAGAATATGCAGGCCTTCCTACAGTCAGGAAGTCTGCCTGTAAGCGTACAGGTAGAATCAGTTACAACTCTATCTTCAGCGCTTGGAGATGACTTCCTAAGAGCATCAATCCTTGCGATTATTGGATCATTAATCGCTGTAGGCCTTTTAGTTACAGCGCGTTATCAAAAGCCACGGGTTGCAGTGCCAATGGTGCTAACAGGTGCTGCAGAAGTCTACATCATGATGGGGGTATGGTTCACAACTTTAGGAACTCTCAGCCTTTCCGCAATAGCAGGTATAATCGCAGCAGTAGGTACAGGAGTGGATGATCAAATTATTATTACAGATGAGTCTGATAGAGAAGTAATTCAGTCTTGGACTGAGAAGATGAAACGTGCGTTTTTCGTGATTTTCACTTCGGCAGCTTCTACTATTGGTGCTATGACACCAATAATCTATCCAGGGACAATGAGTCTGTTCCTTGCAGTAGCAGGAGGAGGCCTTTTAATGTACAACTTCTACAGTAGAAGAAGTAACAGACATTTCACAGCAATAGGAGTATTTGCAGCTGTAGTTGGATCATTCATTTTCTCTACAGGCCCATCTGGTGCGGCAATGAGCACAATCCATGACTTTGCATGGACAACAATTCTGGGAATTGTCATCGGGATAACAATCACAAGACCTGCGTTCGCAAAAGTAATCGAGCAGTTCGACAACTAATAAAAACGCGCTTTCATGAAGAATTTCTTATGAAACAAATTAAAGGAGGTTCTCCAATTAAAGTAGCTTTGGCATTCTTGATTTTAGGCCTGCTTTTCGCAGTATCAGCTTATGGAATCCATGTGATGTCAAGCGGAGTAGATGATTATACCGACGAGAATACAGATTATTTTGAAGATCAAACAGAAGAATCAAGTTTAGAAAAGGAAGAAAGTAGTGAATATAAGTTAGAATTATTGAAGGCTCATTACGGCTCCAGCAACGTCGCCTTCACTCTCTAAAGCATTCTCTGCTTCTTCTCTTGAGGCCTCTGTTTTCTCCATTACTAATTCTATATCTTCTTCAGGAATACTTGTTTCTTCACTGTAGCCTCCTTGTAACTGGAAGATTTCCTGTCCTTGTGCCTCTATCTTTGATAGCTCTGGAGTATTGAATACTAGTTTTTTACCGTTTGACAGATGGACTTCGACCTTTTCTGCGTCGAACTCTTCCATATCCATTCCCATCTGTTTCATCATTTTCGCCATATCTTTTCCGCCGCCGAACATAATATCACATATAGAGGCCTCAGCTTTTTTATCCATGATGAAAGAGTTCAAATATGCTGGAAATAATCCTGGCAATACTGATTGGAACCTTGGCAGGAGCTATGACAGGGCTTATACCGGGTATTCATCCTAATACAGTAATATTTACTTTCTTACCGTTTTACTTCATCTTTAATCCTGACTTCATTTTGTTTATGAGTTTTATTTCAGGTTTGACTGTCTCGCATACTTTGCACGATTTTTTACCTGCTTTATTTTTGAAAGCTCCTGAAGCAGATAATGCCTTAGCTTCAATACCCGGTCTGGAAATGGTGGCTGCCGGCAAAGGGCGTAAGGCGTTCATGCTTACATTAGTAGGCGGATTAAGCTCAATTTATGTATTTCTTATTATGCTGCCAGTGCTCTTCCTGTTTATTTCAAGAATTTATCCTTTTCTGGAAAGCGTTATGGCCTATATTCTAATGTTTTTCCTCTTTTTCATCATCCTGGAATCAAATTCAGTTCTTAATGCAGCGATGATTTCCTTGTTGTCCGGAGTTTTAGGCCTTCTAACTTTAAACTCTGGGTTCGCCCAACAGTTTATCTTGATGCCTATTTTCGCAGGATTATTTGCGGTTCCTGCAATTGTTTACTCATTAAAACAAGACTTTGGTATACCTCAACAGGATAAAGGTTTCGAAATTGAGCGTTCTGAGGCTAAAAATGGAGCTACAGGTTTTTCAGCAGGCCTGTTAGCAGGTATTGTCCCAGGTATAGGCGCAGCTATCGCCACAACTTTCTTGACCCCTTTAATGGATTCTGACCGTGAAAGCTTCATGACAGGCTTAGGAGGAGTGAACACCAGCGATATACTGATTTCTTTCCTAGCGCTTTACTTAATCGGTAAGCCCAGAACCGGCAGTTCCGTAGCTTTAGAAACGATTTCAGAAGTAAGAGTTCCAGAAGTATTTTTCCTAATTGGCGCATGTATCTTTGCCTCAGGTATTGCAGGAATACTTGCCATGAAAAACCTTGATTATTTCTTAAAGTTTGTAAGAAAGATTAATTTCCAAATTTTAGGCCTAGCCACACTTTCAGTTATTACCGCAGTTGTAGGTTTTACAACAGGCCTATATGGGATGGTGGTTTATGCTACCTCTATTTTTATCGGTACTATTGCTTTACTGAAAGGTTGTTGGGCCTCATGTATGTCTGTATTAATTTTTCCTGCAATCCAGTTTTTCTCCGGTGGATTTATCTAAGTTAATGATAAAGTACTTAGTATGGATGCACAAAAGGGATTTTTAGCAGGTATCTCTGCGATTCTACTTTTCCTATCCTTGCTAATGGTGACTCCGTTTATAGGATATCTTTTAGCAGCTTTTGTACTGGCTTTTGTGCTCAAACCTTTTCAAAGAAAAATTGAGCCTTATTTAGGACCTATACTGTCCACTTCCCTAGTTATTTTGCTTTTCACAAGCATAATTATTGCTCCTTTTGCCTTAGCTATAGGCGCTGTCGTTGAAGACGCAACAAGAATTGTAGATGATTTAGGAGATGTTGAAGCAGTAGACTTCACAGAACTAGAAGAATTAATCTTTGAATGGACCAACCAAGAAGTAGACATTGAGACGGAAATAGCTGAAGGCCTTGAAAGATTCACTACAATTGCTTTCGGAGGTTTTACACAAGTTCTCGACTTTTTAACAGGCCTAGCTCTCGGAATGATGATACTTGTTTTCGCACTCTTCTACTTGATTAAAGATGGAGAAAAACTTCATGCCTGGCTCATCAGCATTACTCCAATGCCAGTTGATCAACAAGACGAGCTTTATTCCAAAGCCGGGCTAATGACTAAATCGATTCTAAAAGGCCACGTATTAGTAGCCATAATAGAAGGGTTAATAGGCGGTATAGCATTATACATTGTAGGTGTACCGAACGCAGCATTCTGGACCTTCATGATGATTCTACTATCTTTCATCCCTGTAGTAGGCGCATTCCTTATCTGGGCTCCCGCAGGAGCTTACATGATACTCATAGGAGAGCCTTTCGCAGGCCTTTTCCTACTTGCTTACGGTTTGGCCGTTATCAGTCCAGCAGACAATATTTTAAGGCCTTACCTAGTTGATAAGAAGGCTGAAATACATCCTGCCGCTGTTCTTATCGGAGTTATTGGAGGAGTCTATGTCTTTGGAGCAGTAGGATTGTTTATAGGGCCTGTGGTATTTGGATTCTCTAAGACTGTATTAGAAGTATTCTTAGAGGATTACTGACAAATTTTAATAAACTGGCTAAAAAAAGAATTAATTAATGAATTTTGGAGATACCTCTATATTTTATGCGCTCTTACTTGTTGTTTTAATAGCTATTCCGCAGGCTTCACAGACTGTTACCGATGATATAGAGTTTGAAGAGTTCGGAGAGATTAGAAACGTCGAAAATTCTACTGAAGATCCAGTAAATATTGTTTCTGAACGCGATTCTTCTGGATATAACCAGACGGTTACAACCGCGGATGAGAAGACTGTTACCCGAGTAACTTCAAATAAATCAGTTACAGCGATTGAAAAACCAGATATGCAAATTGAGGTAGTTGAAACACCAAGTTTTGAAAAAGTAGAACTGGAGACTTCAGACGGTTTATTAATTGACTATGAAGGCTCTAGTAAAGATCTTGTTGAAGTCCACGGTCCTGAAGGAACCCTTATAGAGAAAACAGTTAATGGGTCGGAAAAAATTGAGTTCGATGGACTCAAAGTTGAAGCTTTAGAGGAAAGAAAGCAGATATTAGAGGACAAACTTGAGGAAAATCTTGAGCAAGTTGATTTCGACACAGAAACATCGACAGCTGATCCTGGTTTTGAGTTATCGGTACAGCCAGATGACTCGGAAGGTAACGGCGAATTTATTGAAATCTTCAACACCGGGGACGACTTGGTAGATATTAGCGGTTGGACCATTGAAGATTCAGTAGGCGTGAGCTACGAATTTAGTTCAAATGCGGAAATCGAAAGCAATGATGGGATCAGAGTGTATACTAATCACTCAGAAGCCGAGCATAACTGGGATTACTGGAGGCCTATATGGAGCCAAGACGGCGATACCGCATACTTATACAATGATGAAGATGATTTAGTAGCTGAAGAAAGCTATAATTAATCCAGTTTTTCATAATCATGTATCCTTATCTCTTCACCCGATACAAGATTCTTCACTCTCTTCTCCTCTTCATCCACAATAACTAACAACCCAGATTTTAACTGAGAAAGACGCTTTAGAGACATATCAGACTGAATAAAGTATAATAGAACCGGCAGGAAGAAATACAGATAAATTATCAATGTTAAAACATAACTATTAACTCCAAAGGCCGTAATAGTTCCTAAAACAATAGCTGAAAAAGCTGCAGCAAGTAAAAGGCCTTCTCTCAACATTTCTTATCGTTTCTCACTGTAAGGATCTTCTACCCTCTCAATATCTTCAGGCCTGTAAGGGAATGAAATCTCGAGCACTTCAGCAACCTGTGAATCAATGTTCTGAATCTGATGTTTCTCACCGCTTCTAACGATCGAGGCATTACCTTTTTCCAGTTCCTTCAATTCGCCTTCAACTCTAAGAGTAGCTGAGCCTTCTTCCAAATAAATTATATCCGCCTGGGTTTCATGGACTGCGTAAGAAGTCATTTCATCAGAGTTAATAACTAGTTTTCTAATACCTAGCATGCCTCTTTCTCCACCGATATCTACCTGTGTGGTTAAGATTTGTTCTTCGTATCCCCAAGGCTTCTCAATCCTTCCCATAATTAGAAAATAAATGATTCAATCTTATACGATTAACGGAAAATTAAAGTATATCTTCTTTTTTGGGAAGAGCAGCCATAGCGCCTTTCGAGGTAGTTGACTTTGCTGCAGAAGTTACCGCTAGATTTAAGGCCTTTTTACGCCCTTTTCTGTAAAAAGCCAGATAAGTTCCTGTTAATGCATCGCCAGCACCCGTAGTATCTACTGCATTGACTTCAGGAGGTTCTGATTCAATTTTTTGTTCTTTAGTTTTTAGTTCAGCACCTGATTCTCCTCTACTAATTACTACTTCATCTACCTCTGACGTATCAAGCTTCTCCAATTCGTCTTCTGAAAGGAAAACAATGTCTGTATAGTCCAAGACTTTCTGAATCCTTGAAAGATATTCTGGAGTCACTAACTCTACTCTAAGGTTTGGATCAAAACTTATAGTGGCATCAGTAGATTTCAAATATTGAAAAATATTTTCTGAAGCTTTTTGGCTTGTGAATAATAATGATCCTAAGTGCACAATATCGTACCCCTCTTCTAGTTGGTATGCTTTCAAATCCTCATCGGCCCCTCTATAAAAACTGAAATCCGGTCTGGCTTCTTCATCTAAAGATACAAAAGCCAAAGTTGTTTTGAGATCAGACCTCCTTAGATTTTTCGTTCCTACACCTTCTTCGTTCATTTTGTCAACAAGTAACTCTCCAAAGCTGTCTTTTCCTACTGTCGCAGCTATCTCAACTTCGGCACCCATTCTTGATGCCGCCACAGCTACATTTGCAGGGGCTCCTCCTGGTTTCTTTCGGAAAGTATCCGTTTTTTCTAAACACTCACCAGAACCTATCATGTCTACTAATATTTCGCCTACACATAGCATTTTCATGGTGTCACAGCTTTCACCTTTTCGTATATATCAAGTATTTCTTTGGCTTCTTCGCCAGAATTACCCCCGAGCTCCACCTCTTCAAGCGAGGGATTTCCGGTTGCTTGCATAAATTCTCTCCCTGCTTTTTCAGGAGCTCTACCGTTTTCTAGTGCCGCTGATGTTATTGCTACTAGTGTCCCTCTTGTCCAAAACTCAGAATCATCTTCTGTATAAAGATCTGCGGATTCAAATGCTCTTCCTCTTCCAATACCTATTACTGCTTCTTCCATCATCGGGCCGTCGTTTGAGTCACTATTTCCTAGAGCTATTGATGGAATATCTGATAGAGTTTCAACATCATATTTCTGTTTTAAAGCTTCTATTTTCAGATCTCCTGAGCAATATGCTTCTACCTGTTTTATCCCATTCTCTTGGGTTAATCTTGTTCCAACAACTTCAGGAGTATATCCATTCATTCTCTGATTCATTGTGATTTCAGCTATTTCTTCTATGCCTGCCGTAACTATATCAACGTCATAATCTTGTCGACATAACTCGATGAATCCATCTGCATAATCTTCTGGATGTTGGGCTTCCGCTCCTTCCCATATTACTTCAGCTAGATCGCTTTCTTCTGGAGATTCATGTGCAAGTATATAGCCGAGGCCATCGCTTTCTCTTTCTGTAAGTCCTTCTTCATGGATTTCTGATACAAAATTTACGAAGTCGTCTCTATTAGTTACACCTAAGATATTTGGCCTATTTTCTGCTATGTTTTGGCCAATATCTCCGTAACCATTTCCTGCTATGTAAACAGTATTACAGTGATCAGCAAATATTTGTGGACCTTCATTACTCATCGTAATACAATGTATTACTTTTGTAGTTTTTAAATTATCACCCCTAATGCTAGAAACAATAAAAGTTAGGCCTGTTAATTACAGTTTCATGGTTGATAACAGATCCCATCTTAGATCTATGCTTTCTGGAGAGTCACGTGCCTACGGTTTTACGATAGCTTTCTGGGGTTCTGGCGCAGTACTGATTAACGGTTTTGGCTCCCCACATATCTTACTAGCTCTCTGTTTTGGTTTCGGCGCAGTTATGGGATTCGGTTTATTAGCCTTAACAACTCTGAAGGGAGAAGACCCTGTTGATGACAATGAAGACACCATGCTGGTTTTATCAACTATACATTATTTATCTGCTTTGGGGCCTATGTTTGTAACACATTTGCTCACAGGCCTGGATCTAAGCACTTGGATAATTTTCCTTGCTTCAGGTGTAAGTGTTTCAATAACACATAACCTGCTTTCGCTTCTGGAGTATGATATTGCGAAGTTTTTGGAAGCTAGGAACTTGTTTTGAAAATCTATGGTTTTTCCCATTTTCCGCCGTAAATATA
>LFFM01002784.1_pt1 | contig 11330 bp, 9 predicted proteins | sample 643131 | NCBI WGS metagenome assembly LFFM01 (sample SAMN03777445, study PRJNA286221) | soda lake metagenome | biome: soda lake; feature: Kulunda steppe; material: water; isolation source: sample Tc-Br brine of Tanatar trona crystallizer | place: Russia: Kulunda steppe | collected 2011-07
CCGCATCTCGTAGCGAGTGGGTAGGGACCGCGAGCAACTGGCCGACGAGCGAATCGGCCAGATCTTCGACGATCTCACGCTGCTCGTCGTCCATCTCGCCGTGCGCCTCAAGCCGGGAGATAGCCTGGTCGACTTCACGAGCCTTCACACGATCCGCGCCGGCGTACATCGCAGAAATAGCGTCATCCGCTCGTTTGCGCTTGTATGCCTGCAAGATCCGATCGAGTTCCTCGTCGATGATCGCCTCAACCTCCCGGGACTCCTTCTCGCGGCTCTCGCGGGTTTGTCGAGTGATATCTTCCAACGCGTCGATATCGTACAGCGTTACTCCGGAGCGGTCGGCTACCGACGGATCGATATCACGCGGTTGAGCGATGTCGATACAAACAACGCGGTCGGCAGTCGAGACGTGTTTCGTCTCGATCACCGGGTCGGCGCTGCCAGTCGCAGCGATCACGAGGTCAACACCGGATATCACCGCCGGGAGATCCGCTAGCGACACCGCTTCGGCCGGCGTCTCGATCCCCTCGGCGACGGATTCCGCGTTCGGAATCGTCCGATTCGCGACAACAATTTCGGCGACTGCGGTGTCATCGAGCGAACGGGCAGCGAGCGTTCCCATCTCACCGGCACCGACCACGACGGCAGATCCGTCGGTCAGGTCGACTTCGCTCGTGGCCAGTTGGACTGCGGCCGAGCCGAGCGACACCACGCCCTCATTGATCGACGTCTCCGTTCGTGCGCGTTCGCCGACGTGAAGCGCCTTCGGCACCGCGTCTGTCAGGATAGGACCGATACCTCCGGCCGACTTCGCCTCCTCGTACGCATCCCGGAGCTGACCGATTATCTGATCTTCGCCAAGCACGAGAGATTCGAGTCCTGACGCGACTCTCATCAGGTGTTCCAGGCTCTCTTCGTGATCGAGGTGTCGCAGTGCTCCGCTCCGTACCTCGGTGGCGAACGACTCCAGTGCGGCTGTTCCATCGACAGTCCGATCGGTAACGACGAACGCCTCCGAGCGGTTGCACGTCTGGAGTGCGAACGCCTCTTCGACACCGTCGCGGGCGAGGAGGCCGGAGACGGTAGCTCGGACGCCGTCGTCGCCGGCCGCCGCAATCTCGTCGAGGGTTGCGTGAATATGTGCGACACTGACGCCGGTGATAGCACCGGTTTCTTTCATTGAGTAAGCACCTCGTCGATCACTGAATCCGCCTCTTGCCGAGCGTTTGATCTTCCTTTTTGTAAACCCTTCCAAACCGATTCAGATCGCACGACGCGACGGATCGCCTCGCGGCGTTTCTCGACGGGGATATCTCGGTCTTTGAGTTCTTGACGGAGCTGTCCGGACAGCTCTGCCATGGCGCCAGCACCGTCGATTTCCGTCTCGATGCGCTCACGAAGCGCCTTCGAGAGCGCCGGGCTTGCTCCACCGGTTGAGAGCGCCACACGGACCGGATCGTCGTCAACGGTCGCAGGGACCACGACGCTTCCGGTCTGTCGATCCCCGGAGACGTCGGTTCGATTGACGAGGATGCCTGCGTCAAGAGCGGCCGCTTCCGCCGCCGCGTTGATCGCGGCATCGTCCGTCGCAGCGACGACAAGTGCCGGCGAGAGCCGATCGATCCACTCAGAGACGGTGTCGGGACCGGGAGCCGCACGGATCGGTTCTATCACGGGCGCGCCCGGATCAGTGGACACGTCCGATGTGACAGGCTCGCTGGCCGATTCGGTCGGCTCCGCGCTGTCGTCGATGAGTCGATCGTCGAACTCCGGGCTCACAACGACGACCCTGGTCTCCTCGGCGAACCGCGACGCCTTTCGCGCGCCGACAGAGCCACCGCCGAATACGAGCACTGTCTCACCGGTGAGATCGTGATAAAGCGGGATCACGTGGTGTTGCTGTCTGCGCGGTCGGCAATGCGAATTCCCGTCTTCTTCAGGATACGGGTCGAAAACAGCGTATCCCAGTCGTTCGTGCCGACATCCCAGTACTCATCCATCAGGGCTTTTACCTCCGCGATCCGTCGTTCACTTTCCGCTTCCGTCCGCCCGTGAGTCATCGCAAAGAAATTGTACTCCCAGACGCCAGCGTGTCGGGGACGTTCATAACAGTGTGTGACGAAATCGAGCTGTGCGACCGCGGGACCGACCTCGTCAAGCACGTCTTCGGGCACGTCCCAGACGGTCATTCCGTTTTCCGTGTATCCGAGCGCGTAGTGATTCGGAATGACGCCGATACGACGCACTTTCTCCTCGGCGTTGAAGCGCTTGATCGTCTCGATCACCCAGTCGACGTCGGCATCGAGCGCTTCAGCGACATCGGCATACGGGGTCTCAGTGATCGGGAGCCCGCCCTGAATCTCCACGACGAGGTCGCGTTCGTCTGGGGTAAGTGTCGAGCGATCACTCGGTGACACGTCAGGACCGAGCGCCGACAGATCGATGTTGCCGTCAGAGATCGGCCCATCGACAAGGAACTTTGCGCCGACATGGAACTCCCGCTGTTTCGGGAGATTGTACGTCTCCTGGCCGGTGACCGACTCGATCTCGGAAAGTACCTCGTCGACACGGTCGTCCCCGTCTTTCTCGGGGTCCGGGTGGTCCGCGACACTGACGACGAACCAGACGTTGAGGTGGGGATGCTCCCGTTCGTAGTTGTGTGCGACCTCGGCGAACTCGTTGATCTGTTCGACGAGCTCGTCAAATCGCTCCTCCGGTGCGTGCATTGCGACGAGCGATGCCGCGCCACCGATCTTCTCGGCATTGACCAGCGCCCCGAACCGCGAGAGAATACCGTCTTCGTCGAGCTGACGAACGCGCTCACACAGCTCCGCGCCCGTCACGTCGACGCCGCGGTCTCGCAGCGCTGCTGCAGCCGGTTCGAAGGGTCGCTGAACGGCGGGGAACCCGCCCTGAAAGGCGTTGATAATCCCGCGGTCGAGTGCCGTCAGATCCGCGTCGACCTCTTGCATACCAACCGATCGGATCCGAGCGAGAATAAGCGATTCGGCACGCTGTTCTCCGATAGGAATCGTTCGATCGCCGCGACGCAGACGCAACCGTCTCGACTCAGCCGTCGAGGGTTCGCGCAATATCCGCCAGCGACGATTGAGGACCGCGGTTTACCTCGTACACCGTCCGTTCACCGGGGATACGGAGACCGTACTGCGCTCCGGGGACGACGACATCGAGCACGATGCTCTCTCCCGGTTCTCGACCGTGTTCGGCGAGCCACTCAACGAGCCGATTCGTCCCCTCACCAGTCTCTCGAGCGAGCCGACGGTTGTCGAACGCCCCTCTGATGAGCCGGCCGTCACCGTCGGCGGCTATCGGCGCATACCGCTCTTCGCGGTCGATCACGACTCGGACCACGTCCCCCGAAGTAAGCGACAGCGATTCGCATGATCCCGATTCGACGCGCTTTGTGAGGTCATCGTCGGCCGGAATCCGGACGCAGGGTCGACGAGTGCCGCCGCTCCGGGCGAGTGAGACACGGATCGAAGCGACACCCTCGTCGTCGGAGGCGACGCGAGGCATCGAACCGGATTACTCCTCGTCGGCGTCCGCGTCGCCTTCGCCGAGCGCGGCGGCGACGTCGTCGCCGTCGACGACAGAGACGTTGATCTGTGCAACGTCGTCATCGATCTCGCGCCCGCGGACCGTGATCCGCTTTCGTTCGCCCTCGCGAGACGGCTTGAAGCCGACGCCGCCTTCGAGGAGAAGCTCTTTCAGGCGAGTACCGGAGACGTCTTCGCGCATCGGGCGACCGGTTTCGTCAGAGCCGCCGGTGATCGCGATTGTGTGCTCCGAGAGCCCGACGGCGTCACCGCCGATCTCGTCGCCGATCTCTCGACCGAGGAATCGGTTTGCGTCCTGTCCATCGACCTCGCGCTGGAACGTCTCGCCGGTGTCGGGGTCTGCAATGACGACTTTGAATTCGGCCATGAGCGAACTGAGACTCCCGCGAATAAAAAGCACGTCGAAAGCACGATCCGAACACGACCCCCGTTTACCGGTCTGATTGCGATCGCGTTACCACTCTCTGCGGATGCTCGCAGATTCGGTTCTCAACCGCTCCGTTCGGCTGGTCTGTTTGTGTGCCTCCAGCGAGCCGTGGATAAAGCCCCTTTCGAGCGCATGGGCGACTTCTCGCAGGTCGTCCGGACCACCGGCCGCGGCGACGCTACCGACCGTACTCGGGTCGAACGAGACGCCGAGCGCGTCGTACACCTGGTCGGTTACCTCGGCGATGGCGTGTGCATCGTCTGTGACGACGACGAGGCAGCCGGCGATCAGGGCCGAATTCGCTCGAACTCGCTGAGCGAGACCGGCGATCTTTCCCCCGTCGGTGACACGGACGGAGTGATCACCCGGACAGAACGCTGCTGGCGGTTCTCCGGCGGAGACCGCAGCACCGAGCCTGCGGAGAGAGGATAAGACGATCGCTGTTGTACGCTCGTATCGCTCCGCTATCGATCGGTGATCATTCGCAAGCGGCACAGCGTGTGCGAACGCGAGCGTTCGACCCGTATACACGACAGCTCGACCGCCCACGTCCCGTTGGATCGGCCGAAATCCGTGGGCTGCGGCGAGGCGCTTCGCCCGCTCGAACCCGGGCTCGTGGACATCACGCCGGCCGAAGGCGATCTGTCGGGGAGGCCTCCAGACGCGGGCCCTGGACGTTCCGTCCGCTGCGGCTTCGAGCATGGAGGCTGTCCACTCGCGGTCCGTCTCCGGATCGCTTGCGCGTCCCCTCAGCACTCGCATAGCGACATAACGTTCCCGGTAGACAAGCCGCTTGCGGGTGTCGGACACAAACGTTTTGACCACTCTCGAACTGGTTCTGATATCGATGAGCGATCTCGGCGCGCTGCCAGTGCAGGCATACCTCGCGGCCTGTCTTCTCTCCGGAGTCATCGGGCTCTGGCTGGGCCGCGTTGCCTGGAATGAGCGCGACCAACCAGGCGGGATAGAAGTCGCACTCTACTTGATATGTGGCGGCGGAATTTCACTCCTCTACGCGGTTCAAGTCGCCAGTCCGAGCGAACTGGGAATGACTGTTGCACTCAACCTCGCAACGCCGCTCGTCGCGGCAGTTCCCGTCCTCTGGATAGCGTTCGTGTCCGCGTTCAGTGGTCACGACCGTTGGCGGACAGAAGATCGGATCGTCGCACTCGCAGCGCCGGCGTTCGTCTGGCTGTTACTCGCGTGGTCCAGCGGCACTCACGGGCTTGCACGACGATCGCTAACCGCTGTCGTTGAGGGCCCCTTTACCCTCCTCTCATTCGAAACCGGGCCCGCAAGCGTCGCATTCCTGTTGTACGCGTACGGACTTTGTATCGCAGGCGTGTTCGTCATCGTCGATCTCTATTATCGAACCGGAAACCGCTATCGGCTCCAGACGTTTGTGATCCTCCTCGGAACGCTGTTCCCGTTTCTCGCCGGTCTAATCACAGTCGCTGATCTCGGAAGCTACGCGAATCTGGCGTGGTATCCCTCGGCACTCGTCGTCCACGGTGTCTTCCTGTACGGGACCGTGTTTTGGCTCGGGACGCTGAATGCGGCGGTGGTCGCCCGTGATACCGCCGTTGAAGTTATGCAAGATCCCGTCATCGTGGCGGGATCGGATGGTCGAATACGCGACCTCAACCCGGCTGCAGAGGAGATACTGCCATCGGGTGCGATCGATTCGTCCCTGTCGGCCGTGTTCCCGCGACTGGACGTCGGCGAAGAACACCCCATCACCATCGACGGTCGGCAGTTCGATATACAGGAAGATCCGATCACCGATCCCAGGGGAACCGACCGCGGACACGTATTTCTCTTCCGAGACGTGAGCGCAAGGGAACAGCGGCAGGCCGAGTTGGAACAGCGGGAGACCGAGCTTGAGCGCCAAAACAAGCGCTTGGAGGACTTTGCCGGCGTCGTTTCTCACGATCTCCGAAATCCGCTCGCTGCGGCGAGTGCGGCCGTGGAATTAGCTCGTCACAGTGACGATGCCAACACTGACACGCTTGAGAGAGCTTCAAACGCTCACGATCGGATGGACGAACTGATCGAGGATCTCCTTTCTCTAGCGACCGCAGGCAAATCCGTCGATTCGGCCGACCGAGTGTCGATCGATTCGACGGTCCGCCGCGTCTGGTCGCGGCTCGAAACCGCGGAGGCGACGCTGACGGTTGCGGGTCAGGATGCGATTGTGTTCGCAGACGGCGACCGGCTCGAACAGCTCGTTTCGAATCTGTTCCGAAACGCCGTTGAACACGGCGGTGACGACGTCACCGTTCGAGTCGATATTGAAAGCCGACACGATGGTATCGCACTCGCGGTAAACGATGACGGTCCGGGAATCCCGCCGGAACAGCGCTCGCGCGTGGCCGAACGCGGCGTGTCGCTCGCCGGTGGAACGGGCCTTGGTCTCGCCATTGTCAGCGATATCGCAGAGGCACACGAGTGGGTGCTGTCTGTCGACGCCTCCGATATTGGTGGGGCTCGATTCGTAATCTCGGGAATAAAACCTGCCAATGAGTAACCACGAGTCCTCGACAGAATCGTGGCGATCGGGCGATCACCGTCGGAGGTGGTGACGATGTCGATTACGATACCGGAAGACGTCCTTCGGCAATATCAACGCTTCTCGCGGTTCAACTCTCCGTACCCCGCACACGACGACGGCTGTGCGATCGACCTGTATCCCGCGAACGAAGGCGGGCTCTCTCCGGTTGCGGGAGTCGTCCGTGATACGCGAACCGTCGGCTGTCCAAACCGTCCGTACGCCGCCGGCACGGATCATCTCATCGTGGTCGAACTCGACGACGATTGGTGTCGACGAGCGGGTGCAGACCCCGGAACGATCGCTCGAATTCTCCACGTGATTCCGCGAGTTGCTCCCGGCGATTACGTCGCTGTCGGCGACAGACTCGGGCCGATGACACGCTCAGGCTTCTTCGGTCGATGGGTGGATAATCACGTTCATCTCGGCTTTCGGGACCCTGCATCCGACCCGCTCCGCGCGAGCGGATCGCTCCCTGTCGCGATCGATGCCACGGTTGAGCCTCTCTCGTGGGACGGAACCGGCGTTGTGGTCGATCGAGGACCGACACACGCGATCCTTGACACACCCGTGCATCCAGCGCCTAGAGAGCGGTTCGCAGCGATCGCAAGCGACGAAGGCATCCCGTTGGATGGCGGGCTCGCGCATTACGTTGACGGCGGCGCGTTCGACTCGCTCGCAACTGGAACGGTGGTGACACTCTTTGGTACGCACGTCGGAACTGCCACGGGCCGCGGCATTGCGTGGGAATCGGTTGATGTGCTCGCAAACGGCGATCGGGTGGTGGGGTTATCGCTGTTCGCGGCACAAGACGCGAGATATGGGGCGAAAATTGTCTGTCCGGATCGGGAGTTCACAGTCGGTGAGTCCGTCTCGATCGATGTCGTCCCGAGCGACGATCCGATTCGACTCGATGTTGGATGAGCCCGAAGCTTGAGGCTCAAATGAGCGGTGGCGAACAGCTGGCAGAGGTAATTCCGCGGCGGTGTGCCAGACACCCGCCTCGGCCGCCGCGGACGGCTCGTCAGTTCACAGGGGAGGATGGCGCGGCTTCGGTTATAAGGAGTCGTCCGTCTGTGGTCGGTTGCAACCTCGCGATGGTTGTCGTGCGTTTCGGGAGGTACAAACCGGAGCACAGAGAGAGTGACGTATGGATCCGAGCGATATCGCAGATATGGAGCCATTACCGGCGGACGCGGTGACGATCATCGAGCGACAGATCGAAGAGGAGCACGGGTATCTCTCGTGGCTAAACACCTCGGTTGACGTCGTCGAGCGCGGGCGCGTCGTCCTCTCGATTCCGTTCGACGACAAACTGACCAATGCGGACGGTGGCACCATCCACGGGGGCGTCGCAGCGACACTGATCGACACTGCTGGCGGCGTTGCACAGCGGACAGCATTCGAGAGCCCGTACGCCGGCGGTGTCGCCACGGTGAATCTCAACGCGAACTATCTTCGCCCGGCGACTGGTGATCTCCGAGCGGAGGCCAACGTCATCAGGTCCGGTGGCTCGATCGGCGTCAGCGAGATGGTTGTGACGAGCTCGGCTACCGGTGACACCGTCGAGGTCGTCGTCGGTCAAGGATCGTTTCGGCTGTTTCGCGAGTAGCCGGCCAGACCGGTGAGGAGACCGTCCAGCTCTTCGCGGTCGGAAAGCATATCCGCGACTTCCGTCACGGGACGACGGTCGGCCCGCTCTGGAGATGCACGGAGGACGACTGACTGGTCTCCGAGCGAAACGAACCCGCAGTCGAGACGCTCTGCGGTCTCACGAAGCGCGAGACCGACGTCGGCCTCGCCGGATAACACCTTCCGAGCCGGGCTCTCGAACGCTCGAACGGTGAGTCCGTAGCCGTCGATACGATCGCCGAGACCGCTTCGCGACATCGAGCGCTCGGCCGCGAGATCAGCGAGCGCGTCGTCGAAGCTTCGCCGGAGCCCGGAGTCAGTCGGGCGATTAACAAATCGGAGGTCCCGATCGACGAGCGACTCGAGCCCGACCACGTCTTCCGGGTTGCCCGCGGGGACGACAAGCCCCCACTCGCGGCTCCATTCACCCAGATCGACAGTTTCAATTGCTCTATCTGTCGGACCGGCGACGACCGCGAGATCCGGAACACCGTCTCGCAGCCGTCGCAATCCCTCGCGTGAACCCACCGGGAGGTATCGAGGTCTCTCCAGCCGATCGAGGAGCCGGTTCATCGCCGGATCGTCCTCACCAACGCCCAAGAGCGTCGGCGGGCGAACGTCCGGAGAGAACAGCTGAACGGTGACGTGCTCGCCCTCATCGAGGTACTCCGTGTCCGGATCGACGGCAACGATGCCGTCAGCTTCGACGAGACTCGTCGTTGCGCCGGACCCCTTATCAACCGGGTAGACGAGCGGGAGGGTTCGGTCCCCTTCGATATCGGTCTCGTCCGCATCGAGGTCGAGCAATCCGACGGGCATCAGCCGAAGTCGACCTTCGCTGTAGCGCTCACCGACGCCCATCCGACCGTCGACCGTCGCCGTCACTGGCTCCGGTCGGCCGGCGGCCTCGCGGATCGCGGGCGCGACAAACGTTCGGAATATCGTGAGTGCTGACACCGGATAGCCGGGGAGACCGATGTAGGCAGACTCGCCGACACGACTGGTCGATTCACTTCTGGTCGATTCATTTCTGGCCGATTCACTATCGCTCCGGACAAGGCGTCCGACGAGCATCGGTTTGCCCGGTTTGACGGCGACGCCGTGGAGGAGCAGTTCTCCGCGCTCCTCAATGACCCGGTAGATGACGTCGACGGCGCTCGCCGACGTCGACCCCGACGAGAGCACGAGATCGCACTCGTCGGCCGCCCGGCGGAGGAGCCGCTCCATCTCCGCGTAGTCGTCGCCGGCGTGCGGGTAGAAGACCGGCTCACCGCCCGCCTCCGTCACGCCGGCGGCGATCGTCGTCGAGTTCACGTCGTATATTTCGCCACGAGAGGGGTCGAGGGACTCGCCAGGGCGCACTAGTTCGTCTCCGGTGGAGACGATCCCGACACGTGGCGTCCCTTCGACCGGCACTTCATCGATACCGAGCGCCGACAGAAGACCGATCTCACGGGGTGTAAGACGGGTTCCGGGACCGAGCGCTCGCGCGCCGGCCGCGATGTCTGCACCCGCGCTCATCACGTGGTCACCGGGAGCGACGGCGGTCCGGATCGCGATTCGATCGGGATCTGCCGTATCGGTCTGGCTGATCTCGTCGGTCCGTTCGACCATCACCACTGCGTCGGCGCCGTCCGGCATCACGGCACCCGTCGAGATCTCTGCGCAGGTTCCGGGATCGACGGTTACCGTCGGGGTCGCTCCCGCGTGGACCGCGCCGACGAGTTCGAGTTCGGCCGGGTCGGCCTCGTCGGCACCGAACGTGTCGCGAGCGCGGACCGCGTACCCGTCCATCGACGCCCGGTCGAAGCCGGGGACATCGATCGCGGCGTCGATCCGCTCTGCGAGGACCCGCCCGCGCGCCTCATCTAGCGGAACCGTCTCCGGCTCCGGCGCGAGGTCGAGCGAGGCGATCGCATCGCGGGCCGAATCCGGCGTCGCGAGGTCTCGAAACTCCTTGCGATCGCTCATTCGGTCACCTCCCACAGCTCCACGTCGACGACCTCGCCGGCGTCGAGCCCCTCCCGCGGCTCCGGGACCACGACCCAGCCGTCCGCGAGGGCGACGCTCGACAGGATACCGGAGCCGCTCGCGCGCGTCGGCGTCGCAGACGGGAACGCGTCGGTGTTGACGGTCACAGAGGACGCGTCGGACTCTGAGAGCGTCACTCGCGCGAACGTCCGTGTACCGGGTTCGCTCGCTATCTTCCGGTCGAGCGTCGCACGGCGCGTCGGGAACGGCTCTGCGCTTGTCCCACCCACGTGCTTCTGAAGCGGCCGGAGAAACTGCGCGGCGTTGACGATACAGGCGACGGGATACCCGGGCAGCGAGACGATCGGGGTCCCGGACGCCTCGCCGAGACAGACGGGATGGCCCGGTTTAAGCGCGACACCGTGAACGAGAATTTCACCCAACCCGTCGACGACCTCGGGAATGAGGTCCCGCTCTCCGACCGACGATCCCCCGGTGGTGACGACGATGTCGGCATCGATATCGGCTGTGATCGCGGCCGTCAGCGACTCTTCGTCGTCAATGACGATATCACGGTATCGGGCTGTCCCGCCCCATCGTTCGACCAGTTTGGAGACGGTCAGACCGTTCGTCTCGATCACCTCACCGGGACTGGGATCGCTCTGCACGAGCTCCTCTCCGGTCGGGATCACGGCCACCGTTGGCGGCTCGTACACCGATACCGTGTCGAAACCGACCGACTTCAGGAGACCCAGATCGGACGGGCGGAGTGTGTGGCCCGGATCGAAGAGCCGCTGGCCCTCAGAGACGTCTTCGCCGGCCTCACCGACGTTCTCACCGGTTGCGACCGCGTCGAACGTCTCCGCTTCATTGCCGACCGTCTCGATCTGCTCGATCATGACGACCGCGTCGGCCCCTTCGGGGAGTGCGCTTCCCGTATGGACTCGCACGGCCTCGCCGGGATCGACCGACTCTGCCTCGGTCTCAGCCGTCTGCAACACCGCGGGGGAGCGGTCAGACGCACCGAACGTGTCCTCGGCTCGGACTGCGTACCCGTCCATTGCCGCCCGGTCGTAGCTCGGAACGGGGGCGGGCGCGTCGATCGATTCGGCGATGACCCGACCGTCGGCATCGGCCAGCGAGATCGACTCGGTTCGACCGTGCGCGCCGGCCG
>LFFM01002785.1_pt1 | contig 11326 bp, 5 predicted proteins | sample 643131 | NCBI WGS metagenome assembly LFFM01 (sample SAMN03777445, study PRJNA286221) | soda lake metagenome | biome: soda lake; feature: Kulunda steppe; material: water; isolation source: sample Tc-Br brine of Tanatar trona crystallizer | place: Russia: Kulunda steppe | collected 2011-07
ACCGACAATGCGAACCTGGTCGTGTTTGACCTGGGTGGAGGGACATTCGACGTCTCGATTGTACAGCTTCGAGGCGGTGTCTTCGAGGTGGTGGCCACAGCGGGAGACAATCACCTGGGCGGCGAGGATTTCGATCGGGCAGTGCTCGACTTTCTGATGGATCGATTCGAAGCCGATACCGGCATCGACGTCAGCGACGATAATATGGCGCTTCAGCGACTCAAGGAAGCCGCCGAAAACGCCAAATGCGAGTTGTCGTCGACCAGTGAGACCAATATCAATTTGCCCTTTTTGGCCGTCGACGACAGTGGTCCCCGGCACCTGTCGCTCGACCTGTCGCGCTCTCAACTCAACGATCTGGTCTATGATCTGGTCGATCGCCTTCAGGCTCCCTGTGATCAGGCACTGGACGAAGCGGGCCTGACGAAGTCCGAACTCGACGATGTGTTGCTCGTCGGCGGCATGACGCGAATGCCACTGGTTCAAGAGCGGGTCGAAGAGATCTTTGATCGCAAACCGCACAAAGGAGTCAACCCCGATGAAGTCGTCGCCAAGGGAGCGGCGATTCAATCCGGAATTCTGGGCGGTGAAGTCAAAGAGGTCATCCTGCTCGACATTACGCCCTTTAGCCTCGGTATTCGCGTCAGCGGCGATCGCTTCAGTCCGATCATCGACAAAAATACGCCGGTGCCCACCGTCGAAAAGAAAGTATTTACGACCACCGAGGACAATCAAGACGTCGTAACTGTGACGGTATTGCAGGGCGAGGACGAAGTGGCCAGCAACAACAAGTTGCTCGGCATGTTCAACCTGACGGGCATCGATCCGGCGCCGGCCGGCAAGCCGCGCATCGAAGTCAGCTTCGAGATCGATACCGATGGCATTGTCGATGTGTCGGCCAAAGACCTCAGCACCGACGCCTCTCAGTCGATTACCGTCGAGGGCCACTCCGGATTGTCCGACGAAGAGCTCCAGCGCGCGATGCAGCGAAGTGAGGATGCACAGGAATCGTCGACGGCGGTCGTCGAATCCGAGTAAGGCCCAACCGGGGCGCCGCCGCCGGCCGGGGAGTTCGTCGATGTCGAAGCCCGGGGCAGCGATGCGATTTTGATTTCCCAGGGGGGATGACTTACCCTCGCGACGAGCGATCTAGATATCCACTGGTACCCTGCGTATGGAATGATCATGGCAACACTTCGAGCTGCCTGTCGACGTGCCGGTTTGCAGTTGGTCTGGCCCAGTGCGATCGCACTGACGGCCCTACTGGTTGCGGCCGGATGTAGTCCCGAGAGTTCGGTGTCGGAGATCAGTTGCGACAGCGACGAAGAGTGCCCGACCGGTGCCGAATGCGACGGCGGCTACTGTGTGGTATTTGATAATCAGGACGCCGACTTGTCGGTGGAGGTCGTCGGTCTTCCCGACGGGGTGGGAGCCGAGATCACCGTCGACGGCCCGGAGGACTACCAGGCAACGGTATCGGAGTCCGAGACACTCGAGGAATTGTGGGGTGGGACGTATTCCATCACAGTTGACCAGGTCGTCGATAACGGCGAGATCTACGCCGGCGCCGAGTCCGAACAGAGCCTCGACATCGATCCCGGGGCATCGGCAGAGACGACGATCGACTATGATGTGATCTCGGGAAGCGTAGAGGTCTCGACCGTGGGACTTCCGGAGGGGGCGACGCCGGGCATCGAGCTGAGCGATGGAGATGGCGACGTCATCGATACCATCGAGGGAGCTGGAGTTTTCGAAGATGTAGAACCCGGTGAGTACAGTGTGGACGGCGAGGAATACACGGAGGACGCCGCAACCTACGTGACGTCGTCGGAGTCCGTCTCCGTCGACAGTCAGGAGACGGCAGAGGTCGAATTGGACTATATTCGCGACCCGGGGTCGGTCACCGTCGATGTGCAGGGCCTTCCGGAGGGGGCGGACTTCGATCTGGAACTCGTCGATGCCGATGGCAATGGGACCGAAGTTCCGCAAGACGGCGTCGTCGAGGCCCTGGAGCCGGGAACCTATGTGCTGGAGGTCGGCGATGTCGACGCTGGACTGGCGACCTTCGAGGCAGAGGATATCGAGGATGTGATCGTCGAGAGTAACGAGACGACGGAGTTGGAGGTCGCCTATCAGGCGATTCCCGGTGTCGTCGACGTCGACGTGCAGGGACTGCCGGAGGATGTCCAGGAGCCCCAGATCGAGATTTTCGATGCCGACGACGAGGTGGCCTATACGCTCAACGGCGCCGACACACTCGACGTCACCCCCGGCGAATACACTGTGGTCGGCGACGACGTCACCCAGCAGTTGGCGACCTATACGGCAGCCACTGACGACATCGAAGTCCAGAGCAATGAGACCACCGAGGTGTCACTGGAATACATGACGGTTCCAGGAGAAGTCGACGTCCAGGTCACGGGTCTGCCGGAGGGCGTAGACCACGAACTGGAACTCGTCGGTGATCAGAACTACACGGTGCCCCAGGACGGTATGGTCAGCGATGTTGAGCCGGGAAGCTATACGCTTGAGGCGTCGCCGGTCGAAGATGGATTGTCGGCGTTTGAGGCCGCTGACGTATCGGTGGACGTCGAGAGCGATGAGACCACCGACGTCGATGTGGAGTATGAGCTGATCGGCGCCGACCTGGAAATCGCTGTGACCGGCTTGCCCGACGGCCTAAACGGAGAAGTCTCGGTTCAGGGCGGTGATATCGACGAAACGGTGACGGCGCCGATTCAGTACACCGATATCGAGCCCGGGGAGTACACGATTACACCACTGGACGTCGACGACGATCCGGCCACGTATGCCGCCGCCGAGCAGAGCCTGTCGCTTGAAAGTGGCGATGACGAGTTGGTGACCATCGACTACGAGGTGTTGCTCGGTAATTTGGGCTTCTTCATCAACGGTCTCGACGACGGTCTGGAGTCCAATATCACCGTCGAAGGGCCCGACGGATACAGCGAAGACGTGATGACCACCGAGGACTCCGTGGAATTGCAAGACCTTCATCCGGGGAGCTACGAAATCATCGTCGGTGATGTCGACGACGAACCCCGGCGATTTTCCGGCGATAATGTCAGTGCCATCGTCGAGAGCGATGACACTACTTTTGAGCAGGTGCACTACGACGTGGTGCTCGGCGAGTTGGAGTTGGAGGCCTCGGGACTGCCCGATGAGCACGAGATGATGGCCGATGTCACAGGACCGGGCTTTTCGGATACCGTTACCGGAGAGCAAGTGATCGAGGAGCTGGAGCCCGGCGACTACACCGTCGACTTTCTGGACAGCGAGATCGATGGGGTCATCTACGAGCCGGATCCCGATGAGGTGACCGTCGAAGTCTCCAGTCAGGGACTGGCCGATACAGCGTCTGCCAGTACGCAGTACGAACTCGTCCCTGGAGAACTGACTGTGACGTCGACGGGGCTTCCCGACAATCTGGAGCTATCGGCGACGATTGAGGGCCCAGGTGATTTTTCGGAGTCCATTGACGACACGACGACCTTCGATGACCTGGAGCCCGGCGACTACGAAGTGACCTTTGATGACCGCCAAGGTTCGCAGTCGGGCATCAACGAAACCTACACCATGGAAGATTCCACGCAGACCGCCACGGTCGTCAGCGATGCTGAGAGCACGGTCACCGGGGAATACGAAGTGGTCGACGGACAGGTGGTCATAGATGTTAACGTTCCCACCGAAGATGGAGCCGGAGAGCCTCTGGAACCGTCATTTGACATCATCGACGACGACGACAATCAGGTTCGGGAATTTACCATCACCGATTCGAACCAGAACGAAGAATTCGATCTGGAACCCGGGTTCTACGATATCGAGCAGGACGGGTCGCTCGAAGATAGCTGGGGCAATACCGTGGAGTTCGAGGTGGAGGAGTCGGCGTTTATCGTCCAATCCAACCAGACGACGAATATTTCCATCAGTGCTACCCTTCCCACGGAGGTCACCATCGAAGATGACGATATATCGATCGACGGGAGCCTGCGAGAAGTGGTCGACCGTGTCGAAGACCACAGTGAGATCACCTTCGCGGATACGGTGGACACGATCTCGCTAAGCCAGGGCGTCATCGATGTCGACCGGCCCCTGAGCTTTATCGGCGACGTCACCATCGAGCCCGAAAACAATGACCATCGCATCTTTGATATCGATTTCCAGGCCGATACAGACATCGTATTTCAGGGGTTGAGACTCCAGCACGGCGATGCTGACGGCGGTGGAGCGCTTCGCATCGATGTTCACGATGTGGATATCACGTTCTTTGACGTCCATTTTAACGACAACACCTCAGATAGCGATGGAGGTGCGGTCTCCATTGCGCACGGCGCCGACGATAGCGTCACCTTCTCCGGTGCCGTCTTCGAAAACAACGACGCGCAGATGGCCGGCGGCGCCGTCTACTCGATGCCCGATACGAATGTGGATCTGACGTCGGAGTCCGAATTCCACCACAATGGAGCCGATGAAGGCGGCGCGCTGTATTTGTCAGGTGATGCCACCGTCGATACGGCCTATTTCTACGATAATACTGCGGAGGATGGAGGCGCCATCTACGTCGAAAGCGGGGAACTCGCTGTGGAGAAGGCGCTATTCGAGGATAATTTCGCCGACGTCAACGGCGGAGGAATCTACAGTGCCGCCACTACAGATGTCGAAAACTCGACGTTTTCCGGCAATGAAGTCCCCCCTGTCAGCGGGGGCAACCTAACTCCGCGCGGAGGAGCTATCTACTTCGAGGAAAGCGCTGTGAGTTCGCTGCTCCATGTCACAGTGGTCGACAATGCCGCCGAGGAGGGGGCTGGAATCTACAGCGATAATTCGCCGGATATTCGACTGCGCAGTAGTTATCTCAATAATCCGGAATCCGCCGGCGATATCGAAGTCGATGACTCGGCGATAAGCAGCGAGGTCCCCGTGGTATCGAATGGATACAACTACATCAGCGAGGTCTCAGACGAGGCCTTTGAGGAATCCACAGAGGATATCACCAATGAGGATTCGGACTTTGAGTCACTGGAGGAAAACGGTGGGTTTACCAAGACTCATGCCATCACCGGCGGGCAATTGGGCTACCGGGATATCGATGAGAGCGATTGCGACGACTTCTCTGGAAATCCCGTCGATAATGACCAGCGAGGTGAGGATCGACCGTTTGAGGGGCAGTGCACGCGTGGGGCCTGGGAGGAAGATGACGCGACGGCAACGGTAAATTGAGTATCGCCTTATTTGTTTGACGCTGACTCCGATTCCCGTCGACCGTGCATTGCGCGGCCGACGGGATGTTTTTATCCGTCCGGGTTGACGTCGGCCTCCGGTTGCGGTCGAAGGACTAATACCGGGCAGTCCAAGTGGCGGGTCAGCTGGTCGATGTCATCGTCGCCGGGGTAGGTGTCGTTGGAGGGTACGACGACCAGATCGGAGTGGACGTTGGTCGCGACACGGACGATGGACGCCGTATCACAGCAGGTGATGCGTCGGATGTGGGGATGGACGCGAACACCTTGCTGGCGGATAGCAGAAGTGACTTCGCGGCGCACGGTTTCGGTCCTCTGGGCGTCGGCGCCGACGGCGAGCACACTGAGCATCAAGGGGTGTTTCTGGGCAAGTTGAAGCGCCATGCGAAGTCCGCGTCGGGCTTCGTCAGAACCATCGTGAACAACGGAAATAGAGCGAATGGGTCGAGGATGCGCATCGACAAAGACCACTGGGTTTGAAAGCCGGTATCCCATGCGGTGGCATTTCGACGTGGTTCGGACATGAGGCGCGAGATGGCGTCCCGAACTACCGACGACCAGAAGGTCGGTATCATCGCTGAATTTGCGGATCTTGGAGGGGGCATCGCCACCGATCATCTCGAAGCGAGCCTGGAGTCGGTAGCGCTGTGAGAGGCTTGCGACCCGGTCGTGCATCCGACGGGCCAGGGCGCGCGAACTGCAGCGCAGGGAGTCGGTGCTGACTCCCCGGTGCAGTCCCGTCGGTAGATCGATGGCGCGGGCCACCGGATGGTTTTCGAGTTGCTGGAGGCGCTTATCCTCCACGAAGAGTGTCACAAGTCGGGCGTCGAGTCCGGCCGCCAGTGTCGCCGCCGACTCCAGAGCCGGCCCGGGATCGCTGGTGACGTCGACGACTACGAGCACCCGGCCAAAGGAGGCGGAATGACGGCTATGGGAGATGGCGTCGCGGCGAGCTTTGGGAGATGACATCGGTGGCTCCTTGGCAGTGATGAACGTCGGGTCATTCTTCGATATTTCGCCCGTTGGACTGTCGGGCGAAGTCGATGGCCTGGTCGGCCAGGTCTCGCAGCCGCTGTTGGACGCGACCGTTGAGGCTATCGGCCGGGAATTGACGGTCGTCGTCGGTGCTGCCGGCGGGAAGCCCGGTCAGAATGGAAGTCGCTTCATCGACGTCGGAGACCGCCCAGATCGCGAAGTCCCCGTCTTCGACGGCGTCGACGACTTCGTCGCGAAGCATCATGTGCTTGACGTTGGATTCTGGAACAATCACGCCCTGGTCGCCGGTCAATCCCCGACGACGGCAGATGTCAAAAAATCCCTCGACCTTCTCGTTAACCCCGCCAATAGCCTGCACCTGTCCGCGCTGGTTGACGGAACCGGTAATGGCGATGTTCTGAGCGATGGGGGCCTCGGCGAGGGCCGACTTGAGGGCACAGACCTCGGCGAGGGATGCACTGTCTCCGTCGATGCCGCCATAGGACTGCTCGAAGACCAGTGAGGCCGACAGCGACAGTGGAAAATCATGGGCAAATCGTGCTCCGAGATAGCCGCTGATGATCAACACTCCTTTGGAGTGGATGGGACCACCGAGGTCGACTTCGCGCTCGATGTCGACGACCTCGCCTTTGCCCAGTCGGACGCGGGCGGTGATGCGATTGGGTTTGCCGAAAGCAAATTGGCCGAGTTGGAGGACCGCCAGGCCGTTGATCTGGCCGATTTCTTCGCCGTCGGTATCGATGAGAAGTGTTTCGCGCTCGATCTGTTCGGCCATGCGGTCGCGGACGCGGCTGTTGCGGCGATTTTTGGCGTCGACGGCGCGGCGTACATCTTCAGGTTCCACGACGTCGGCCTCCCGTTTTCGCGCCCAGTAGTTGGCCTCTCGTAGCAGATCGCGGAGTGTTTCGGCGTGGGTCGAAAACTTCTCTTTGTCGCCGGCCTCCCGACTGCTGCGGTCACAGACCCGGGCGATGGCATCGCTGGAAAAGGCCTTGAGATCTTCGTCGTCGATCAGATTGGCGAGATAGCGAGCGTAATCGTCGGCGGTGTCGCCGTTTCGACTCATGTCGTGTTCGAAGTCGGCGGCGACCTTGAAGAGTTCCAGAAATTCGGGGTCCATCTCCGACAGCAGGTAGTACAGCCGACGCCCCCCGAGGAGGACGACTTTGACGTCCAGCGGGATCTCTTCGGGCTCCAGCGACATCGTATTGGCCAGGCCCATCATTTGGCGGCGGGACTCGATGCTGATCTGACCGGATTGCAGCACGCGCTTGAGCTGTTCCCAGGCAAAGGGCTGCATCAAAATTTTTCGGGCGTCCAAAATCAGGTAGCCGCCATTGGCCCGGTGAAGAGCGCCGGGGCGAATAAGGTTGAAGTCCGTCAGAAGAGCGCCAAATTGGGCGATGTGTTCGACGCGGCCCGTCAGGCTGTCGAGTGCCGGCTGGTCTTCGTAGACCACCGGGGCGCCGTCGGTTTCGGCGTTGTCGACCAGCACGTTGACCTGGTAGCGCCGAAAGACACTTCCGGCAGCCTGTTCGTCTCGACTCTGCCCCGGGCCTTGTTGGCCGGCGGAGGGACGCATGGTGATATTGCCGGAGCCGCCATTGCCCATCGGGCCGGCGCCGTTATTGCCGCCGGGGCCACCGGGGCCACCGGGGCCGCCAGCCGGTCGGCCACCGCCCATCGCCTGGCCCATCGGACCGCCCTGCGGGCCCTGGGACTGCAAGAAGACCTGGGCGTTGTCGATGATATCGTCTTCGATGGCGTCCAGATGTTCGAGGACCACATCGAGTTCGGAGTACTCGTCGCGCAACTCGTCGAGAGGCCCCTGGATGGCGTAGCTCATGACCTCTCGGTTGAGTTCCCGGATGCGCTCCCGGCGCTCGCGCTCCCACTGAGGAACCTGTTTGAGGGCTTCCTGCATCTGCCCCTGGAGCTCCTCGATGGCCTCCTCGACTTCTTCGCGCTCCTCGTCGGGTAACTCGTCGAATTCACCGGGCGGGATGACCTCTCCGTCCCGGACCGGCGCCAGGGCAATGCCGGCGGGGGTGCGCAAGATGGTGATATCGCGCTCTTCGGCCCGGCGGTGAACAGACTCAAAGGCTTCTTCTTGGCGTTCCTGAAATTCCTCGTCGATGGCCTGTTTGCGCGTCTGGTAGTCGTCGCTTTCGAAGGCGGCGGGGATGGCGGCCTGAAGCTCGTCGACGAGCTGCTCCATGTCCTCCGAAAAGGGAGTGCCTCGACCGGAGGGCAACTCCAGGACGCGCGGTTCGTTGGGCTTGTCGAAGTTGTGGACATAGCACCAGTCAGAGGGCGAGGCCTCGTCGGCGGCGTATTCCTCCAGAAACTCCTCGACCAGGTCGTGTTTGCCGACGCCGGTTGGGCCCAGGGCATACAGGTTGTATCCGTCCTGATGGATGCCGACGCCAAACTCGATGGCCTCGACGGCGCGATCCTGACCGATGATCTGGAGGGTGTCATCCAGGTCGTCGGTGGTCTCAAAGTCAAAATCGTCGGCGCCGAAGCGCTGACACAACTGGGGGATGGACAGCGGTTCAATTTCAGTCATGGCAACCTGCTCGAAGAGAACAATAAATCCAAGACATCCAAAAAGATGCGGGTCACGGAAATTTAGAGATCATCGGTGTACTCGATCCCCCGGTGGTGGCGTCAACCCCAAGGGGGGCAATGGCGGGGACTGTAGCACACCGCCGAGGCGGGCTGTTGCAGGGCTCAAAGCGTGAGCAGCCAGGTGGCTTTGCGGGGGGCAGGCGGCGGCAATTCGATGACACTGTAGATGGCGAGCAGGCCGCAAAAGGCAATGCCGGTGCCGATGGCGACGGCCGGTACGGCGACGCCGGTGGTCGCGGGAATCACAAGGCCCAGCCCAAGGGCCACATTGGCCAGCGCCAGAAAGGCGACGGCGTGGTGGGCACTTCGATCGGCGAGCACGAGTTCAATGCTGCCGGCGACCAGCGACTGGATACCGGCAAATAAAGCAATGGCCATGCCGATGACGAAGGCCCCGGCAAGCGGGGCCTGCAGAATCATCATCGAAGCCACCAACACCAGTACAGCTACCAGTCCGCGACCGCCCCACTGGCGCGGAGCAACGACCAGGGTGTGGAGGACGGTGCAGATACCGCGCACAAGCCAGTAACAGGCGAGGACTACGGCCAGTGCGGCGACCGTCATCGAAGGCATCGCCACCAGCGCGATACCGACGCTCACACAGGCCAGTGCCTGAGCGAGGATCAGCAGTTGAGCTCCCAGCGCTGCATCTCTTCGAAATTTTCTGGCCATCACTTCCCCCCCTGCAGAGACAAGACTTCTGTCGATCTACCATCGCGGTAAACGGTAGGCTTTAAAGTTAGGCGCTGGGATTGGGTTGTCGACTCTTATCGAAGAAAAACCTTCGCTGTCATTGTTCGTCCGTAGGTCCCAAACCGCAGGGCTCGACAACAATTCAGAGGCTGGCCAGTCGATACCGTGCAGAGGTCAAAAATTGTGGGTGTGATAATTTTTAGCTCGAGGCTGATGATAGCGAATCGAGTAATGCGTTTACGGTGTGCGGAGAGGACCCGGCGGCCACAGGTGATGGAACTCGACGCCGTCTCTCGAAGCGATGCCGAGTTCACCACACCTCCAACAGGGTGCCGACGATTTGTTCGGTAGTCAGTCGCGCCGATTCCCCGGGGGTCAGGCCGGTATAGACGGCGCGGTGGAGGATGGAGTGTATCGACAGTGGACGCTGCAATACGTTGTCCGATGGAGACGAGATATCGGTGTAGACAATGTCCCCGTCGGTTTCGTGTCGTCGGTACTCGAGACGTCCGACCTCAAAGGTGCGTTCCGTAATCTCGATGGCCGGTCTTTGTGATACGAAGGCACGGGCTCGCAAGGTACCGTCATCGATGGCGATCTGTACGGAGTTCGGAGACCAGGACTCCCAGCGGCCGTGTAGAGAGGCCGGATCGGGTCGGGTCGGAAGTGCTTCGGGGCAGCTATCGGTCAGGTCGATGGCGACCATATCATCGGTGTCGATGTGGTGGCCCCGCTTGCGGAGAAATGCCGCAGCGCGTTGCGGCGATGGAGCCCTGCCGCAGTAGGCGACGGCGAGCAGTTCCGGGGTGATTCGTTGCCACAATTCCTCATCTCCGGACTCAACGTGATGCGTCAACAGGTCACGCCAGGCCAGTTTGGCGTTGACCGGCCGGTTGAGGGTTTGGTGGATCGTCGATTCATCGAGATATTCGGGGACGAGGTGATTATCGGTATGAGCGTCAGGGTCGGCGCTCCAGCGAGGCATTGCCTGGGGATCGAGTCGTCGACGCCCGGTCAATTCGTAGCTGACATCATCGGACTGGAGATCGTGAAAGATGCGAATAAGGCCGGCGTCGTCTGCGAATCCGAAGGTAAGGCATACGTGTCGGACCTGTTCGGCACCGACGTCGGCGCCGCAGTTTTCGCAGCGGTAGCCCGCCTTCAGTGCACCTTCTTCGGCCAACCGCTCCAGGGCCGGAATCGTCAACTCGTGAAACGGTGTGCTGTGATAGAAACGCTGGAATTGCCGGTGACCACACAGTCCGCAGCGACAGTCGAGATCGAGGATATACATCGCCTCAAGGCGGCCGCCGATACCGGGCGTAAAATGAAATACGAAGGGTTCGCTCACGACGGGAGTCTCTGGCTTTGAGGTCGTGGGTAGAGGGGTGGCATCATATCAAATCACAGGATGATCGGTCGAAATAATGATTACACGGCCCGCCATTTCACGGAAACGTCTGTTTTGGTCCGTAAATCGGGGGGCGATCCGGTATGTTGTATCTGTTCCGAAGCAGTGTTTTTTGGTTTGTTACGCAAGAATTTCTTCAAATCGTCGACAATAGTAATGCAGGTGACGAAGGTACCGGTTGGCGGACCTTCGATTAGCCCCGATTATTCGTGACCCATCTACTGCGGCTTATCAGCGACGAGATCCCATCATCTTACTCCTCGACGATGCTCCGCATCGCCTGTGGGGCTCGATTTCGGCCTCTCGACGCTGATTTTGCCTCGTCACGATGCGTCAC
>LFFM01002786.1_pt1 | contig 11325 bp, 9 predicted proteins | sample 643131 | NCBI WGS metagenome assembly LFFM01 (sample SAMN03777445, study PRJNA286221) | soda lake metagenome | biome: soda lake; feature: Kulunda steppe; material: water; isolation source: sample Tc-Br brine of Tanatar trona crystallizer | place: Russia: Kulunda steppe | collected 2011-07
AGAAACAGGTAAAAAACCATCTCTATTCTGCAGCACCTGTTTTTTTAGCCGCATCAACCACACTCTCAGCTATTGCAATAGCTAGCTCTTCGTCGAGCGTTTGAGGAACAATTGAATCTTTTTCAGGTTCTATAAATTCTGCTATAGCTTCTGAAGCAGCAATCTTCATCTCTTCGTTTATCTCCGAGGCCTCTGCATCCAGAGCACCCCTAAAAATCCCTGGAAACGCCAAAGAGTTATTCACCTGGTTTTCAAAGTCTGAACGGCCCGTGGCAGTGATAGCTGCGCCAGCATTTTTAGCATCTTCAGGCAGTATCTCTGGTTCAGGATTAGCCAATGCGAAAACAATTGGATTTTCAGCCATCGACTCGACCATTTCCTTCGAAATAAGGCCTGCTACTGAAAGCCCGATAACTGCGTCAGCATCTTCTACCGCATCTGAAAGGCCTCCAGCCTCTTCACTAGCCTGAGTCTTCTCTGCAAGTCTTGCTTTGTAAATATTGTCGTCATCCTCTCTTATGACTCCTTGAGAGTCCACAGGAACTATATCTTCAGCTCCTGCCTCCGATAAAAAGTTGCTGACAGCAATACCTGCTGCGCCAGCACCAACAATAACTATTCTCGAATCTTCAAGCTCTTTTCCAAGCAGGCCTAAAGCATTTTTTAGAGCCGCTAAAACAACTACAGCCGTGCCGTGCTGATCATCATGAAAAACTGGTATGTCCAGCCTCTGCTTCAAGGCCTCCTCAATTCTGAAGCATTCCGGCGCAGAAATGTCTTCAAGGTTTATAGCGCCAAAAGTCGGAGCGACACGTTGAACTGTTTCAATAACGGCTTCCGGTTTACCCGCATCAACAACCAGCGGAAAACCATCAACATCGCCAAACTTCTTCAAAAGATTTGATTTACCTTCCATAACCGGCATTGAGGCCTCAGCACCGATATCACCCATCCCCAGGACCGCGCTGCCGTCACTGACTACAGCCACTAAGTTACCTTTCGAAGTATACTGATATGCTTTCTTCTTGTCTACAGCTATTTCTTTACACGGCTCAGCAACACCTGGCGTATACACAAGCCCTAGGTCTTCTTCATCGTTTATTTCGACCGAGGCCTCTACAGAGATTTTCCCCGGGTTTTCGCTGTGGATATTCAGCGCATCATTTCTTTCTTTCATATTAAACTGGTTACCATAATATGTTGAAAAGACTTCACCTTCCCTCAGTTCCTCAAAGAACCCAGCAAGTCAAATATTCTCTGCCTCAGGCCCTCTAACGATCTTTCCTGTGTCACAGGAGAGGTTTCGTTTCTCGGAGACTCATCTATCTGCTGATCATCACCTTCATAGTCAGGTCCCGAGTCTTGTTCACTGCTTTCTTGATCCTCTGACTCTTCCTCATACCGATCATCCGCACCACCATTACCTCCGTCGCTTTCATCTAGATCTCTTTCCGCCTCATCTTGTTCTCTATCAGAGTCCTGACTTTCTTCTTGTTGTTGATCTTCATCTCGATCCCGATCTTCCTGATCTTCAGACCGTTGTTCTTCATCCTCTGAGCCTCTATCAGCATCAGAATCTCCAGATGATTCTTCTTCTGCAAAAGTGTCTACAGCAGCCGTAATATTAATATTTCCTAGGCCTTCAGCGGTTTCCGGCTCGTCTAGAGAGAATACCGTGTCTTTGTAGGCTTCAAAGTATGTTTGGGGATCTTGGCCGGGCTCCTGCTCCATCATTAATGCGATCCCTCCTGCCGCGTACGGCGCACTCATTGATGTCCCGGACTTAGAGGTGTAACCATCTGTCGTTCCGTGTTCAGCCGCCATTATGTTTACTCCTTGACCAACTACGTCGGGTTTCACTCTTTCATCGTCTGTAAGGCCTCTGCTTGAGAAGTCCGCCACATTTTCCTGGTTCTGTGATGCTCCTAAAGTTAGTACGTCTTTACCGCATCCTGGCGCTGTGATTGTTTCTTCGTCAGGGCCTTCGTTTCCTGCTGAAGTAATGACCGATACTCCTTTTTGGACTGCGTTGTCAGCTGCCTGGCTTAACGGGTCGGAGCCGTCGCATTCTGTCTGCGCTCCAAGACTTAGGACTATGATGTCAGCTCCGTTGTCTACTGCATAGTCTATTCCTTCTATCGCATCACTCATTCGGCCTGCTCCATCGTCGTCCAAAACTTTCACATTCATAAGATCTGCTTCCGGCGCAACACCAGCATACTCGCTGTTGCCTTCTCCAGTCCCGGCCGCTATTGATGCCACGTGAGTGCCGTGTCCTTGCCTGTCTTCAGGCCCCCCGCTACCAGTAAAGTCTTGCTCATCTACAACCTGTGATTCAAGATCTACATGGTCAGTGTCAATGCCTGTATCTAAGACCGCAATTAATGCATCGCCGCCTTCTCCAGCATCTTCTTGGCCTCTATTACTTTCATCTCCGCTTCCTTCCCTGACGGGAAGCTGCGTAGGAACGTCCTCTTTAATATCTCGTACTAGGCCTTGAGCATCTAAAAGTTCAATACTCTGTGGAGGACCCGTAACCACTGCATAATCGACTATATCGTATTCGTTTTGGATCTCAAGGCCTGGCGCATCTATGTCCTCCAGTTCTTCTAGCTGCGAACCATTTTCTAGTTCAACAAGATAAGTGGTTTCTGATGCTGCAACTGAAGCTAAAAAAATAATTGACAGGGCCAAAACAAATTTTTTCATATGTGAAAAATCGGCTAGAGAGATTTTTATAGATAATACAGGATTCGGACTTTCGGACACGCCATAATCGGTTTATTAGGCCTCAGCCGCATAAATTTACTTCATGAGCGCCGACTCTTTCCGTGACCCTAACTTCATGCCAGTCCATAACGACTTAGAAGATAGAAAACCTGTTTTCCGAGATAAAATCGGATTTTTTCCGGAAATTTTTCAGGCCTGATATCTGACTGACGTATTTTATCCCTATTTTTCTAACTCACTTGTTTGGAGCAGTGTAGGAATTCTAATACTGTCTTGGAAACGAAATTATATTCGGGGGTTATGGACGAAGAAAGTGCCGAAGGGGTTAGAGATAATAGTAGCTTGAAAGAAATTTCTCACGACCGAAAAAAGGAAGAAGCAAAAAACAGTTACGGCCGTAGAATGAAGTATTATCGGCAGAATAGAGCACAATTGATCAAAAAACTGTCGAGAAAGATAGGAGAGTCTAAAGCACCAGCAATATCAGGACTAATAGCTGTTCTACCACTCTTCACAGTAGGCCTTGTCGTATACTGGTTGTTCAACCGCATTAACAGTATGCCCGGGAGTGAAATGTTTAATTTTACAGGATTCTACGTAATTGATCAAACAATAAAGCTAGGAGCAATAATCTTTCTCTCTGCAGCAGTTGTGACTAGCGTCGGACGGATAGTCAAAACGCCTCAAGGCTTCAAAGCTGAAAAAAAGATAGACAACGCCTTCGATCGCATACCTTTTCTAGGAGGCCTCTACAGCTTAGTCAAAGTGACAACAGAAACAGTCTTAACAGGCGCAGAAGATCTAAGTGAACCGGTGAAAGTCGAGTTCGACGGATTAAGGCTCACAGCCTTCAAAACAGGAAACACAACTAGCGACGGAAGGCCAATAATATTTTTACCGACAGCACCCAACATAACCACAGGCCTCGTCATCGAAATAGACCCTGAGAAAATCGTGGCAACCGATGAGAACGCTGAAGAAGCCCTTACACGCACTTTAAGCGCAGGCTTCGGACAGAAAAAATGCAGCAAAAAACACGAAAACCATTAAACCTTGAACCAAAAAAATGGGTAAAAACCCCCATGACAAACTTGACCAAAAAAGAAAAGGAAGTAATAGAGCAGTGCGGAACAGAACCCCGTTTCTCCTCAGAGCTACTGAAAGAAGATCGCAAAGGAACTTTCCAATGCAAAAAATGCGGACAGGCCTTATTCAGTTCTGAACACAAGTTTGACTCCGGAACCGGCTGGCCCAGCTTCTACGACATCATAAAATCGGGAAACGTGGAAGAAAAGCCCGATAACAGCCACGGCATGAGAAGAACAGAAGTAATATGCTCCAACTGCAACGCCCATCTAGGCCACCTATTCAATGACGGCCCCCAAGAAAAGACAGGCCTACGCTACTGCATCAACGGAATCGCACTAGAATTTGAAGAAGACTAGATGTTACTTTTCGGTAAGAAATTTATTGGTTCGGTCTAAACTGGATTCGTGATACTGGTCGTCGACAGAGAGGCTTACGAGGAGGCCTGGCAAGAATATGTAGAGGAAGCTACTAGAGAGCAGTTTCTGGAGGCTAGTCAAGAGTTTTATGAAGACCTCCTGAAAACGAATTTAGAGGAGACCCGGCATGTCTGCTGTATTCCAGGCGATGTGCAGCAGGATATTGCAGAGATAGGTGCTAAAATTTATTCCGATCAGGTGGAAAGAGTCATGAACAGCAATTACGTGGGACAAGAATATGGTTTGGCAGCCGCAACCGCATTCCTCCAACCGAGGAGACAGGTTAAAGCTGGCGCGCAAGCACAGGGAATCGTTGATGTGAACTGGGACAGGATAAGAGAGGAAACCGACTACAGTAAAGAAAAAATTGAGAAATGGGTGTCAGAAACCGTCATCAATCCATGGCCGCCATCACATTTCCAACTAGAAAGAGTAGACAGATTCAAACCCTCAGAAAAAGACAGAACATACTACTGAAACAAGATGAGAGAAACAGTACTTGGCGGAGGATGCTTCTGGTGTATCGAAGCAGCATTCAAACAAGTAGAAGGAGTACAATCGGTTACTTCAGGCTATGCCGGAGGCCAAAAAGACAACCCTAGTTACCGCGAAGTATGTTCCGGAGTCACAGGCCACGCAGAAGTGGTCAAGATAGAATACAACGAAAAAACTATAGGCCTCGAAGACTTACTGGAAATATTCTTCAAAATCCACAACCCGACAACCAAAAACCGTGAAGGCCCCGACATAGGCAGCCAGTACCGGTCAATCATACTTTACCAAAACCAAGAACAAAAAGACAGGATACAGGCCTTCCTCCAAGACAAACAAGAAGAATATGAAGAAGAGATAGTCACTGAAATCAAAGAACTGGAAAAATTTTACCGGGCAGAAGAAAAACACCAAAACTACTTCGAAAAAAATCCTAAAGACGCGTACTGCAGACTGTATGCAAAGCCTAAAATTGATAAAATAAAGGACTTACAGGCCTGAATCATCTTCTAAAATATTTTCCCAGTCCAAGTTCTTTATCTCTACGCCATCCGACCCCTCATGATCCAAAACATATTTTGCGAAAGCAGTCAATGACCGGCTTTGCTTCTCCGGATCAGCGTATGTGCTAGGAAGTCGCGGACTGCCAGTTGATTTGTACAGAGTGGTTTCAAGACCTCTCTTCCTGAAACCTACTTTTTCATTGACTTCGGCAAACTCTCTCCTGTTCTCTGACCGCAGCCTCACATGAACCCCTTCCTTATAATTGACAAAAATTTCCACGCGGTAGGCCTCATCCTCTCTCACCATCTCCTCTAAATCATCGCCGGACCTCGGAACCCTATCACCATCAACATAGTACCCAAAATCAGTCCAGCCCTGAACAGGCCTTACACTGCTGCTAACAAACAAACCTTCCACAAAAAACCTATACACCTGAAAAAATAAAATTGTTTCCTCGCTCAAATCATGACAGACTATTCTTCTGAATCCAAAGCAATCTGCACATCACATGCATAGGCCTTATCTTCCTTCAAGATCAAAGGGTTGACGTCGATTTCCTGGATCTCGCCATGATTCAAGCCTATCTGCCCTAGTTTGATGATTGCGTCTTTTACAGGCTCCATCGAGTAATGGGTTCCTCTAGCGCCTTCGAATAGTTCTGAGGCCTGTAGTTCCTGAATCATCTGCTCAGCTTCTTCTTCGCTTATAGGTGCGATTCCAAAGCTTATGTCGTGAAGCGCTTCTATGTAGATACCTCCTAGGCCTACCATCACCATTGGTCCGAACTGTGGGTCGCGTTTCATTCCCAAGGCGATTTCAAGACCGTCTAACTGTTCCTGAACTACTACACCGTTAATCTCGCTTCCCGGCTTCTCTTTATTCACGTTTTTCAAAATCTCGTTAAACTTATCGTTCACCTTCTGCCTGGTTTCAACACCTGTTTTTACCGCCCCAATATCAGTTTTATGCGCGACATCAGGAGAATCAACTTTCAAAACAACAGGATAACCTATATCCACAGCCGCTTCTTCAGCAGGATGCGGAGCCTCAGCACACTTAGTTAATGGAAGATCAAAACCATAAGCCTCCAACAACTCATGACCATCCATATATCCATTGAAACCTTCTAAGGCCTGTCCAGCCCTATCCTCATCAAAAACAACTTCTCTATAATTTCTATCAGTTTCTAAAAACTCTCTGTAATCCTTCATCTGTTTAAAGGCCTTTACAGCATCAACAGGATCCTCAAAATCAGGTATCCTATTCTCTTCTAAAATCTCAACGCCTGAAGCTACATCATACTCTCCCATAAAACATGCGAAAACAGGCTTATCAATTTCTTTTTCCGCTCTTACTATTGTTTTAGCAGTTTTCACAATCTCAGTATTCGCCTGAGGGGTCAACAACACCAAAATACCGTCTACATTGTCATCTCGGCCTACTGCTTTCAAGGCCTTCTTATACCGTTCATGCCCAGCATCACCAATCAAATCCAAAGGATTTCTGATCGTTGATTCCTCAGGCATAAACTCATGCAAATCCATCTTCGTCTCAGTATCTAACTCTGCTAGCTCAAGGCCGTGTTGAGCCACTTCATCCGTAGAAATAACTCCAGGCCCTCCAGCATTAGTAATAATCATTATATTCTTCCCTGACGGCAATGGTTGGTAAGCAAAGCTTCTACCGTAGTCCAAAAGCTCTCTATTACTTTCTGCCTCTATAATACCTGCTTTACGAAATGCAGCCTGGTAGGCCTGATAGCTTCCTGCAATACTGCCCGTGTGACTTGAAGCAGCTTCTCCTCCTTTACTTGTGCGGCCTGACTTAACCGTTATAACCGGTTTTTCCCTAGAGGTTTTTTCTGCTTCCTCCATATATTTTCTGCCGTCTTCAATTCCTTCAGTATAGCTTAAAATAGCTTCTGTATCGTCTTCCCGCCACTTTTGTAAAAAATCAACTTCGTTCAGCATCGATTTGTTTCCTAAAGACACAAAATGCTTGAAGCCGATGTGTTCTGCCTTCGCATAATCGAGTATTGCTGTGCAGAACGCGCCGCTCTGAGACATGAAAGAAATATCGCCTCTTTCCGGCATTTTAGAAGCGAAAGATGCGTTCATCGAGTTCCCAGTATTAATCAGGCCTAACACATTAGGCCCCAACAAATCAATATTATTTCGCTCCGCAATCTCAATCACTTCTTCCTCAAGCTTTTTCTCACCTGTCTCAGAAAAACCTGCAGAAATCACTATAACGGCCTCAACACCTTTCTCAGCTGCATCCATCATCACACTAGGCACAATCTTAGCCGGCACCACGATCACAGCTAAATCAACGCCTTCCGGGATCTCATCCAAGGCCTCCTCACCCTCGACCTCTCTCGCCTCAGGATTCACAGGCACAACTTCACCCTCAAAGTCATGACTTAAATTATCAAAAACCTCATGCCCCGTCTTACCTTCACGACGAGAAGCACCTACAACAGCAACCTTATCCGGATTAAAAAGCCCATCTAACATAACAACTATTAATTACATTGAGGCCTGTAAATAAACTTGCCCTCGTAAGTCAAACCTCTTTTCAAGACCAAGTAATATAAACAACCGCTGTAAACTTGTCTATAAGTGCAGGGAAACTATAAATGCAGAAACAAATTATTATAATAGCAGCAGGCCTCCTAGTAGCCCTAGGCTCAGCATACTACGTATTTTCTCCAGGAGACGACCCGAGCGAAGACCCTGAAATAGATATAGAACTATTATCAGAACCAGTTACAGGAGAATCAAATACTGTACAGGCCCAGAAAAACGGGACTGCACTAGCCGGCGAGACACTGTATCTAAATGGAGAAGAATACGGCGAACTAAACAATGCAGGAATAACCGAGTTCACCACCCCCGACACAGAAGAACTAACCCTAGAAGTATCAGACGCCTCCAAAACCATCGCAATCAACGAAACCGATGAAGTGGATGAAGAACCTGAAGAAACAGAGCTCGTTCTAGACTCAGAACCCGAAGTAGGCGAAATGAATAGAGTGCTCCTCTACATTAATGGCGAAAGAACCAGTGGAGAAACAATCTACCTCAACGATGAAGAACTAGGGGAAACCTCAAACGCAGGAACAATAACATTTACCGTACCAAACGAAGAAGAAATAATACTCTCCACAGGCCTTGACGAAATAGAAGATAAAACAGTCACACCCGAAGGATACGAAGACGAAGAAGAAACAGAAGAAGATGACACAGAAGAAACCAACGAAACAGAAGAAGAAACACGAGAAGGCCTAGAACTCAGACATGAACCGGTAGCGGAAGAACACAACACAATAACACTATACCAAGACAACGAACCAGTAGAAGACGAAACAATACTTGTGAATGATGAGGAGGAAGGAGAAACAGACGAATTCGGAGAACTAGAATTTCAAGTACCTAATGAAGAAGAAATCGATATCACAACAGAAAACGAGGCGGACGAAAAAACAAGAACAGTAGAAGGATACGAATCAGAAGATCCTATTGAACTCAATGTTCTGTCACCTAACGAAAGCGATGAAGTAGAAGACTATAAGTATGAGTTTGATTGGACGGTCAAAACTAATCAAGATGATTTTGAATACACAACAAATCTTCTACTAAATGATGAAGAACGCTTCGAAAAAACAGGAACAGGAACAAACAACTTCCAAGAAGAAATAATAATAGGAGATGCAGATACACACCAACTAGAAATAGAAACGATTACTGAAGATGAAGACGTATATACTGAAGAAGTAAAGTTCGAAACAACAGAAGATATACCAGAACCAGAAGTAAAAATTTTATCTCCTGATGATGGAGAAGAAATTGACGATTTTCTTTTAGACATAGAGTTTGAGTTTAGATACCTAGAAAACTTTACAATGAATATAGTATCTGAGGACAATCTTTTGAGAGAGATTGAATGGCCGAGCGGCGGAGAAGAAGTTATGAACGAACAAGTAGCCGTCGAGGAAGGTTTGTCTGACCTAGGAGTAGAATTTGAAATGAATGAATTCGATCGAACCTTTGCCGAAAAAGTTGCGATAGAAACAAATCAAGAACGCCCTGAACTATTTTTCGCGGACAAATTCGGACCTCCATATGATGAAGGATATGATGATACAATAGCATTCGAAATAATGGCCTTTGAAGATATGAAAGCGGATATAATACTAGAAAATCTTGATGAAGGCTCTACAGTAGAACTGAAGAGTTTCGATCTAGAAAGAGGAGAAGAAGAAATAATAGAGCAAGCTGCTGCAGACGAAGTGACAGAAGGAGATCAACACGCATGGCACATAGATGCAGAATCGATAGAAACCGGAAAATCAAGAGAATCAGATCCTGAAGAATTTGAAGGCCAATGAAATCAAAAACTCTGGTCTTAATAATTTTTACAATATTTCTCTTGAATTTTTCTACCTCTTTTGATGAGGAAGTAACATTCACGGCAGATCAGCAATGGGAAGTTCCAGATAATGTTCAAGAAGTTGATGTATTCCTAGTTGGAGGTGGCGGAGGTTCAGATGATCGTCAAGGCTCAGGAGGAGGATATACTGAAACTTATGAAGATGTAGACGTTTCTTCAGAAACTACTATTGATATACAAATAGGCTCAGGCGGATCTTCCGGTCAAGATGGCGAACCGTCACAGTTTATGAATTCCAATTACCAAGCCGATGGCGGAGAAGCTCCTAGACCCGGAGATGGAGGCTCGGGAGGAGGAGCAAGAGGAAGCGGACTCGGATGTCACACCACAGGAGGCTCTGATGGGGGCGAAGATGGTAGTGACGGAGATGACAATAGCGGAGGAAGTACAAACGAAGGTGGTAGCGGACAAGGGACAACTACAAGGGCTTTTGAAGATCCTGATGGAACACTATATGCCGGAGGAGGGGGAGGAGGTAGTTGTGACCGGAGTACAGGATCAGGTGGTGCAGGCGGAGGTGGAGACGCAGGAAGCTCAGGAAGCCCTAATACAGGAGGCGGTGGTGGAGAAGATTCTAGTGGAGGATCAGGAATTGTAAAAGTAAGATATGAAGAATCATTAAATCCTCCGGATAACCCTAGCAACCCTTCACCAAGCAGCGATGAAGATACTGTATCGCTTGACACTGAATTAGAAGTAGATGTTAGTGGTGATGATCTGGATTATGTGGAATTTGAGATTGATGGAGAAACTTACACTGAGAGTGATGTTGTTTCCGGCGGTACCGCAAGTGTCGAGGTTCATGAGTTAGATCCTGGAGAGACTTACAGCTGGTCAGCGGAGGCTTGTAATGATGCCGGCTGCACAAGCGACTCATGGAGCTTTACCACCATCTATGAACCTGATGAGCCTGAGAGCCCTTCTCCGAATGATGAGGTCTTGGATGTTCCTGAGGACTCTGATTTAGAAGTTGATGTTAGTCATCCTGATGGTTTGGATATGGACGTAACTTTCAGAAAGGATGATGGAGAGGGATGGAGTACTGCAGGAACTGATACAAGTGTTGGTGATGGAGAGACCGCAAGCATCAACCCTGATCTTGAATTAAGCGAGACATATGAGTGGTATGCTGAGGCCTCAGCAGAAGGCCTTACGACAGAAAGCGATACTTGGAGTTTTGAGACTGAGCATAGTTTTGAGGTTGAGGATTTGAGGCCTGAGGATGATTCTGAGTCAGTGGCTGTTGATCCTGTTTTGGAGGCGGATATTGTGCATTCTAGTTCTGAGGATGAGATTGAGGTAGTGTTTTATGATGGAGATGGTTCGGAGTTAGGGACTGATTCTGTATCAGGCGGTGAGACGGCTTCTCTTGATACTGAGGGCCTTGATTTCGGAGGCGAGCCCGGTGAAGTGTATGATTGGTATGTTGAGGCTGTTGATGAGCAGTCAAGCACTGAAGATATTGTGAGTGAGACGCAGTCGTTTACTACTTTGAGTCTTCCTGATAGGCCTGAGATTTTGAGTCCTGAAGGCAGCGGCGTTGAGATTGATTCTGATTTTGAGGTCGAGGTTGCTCATCCTGATGGTGAGGAGATGTTTGTTGAAATTACTTTGGAGACTGTTGACGGAGAGTTTGTCGATG
>LFFM01002787.1_pt1 | contig 11323 bp, 5 predicted proteins | sample 643131 | NCBI WGS metagenome assembly LFFM01 (sample SAMN03777445, study PRJNA286221) | soda lake metagenome | biome: soda lake; feature: Kulunda steppe; material: water; isolation source: sample Tc-Br brine of Tanatar trona crystallizer | place: Russia: Kulunda steppe | collected 2011-07
CATTCGGGAGGCCGCCAGTTTTGGCCCGGAGTCATGGGATGTGGAGTTCATCGAAGACCGCAACGCCGGTGAACTCGAAATGGTGGCCGAAGAATTGCATCTGGAGGCAAGTGCGACGGAAATCGACGGGGTATACCGCGGGACCTTCGCATTCGACGAAGACGACAGTGGCGAGGAACAACAACTCGATGCCGCCTGCTGGAAATCGGGGTTCGAAGTCGCCTACACCTACGACGAAGCGACAGGGCAATGCACAGATGCCTTCGGCGATGAGGGACGAGTCGAGCTCCCGGTGATTGTAGTTCGGGAGACCGGCCACGGTGAATGCGTTGATTTCGGCGATAGGTCACTCAACGAGGACTTGTTGGGCTATCCATCGCTAAGGGACTGGAACCTACGCGGTGCCGAACTCAATGCGGCCAGTCTGCAATTCGCCGATCTCATCGACGTCGACCTGGCCGGAGCGTCGATGGGCGGGTTTTCGTACGGTTATGCGAAGATCGTCGGCACAATCGACGAGCACACGGAGCTTCCGGAAGATTGCGAAGCCGACGGTGATGTTCAGATCGACTGTGCCCGTTAACCCGGGGACCTGTCGTCATATTGCGGTTGTGGCCAGATCGCCGGCGAGTTGCGGTGGCGCCGAGCCACCTGGTGTTGTAGCGTCCGTCGGGGCAGTAAAGATTGCAGTCAACGGACCCACATCCCCCACCATATATGACCGATTCAACGGATACGCTCGATATCTTTGCCTGGAACGTCAACGGCCTCCGGGCGGCGACGAGAAAGGGCTTTTGCGACTGGCTTCACGACGAGGCGCCGGATATTGTCGGCGTCCAGGAAATCCGAGCCCTACGCGAGCAGCTTCCGGCCAAAGTCGCCCAGCCCGAGGGCTACGACACCCACTTTTTTCCCGCCGAGTCCAAAAAGGGCTACAGCGGCGTCGGTCTCTTTTCGGCGATCACACCAGATAGCGTCGAGACCTCCGTCGATGTGGAGCGATTCGACGTCGAGGGCCGAGTTCAGATCGCCGAATACGGTGCGCTGCAGATCGCCAATGTTTATTTTCCGAATGGAAGCGGCACCAATCGCGATTTGAGTCGGGTGCCCTACAAGCTCGATTTCTACGAGCATCTTCGCGAGATGCTCCAGCCGGCCGTCGACGAGGGGCGACCGGTATTGGTGATGGGCGATTTCAATACGGCTCATCAACCCATCGATCTGGCGCGACCGAAGTCCAATACCGGAACCAGCGGTTTTCTTCCCCGTGAGCGCGAGGCCCTCGACGAGTGGTTCGATGCCGGTTGGACCGACACCTTCCGCCACGTCTGTGACGAGCCGGAGCGCTATACCTGGTGGACCTATCGGGCCAATTGCCGAGAGCGCAATGTGGGCTGGCGCATCGATTACGTGCTCGCTTCCCCGGCGGCGATGGAGTACTTCGTCGACGCCGACATCCACCACGACGTCATGGGCTCCGATCACTGTCCGATCAGTGTCAGCCTCGATCGCGCCGTCCTGGGCTGATCGTCGGGAGATGCTGAAGAAGGCCTGATCGGTCGCTCAATGTTCGCCGATGTGGGCCTCAATTTTGTCGTAGAGTTTCTCGGAGGTCACCGGCTTGGCGAGGTAATCGTCCATTCCGGCCTCCAGGCTCTTTTCGCGATCGCCTTTCATGGCGTGAGCAGTGAGGGCGATGATCGGAATTCGGTCGTCGGAATCGCCCTCCTGGTCGCGGATCATACCCGTCGCTTCGTGACCGTCCATATTTGGCATTTGAATATCCATCAAGATCAGGTCGAAGTCCCTGTCGGGGTCGTTGAATTGTTCGACGGCCTGGTTGCCATCATCGACGACCGTGACCCGGTGGCCGCGGGCTTCCAGCAACTCGGAGGTGACCCGTTGGTTGACCGGATTATCCTCGGCGAGCAAAATATCGAGGTTCGGCGGCCCTTCGGCGGTTTGGGGACGGCGCTCGTCGGCAGGGTCCGAGGGTTTTTTTCGATGAACAGCGCGGCTGATGGCGTCGATGAGGCTGGAGGGCCGAATCGGCTTGAGGAGCTGGCGCACAATCCCCAGCTCACTCATTTCCTCGGGGTCGAGCACGACTCCGCCGGAGGGCAGTAAAATGATCGGAATCTCCTGCCACCGATCCTCGTCGCGGATGCGATGGGCGACGTCGAGACCGTCCATGTTCGGCATATCCATATCGAGCAATACCACGTCGAATGACGTCCCCTGTCGGGGCGCTGAGCGAAGTGTTTCGATAACCCGGCGGCCGTCGGGGACGACGGTGGCTTCCATGGCCCAGTTGCCCAGCATCTCCTTGAGCATCTTGCGCGTGGTCTGATTGTCGTCGGCGGCGATCACCGATAGGCCTTCCAGATCGGCGAGTTGATCGCCGGGCTCCGGAGCGGTCTCGCTGCCGATGCTAAAGTCGGCGGTGAAGTGAAAGGTGCTTCCCTGGTCGACCGTGCTCTCCAGCCAGATCTGGCCGTTCATCAGGCCCACCAGTTGGGAGGCGATCGTCAGCCCCAGTCCGGTTCCGCCGTGATGGCGTGTGGTGGAGGCGTCGGCCTGGCGGAAGGCCTCAAAGATCACCTCCTGCTTTTGTGGCGGAATGCCCTGTCCGGTATCGGAGACCGAAAAGTGCAGCGTGATGTCGCCGTTGTGGCGCCCTTCGAGTTCGGTGAGGACCGCAATTTCGCCGCGGTCCGTAAATTTGATGGCATTGCCCACCAGGTTGATCAAGATCTGGCGGAGTCGGTCCGGATCGCCGACCAGTGACGCCGGGATCTCGTCATCGATATGATACGTCAAATCGAGGTCGCCCTTCTGAGTTGCGCGCACGGCCATCGTCTGCAGGGTTTCGCTGACCGTATCGGCCAGAGAAAATTCGGTCCGGTTTAGTTGCAGGGTGCGGGCCTCGATTTTTGAGAAATCGAGAATGTCGTTGATCAACTCCAACAGGCCCTCGGCGGATTCGCCGGCGAGGCGCACGTACTCGCGTTGATTGGACTTCAACTCGGTCTGATCGAGCAATTCGAGCATGCCGAGAATGCCGTTCATCGGCGTGCGAATCTCGTGGCTCATATTGGCCAAGAATTCACTCTTGGCTCGCGTGGATTCCAGAGCCTCCTGACGGGCTTCTCGCAATTCGGCAGTGCGCTTGCGAACGATGGCCCGGATGCGGGTGGTCTGGCCGATAAGGACGAAGACAAACCCCGACAGCCCCAGCGTGCCGAGGAGTCCTGCGAAGAGGATAATGAGGGGAGCCGGTGTGGAACGCTGTTCGAGATAGTCGGAATTGGAGACCGCGCGGAGTTTGAGAATTTCGTCATTGGTCTGGAGGATTCGAGATTTGACAAGTTGCCCGGCGTCGGCGATGTCGTCGAGTTGCCACAATCCCATCGACTCCGTCGCCGGGATATGGTGGAGGAGACGCGACGGCTCGTCGTTGCGATCGGCGATGACGTACAGGTCGAGATTCGGAAGCGAAGGCGACGGTGATGCGGCATCGACATCCGGCGGCGGAAAGGTCGTCTGGCCGACGACGATCACAAAGCCCTCCAGGGCGTCCCGTCGCTGTTCGACGGTGTCGGTGGGCATCTGCCGGTGGTAGACTGGGGCCAACGACAAAAAATACTGCCGCCAGGGATGTTCCAACTGTGCAGGAAGCACATTCATCGGTTCGGTCAAGAGAGTCTCATGGTGGTCGCGGGCCTGATTTATCCGGTCGGCGACGTAGGGCTTGCTCGCCCAATCAAATCCCGTCGCCCAGCTATCTTCGGTTTCCGAGGCCACAAAGTGGATTGGAAAGTATTCCGGGCGCTCGGTTGTCCCGGTCCAGTCACCGCTGTCGGTCAATTCCAGAATTTCATAGCCGGTGTCGAATTGCCGAGAGAGCCGGGCTTCGTGGGCGGGCCGGTCTTCGTTGGTGACCCGTGGAGCCCAGTGAACGGACTCGATTTCGGGTTCCCCGGTGGCAAAGGTGTGAGCGAAGGTCTCGAAATTCGAGAGCGTGACCTGCTGGAATCCGGCAAAAAGGCCGACGACGCTGTTGGTGACCTCGCGGCGCTTGTCCAGCGAGTTTTCGAGGATCCCGATGGCCAGCTGGGCGTCGTGTTCAAATTGACTCTGGGCGATGGCCTGTTCGCGTTCTGTAAGCCAGTACCAACTGGTCAGAGTCAGCACGATCGAACCGAGGGCAACCAGGCCGGAGAGCCACCACCGCGTGGCCCGACGCTCCATCAGCGAGTGGAGTCCGCGATGGGACATCTCGGAGTCACCGAGCTGTTTCGGTGGGGGCTGTTCGAGGCTGGAGCTCATGATTAAATCGCCAGTCTGTCTCGCTCGCTCCGACGCTCGTTTGACAGCTTCGGCAGGTGCGGGAATCGAATTGGCACCGATGAAGCTCGACACGGGAGTCGATGTGCCAAATCGAATACGGCGTTCCTCCGGGATATGACCGATGGCGATTGGGAAGAGCTCAAATCACGACGGCCACGCCGTGGTGGGCGTGGCCGTCAGGGGATCGCTGCGCTGGTGCTCTGTCAGGTTATTCGGAGGACTCCTCGACAGTGACGGTCAACGGGTCGGAGGCATCGTCGGAGTGATCGATGTGCCACAGCAAAAATTCGATGTCGACGCTGCCGGCCTCTTCGGGATAGAGGTGGATGTGGTCGCAGTGAAAGAGACCGACGATATCGCCGTCGGTGGTTTCTGCGAATTGGGCCGGGGCTCGACGGTCGTCGTTATCGGGGTGGGTGATGTTGGGCCAGGCAATGACGTCGGTTTCGGAGTCGGCTTCCGTGGGGACATAGCGCGTCGAAAACTCCGTGCATTCTCGTTCGCCCGTATCGTCATCGCGGGAGACGGTATCCATCTCGTATTCATCGCCGTCACTGTCGATGTAGCGGACGGTCAGCGACGCGTTTTGGCCCCCTTCTTCGAGGGGAAATATGTCGCCGCTGTCGACCTGGACGGAGTTGGGCAACTCGTCGATGCTGTCGCCATCTTCGTCTTGCCATCCGTCCTCGACGTCCCAGACGGCGACAGTGGTCTCCGGGGTTCCCCGGGTCTCCAATTCGATACCGCTGAGCAGGCCGTGACTGGCCTCGTCGTTATTGTCATTGGCCTCCGGGTCATCGCCACAACCACCTAATGCGATGAGAAGCGCGGTGATCAATGCCAGAGCGATTACCTGCGATCGAGAGGATGGGCGAAATGGGATAATATTGGTGTCACAGATCATGATGATTCCTCGTTGGGGGTATGACAGGGGGAGTGCGGGTTTGTTGATTCGTTAAAACATAGCTTCGTAGGAAATCTTGATGTTGCGTCCCGGCTGCGGCGCCACCTCTTTGATGCGCGACATGTGGTCTCGCCAGACGCGATTGGTGGCATTGTCGACGTTGAGCATCAGGGTGTGGCCGTAGTTGCTGGTATCCCACCGCCATCCGGCATGAGCCCGGGCCAGTGCGTACCCGTCGGTGCGCTGCTGAGGCTGTTGGGTGGTGTCCCCGATTTCGACGGGGCGGGGGATGCGGTTTTGAGGGCCGGCGACCTTGGCGCCGAGCCCGCCGAAAAATGAGCCCTGGTCATAGCGCAATTCCAGTTGACCGCTCAGTGGCGGGATAAAGGGCAGTGGATCGTCGGCCTCTCGGCGGGTTCCCACCGTGTAGGTCGCCGTGGCGTCAAACGTGAGATCGTCGATGATCTCCCATTCGATCCGGCCTTCGGCTCCGATAAAGGTGGCGTCATCGCCGCGGGCCTCAAAGACCGGTGTGGTGCGGGGAGCGACGCCCTCGCGGTGGACGCGCACCGTCTCTCCGGTCGGGTTGTAGTAGATGTAGTCGTCGATGCGATTGGCGTAGCCGGCCAGCTCGAGACTCAGCCCCGAGGGATTGGCGCGCACAAAGACATCGGCGCCGAGTCCAGTCTCCGGGCTCAGGTCCGGGTCGCCGATGTCAAACGAAAAGTCGGCCAGATGGGGACCGTCGGAGTACAACTCTTCAATCGTGGGGTGGCGGACTGAGCGGGACAGACTGGTGCCAATCGTCCAGTTGTCGGTGAGATCCAACAGCGCGGCCAGAGAGCCCGAAAACGACGCCGGAAAGGTCCTCGGTGAGACCTCCTTGATGATGGTTCGCTGCTCGGTTCGGGTCTGCAAATCGGAGAGATCGTCGGTGGTGACGTAGCGAAAGTCGTATCGCAACGCGGCCTGAAGGCGGAAGAGCTCCAGATCGAATTCCTCGTAGCCAAATACGCCGATATCGCGTTCCAGCCCGGAGCGCGTACCCGGTGAGGCTCCTCCGGCCTCCAGATCGCGGGTCTGGAACGACAGCCCGAGCGCACCTTCCGCCGACAGTCCATCGTCATCGCCAATCGGGTCGTGGCGGGCGATGAGACGGGAATCCGTCGACGTCTGGTTAAAGCGCGCCCCCAGGACTTCTTCGTCGCCGATTGTCCCCTCGATTTCATCGTGGTTAAACAGGGTGAGATTGGACTTTAGCTCCAGGTCGTCGAAGGGCCCGAGCGATTCGTCGTACCGGGTCTGGAGACGGGCGGTGGTGCGCCGGGCTTCACTGGTGACACCACCGGGGTGGCCGCCGGGAATGAGTTCGCCGTCGAATTCGCCGGGGATATCATAGATGTTGTCGTAGTGGCGCACGGCGGCGCCGACGGCGCCCCAGTCGGGAAGCCAACTTGCGCCGAGTCCGCCGTTGAAGACGCGCATGCCGCTGCGGGGGATTTCGCCCAGAGGGGTCTGACTGTTACCGACGCGCCGGGCTGTGGCTTCGCCGTATAAGTTCAGAGGGCCCGCCGGTGCGCTCAGGGTCGCTCCCGCACCGATTCCGTCGTTGACCGACTCGTACATCGAGCGGACCGTCACCTCCGGCTCAGAGCTGCGGCGCTGGGGAATATCGTCGCGAATGACATTGGCGGCGCCGCCGAGTGCATTGGGACCGTACAGCAGTCCAGCCGGTCCGCGAACGACCTCCATGCGCGTCGCCGAAAGGGGTTCAGACATCACGCCGTGGTCGGAGGCCGTCCAGTAGATATCGCCGGTGCGATGACCCTCTTCGAGCATCAGGACCCGGTCACCGGGCAGGCCGCGGATGGTGGGGCTCGACGCACCGGGACCGTTGTACTGGGCATTGAATCCGGGCACCGACTCCAGGGTGGCGGGTACCGAGTTGGAGATGTTGCGCTGCAACTCTTCGCCGCTGAGCACGGAGGTTGGTCGGTAGACATCGCTTGTCGAGACTCGCCGACCGGTGGTGGTGACCTCCACGGAGTCCGGCTCCTGGGATTCTTCCTGTATCTCCGGTTCCAGTTCGACGGAGCGTTCCGCCAGGCTACCGGCCTCCAATTCGACGACGAAATTCGAAGTTTCGTAGCCCGTAAAGTCGACTTCGACGTTCACTGATTCGCCCGGGAGGTGCTCGATGTGAGCCTCTCCGGATTCATCGGTAAACGTCTCTCGCGGCGGCTCCTCGACGCGGGCTGTAGCCCCGAAGATCGGTTCTTCGCTATCGGCGTCGACAACCCGAAGTTCGAGCGCGCTCTTGGCATCGGAGTGCTGTCCGGCCACGGATTCCGAAACGGGAGCAAGGGCCGCTGCGCCCATAATCACCAGGGCGGCGGCGATGTCTCTTGTCGGCGAGCGATACATATTGCGGCGAACTCTCAATGGCGATGTGATTGATGGTTCCACGACACGCATATCGGAACCCTAAGTCAGAATAATCGCAAATGCAACTTGATTGTGATAAGGCGGCGAAAATCAAAGCCTGCGGACAGGGCTAAAGCGCTTATCACCCGGTATCGAAGGGCATATCAGTGAATTTCGGAGCCTCGGTAGTTCGACCCCATCGACCTCGAGGCGGTGAAAAGGGGCTCTGTGAGCTAAGGCAGGAGCTCTCCAACCAATTATTCTGGGGGCGGTACAGCCGCCGGGAGTGGTGGCGGGGCAGGCCCGCCACCGAATTGTTGTGGGGGCGATCGGTTGTTAGCTCACAAGGCGTATTCCCCGATGACACAAGGCATATCGGGGCCTTGCGGTGGCGAAGATTTCCAGCCAGCCATGCGCGACATGGGGGCAGGGGCGATCGGTTGTTAGCTCACAAGGAGTATTCCCCGATAGCACAAGGCATATCGGGGTCTTTCAGGGCCGGAGGGGATTGGTGTGGCCGGACAGGGAATAGCTGACAAGGCACATTCCCCGATAGCACAAGGCATATCGGAGCCCTTGGATCGAACGCTGGGAGGAAGTGGTTTTGGAGTACTCGCTCCGGCACTGTTTTGGCAGTTTCAAAATTAGTTGCCAATATCCTGGGCCCGCTCTTCGGCGCGCTCCCACATTCGGAGGTAGCCCTCTGCAGAGCGGAAGAGCGGTTCCAGTTGTTCGTCGGTGACCCCGTCGTTGCGGACATCCTCGATCAATTCCGGGATCAACCCGATGTGGGCCATGCCCTCCGTATTGAAATCGATGGTGCGCTCGCCGACCTGGGGCTCCGTAAAGGTGACGCCGCCATCGTAGGATTCAAAGGGGTAGGACACCGGATCGTCCTGGGGCTGGTCGCAGACCGAATCATCTCCGAAGCGCGGGCCGGGGGCGCCGGCAAAGCCATTGAGATCAAAACCAAACCCTTCGGCGGGGTAGACTCCGGCGTCCTCGATAAGCTCCAGCCGCGCTTCCAGGCTTTCGATTCGACTCCCTTCGCGGTCTGGATCGCTGCATCGGCCAAAATTGAATTTGGAGACGCCGCCCAACTCGTAGAGCTGTCCGTCGTTGTGGGTGCCGTGAGAGCCGACGGCCGGATAGTCAAATTCCTCGAGAATTTCGAAGGCCCGCTGGTAGGCGCGCTGTGGAAAGTGATCGACTTCGATGATCAATCCGCGCTCCATCAACTCGTGCATCAAAAATTCGCCGAGTTGAGTCATGCCGTGGTTCTGGCAGTAATCGCCCTCCAGTTCTCCGCCCACAAGTCTGCTGGTATGCTGCAAAAAATGACCGATGGGGTCATCGGCGAAATTGCTCATATCCGTTGGCGGATCGGCAAAGTAGTCGTCGCGCGGCTCATTGAGATCGCCAAAGGCGACGCTTCCCCCGTCGAAATTGGCCGGGACATCGGGGCAATCGTCGGTGAAATTCGACCAGTGTCCGGTCTGGGCGAAATTGCCGATCTCGATGATCTCGCGGTGGCCGTCGCCGGCCGAGAAGTGATTGTCGTATTTGTGCACCGGAAAAAAGGCGCGCACGCCCTGTTCTTGGTAGTGGTCCAGGGCGTCGATGACATCCTGCTCGTCGCAGGCTTCGCTGTCGCCGTGGGGGACCAGAAAACAATCGAAGAGATTCGAGACTTCAATGCCCAAAACGATGGCCAGATTGCCATCCTCGATCTCCTGACGCGCCTCCTCGGGGGATTCGACGATGCGAAACCAACCCTCACCGGGGCCGCCCTCTTGAGCATCGATGTAGCGCTCCATGTTGCGGGTCTCTTCGAGGATGCGGTCGACGGCGACCATGTCGTTGCACGAGTAGCGCGTCGGTTGAGTGCCGTCGCCCTCCAATAACTCGCAGATGATCTGATTGGAGGTGGCGTGTTGGACCATCAGACGAAGGCCGCTTCGGTAAGCTCGCTCAATCCAGGTGTAGTACTGGGTCTGGTGCGTCGAGCTGTCGTGAGCGCTGGGCCAGTCCGTAAATTCCGGGTAGCCCTCGGTGTGGTGATTGAATTCCGGGGTGGCTCCGGTAGTCAGCGTCTCAATCAGATCTTCTTCAGCCAAATCACTGCCCTCATCGAATCCGAATCCGAAGAGATCCTGGCGTCCCTCCTCGCCGTGAAACATCTCACACGACGGCAGGGCGTGTTCGACACCCAGTGGGTGAAACGCCGATCCGTGGAAGATGCCGGCGCCGCCAAATCCATAATTCGACAGAATATGGGAGTGGGTTTCCACAAAGCCGTAGACCGAGCCGTCGTCGAAGCTATCCTGTGCAATTTCACCTTCGGCGTCGACGGTCAATTCCGGGTATTCGGCGCAGTCGTCGGCTTCATACAGCGTGATGACCGCCGCATCGTCGGCCGATGCCGATAGTCCGTCGGTCGTCAGGTACTGGCCGGACGCCAGGTGCCGAAATTGAAAGCGGCTATCGTCGTGTTCCGAGACCTCCAGTTCGAATTGAACACCGGGAAGGAAGTCGTCGTTTAGCGTGAAGATATCGGAGAGAATCTCAGACTGGCGTGAAAACGCACCGTCGTCGACGACAAAATATTGCTCGTCGTCATCGTACAGCAGGTAGGTGCCCAGATCGGAGGCTTTGAGGTAGAATCGCGACGCCGACTCCTGGTCGGATTCTTGGAAGCCAAAGGCATCACCGTCGTCACCGGTGGGGGCCAGAAATTGTGCAGAGGCGCTTCCAGAAGGAGCAGCGTCGACGGTGAAACAGCCGCCGGCAAATTCGTAGACATCGTCGTATTCCGGCCCCGCCGGTCGATCGACGTCGTCGTCATCGCTGCACCCGACGGCTGCCAGAGAAATACAGACCAGGGCAATCATCGTGTGCTTGAGTCTCATTTAGTACCGCCGTCCAGTAAGGGAAGTCGTGACCGGAGTCGGATGCTACGACACCTGTTGAATATTGTAACCAAGAGGCTACTGCAGCGCTGCGATCGGTGCAACAATAGAGAAATTACACAAGAATGGCCCCCGAATCGTCGATAATAGTATTGGAAGGGCAGTTTCCGACATTTTCGGCTCGAATCAGCGGCTACACTCGATTGACCCTTCGCTCCGGATTGGTGGCGTCAACGCCCAAAAGGTGGCTATACAGGCTGTCGTCTTCCGAATCACCGTGCGGTCGCGTAGGCCCCGATATGCCTTGTGCTATCGGGGAATCAGCCTTGTCAGCTAGAACCGCCGCCCCCAGTCATTCCCAGTGGCGGGCTTGTCCCGCCACCACTTCCGGCGGCCTAGCTGACAAGGCTCGCTCACCACCGACGCAAGGTCTGGTGGGGTCGAACGCTTCTCGAAGCTTAAACGGCCTGCAATATCACTGAAAGGAACGTCTCGGCGGCTGATGACGGCATCTTCCGGTCGTTCCTCCTTTGGAGTAGCGCTGCTACACCTGCAGTCGGATCGACTCGAAATCTGCTAGCCATCATCTCGCCGATGCCGCATTTTAGATGAGTTGAGTCCCATAAGTTGTGTACATCCGGTTTGGCCGATCTGGCCGAGGCTGGAACGGGGTTGAAAAGGACCCACCGCCTTCCGTTAGGTTTCGGATTATCACGATCACGAAACCAAACACGGA
>LFFM01002789.1_pt1 | contig 11321 bp, 11 predicted proteins | sample 643131 | NCBI WGS metagenome assembly LFFM01 (sample SAMN03777445, study PRJNA286221) | soda lake metagenome | biome: soda lake; feature: Kulunda steppe; material: water; isolation source: sample Tc-Br brine of Tanatar trona crystallizer | place: Russia: Kulunda steppe | collected 2011-07
CCAGTTCTTTTGTCTCACGCCCCGTCTGAGTTGGTTTTTCTCTCAGGCGCTGACTTATGGGTAAGAGACAGTCCTGTATCTCGCACAGATGGCATAAAATACTAAAACATCTGTCAGAAACACCGGTTTTGAACCGGCCGAATTTGACCGTCTCACGCCTGAAAGGTCGATTCGTTCGACAGTCGAACCAGCGCCCGTCGCGCCCGTGTTATTTTAATCGCACGACTGCGTCGGGGTTGATGCCGTGATACTGCGAGGCGCATGCTTTCGTTCGATAGGTTACCGTCCGCCGGTCCATCGGTGGGGTTCGCGTACATCCAAACTGGCGCAGGGAGAGAAAACCAATTTCGGATTGACATGCCTGAACGGATTCGAACGCGACCCGAGTTCGATTATTCGTCTTCGAGGGCGTCGTAGATATCCTGATTCGAATCCCGCTCGTCCGCCGCGACCCGCCGAACCAGCTCTCGTCAGATGCCCTCCATCATATCGTTGAGCGGTGACGTCGTTTCCGCTCCCTCTTCGGCGGGCATACGTTCTTACCGCGCCCCCGTCACGTCTGGCGATTGCCCCGACAACCTTGGGGTGGCGTTCGAATGATCGACTCAAGCATCAGATCCGACACTGTTGGACAGGAGCCTTCGACTCCTGTCCTTTCTTACTCTCTCAGTTTGATGTTCCATTCTGACACATTTCTATTCGTCCTCGGGCGTGCCGCGGGCGTCCCGCTCCGACTCCCGGCCGGTTGCTTGGTCAAGCAACATGACCGCGCCGCCGAGCAAGGCGACGTTCTTCAGGAAGTTGATCTTGTTATCGTGGCGCTGTTTCCCTTCCATCGTCCAGAAATCGTGGATCGCGGGGGTGGTCCCAAGGAAGAAGACGATGACAGCCCCCGCGGCGGCCCGGGGGAACCGCCAGAGCACGATCCCGAGGTTGGCGACGAACAGCATTCCGGTGACGAACGGAACGAGGAGGTCCGGCATCGGGATTCCTTTGTCTTCCGCGACCGCGACCCGCTTGTCGTTGTTCTTGAACCCGTCGAGCGCCATGTACGTTAGAATGCCACCGTACAGCGAGCGCCCGAGTGCCGATGGCGGATCGCGCGTAGCGGCGTCGTCTTCGCTCATTTCACACCACCTCGATCCGGCTGACGTTCGCGTCGACGCGGCCGGCTGTCTCGTAGGCCCCCTCGTCGGTTCGACGGATGATCTGCCCCTCGACGTCGTCGCGCTGATCGGGGACGTCGAACAGCCCGGAGCCGCAGATCACCTCTCCGTCGTGGACCGCCCAGGTCTCGATCACTTCGTGTGGCTCGCCGGGGAAGGGAACACGCTCGAAGTCGCGGCCGAAGTTGGTCGATTCGAACAGCGCGACTTCGTGGTCGTCGTTCACCCAGGCCGGCGGAGCCTCCTCGCCGCCACAGAAGAAGACGGTCCCGTCGTGGACGAACACCCGCCGGATGTAGGAGAAGTCGTTGTTGCGGTCGAGGCGGTTCCAAGAGTCCCCGGCGTCGGTCGTCCGCCACAGCCCACCCTCGCCGACGGCGTGACCGAGCCCGAGGTTCTCCAGGTCGTGATCGAGGTAGCCGGTCGTCGCCAGCCAGACGTCCTCGGAGATCGGAAGGATCTGATGGATGTCGTCGACGATGGTGTCGCGGCGGTCGTGCCACGTCCGCCCCCCGTCGCGACTGAAGTGGATCCCGCCCGCCTCGACGCCGGCGATCAGGTGTTCTGGTCGGCCGGGAACCGCTTCGAGCGCGCGGAGTCGCGCGTAATGGGGGTCGATCGGCGACTCCCAGTGCCCTCGCGAGGGGAGCTCCCGGAACCCCTTCAGTTCGGTCCAGGTGTCGCCGCCGTCGACGGAACGGAAGACGTACGGATCGTTCGTCCCCGCGTACAGCGCGCCGTCAGCAGTCGCGAGGACCGACCACACCTCGCTCTGCCCGGCGTGCCAGAACCGATCGCCGAGCGGAACACCGAGGTCCACGAACGTCTCACCCCCATCGGTCGATCGGTACGCCCCCGTACTCGACGCGACGAAGACGCCGTCCGTGTGGCTCCACGACTTCACGGCGGTGACGACCCCACAGTCGAGGATCCGCTCGGGCTCGCCGCGCTCGAACGGGAGGTCGGCGACGCGGTACAGCCCGTCATCCGTTCCGATCAATAGTGTCATACCCGAGAGTGTGAGTCCGACGCATACTAAAGTTTTACCAACCCGTAAAACGCTAAGTGACCGGGGAGACAACGGAAGCCACACGAGTCGACAGCACACGCTTATGACCACACCCACTCCAACGAAGCGACCAACCGACGCGGCACATCTCGACGACCACGACGCCGGTGGTGAGGATATCGATCCGCCACGGGAGCTGCTCACCCTCCCGTGGATCGACCCGCACAACCACGCGCATACGCTCTCGTGGGCCGACCGCGAACGATATGCGCTTGCCGGCTGCCGGTCCATGCTCATGGTCGCATCCGGCTACCACTGGACTCCGTACAAGCCGGTCGAGGCGGACGACATCCGGTTCCTCTGGGACGACGCGATCAATCGCCGGGCGGCGATCGAGCGTAACCACTTTTTCGAGGCGAAACTGGGGCTCGGCGTCCACACCGGGGTCCGGATCGAGAACCCCGACGAACTGCTGGCGGCGATGGACGACTATTGCGCGCTCGACGAGGTGGTCGCGGTCGGCGAGACCGGCGTCGTTCCCTCCCAGCACGTCAGCGCATGGGGTGTCGACGAACAGCAGGCGGTCGTCCAGGCGCAGATGGCGCTCGCCCGGGACCACGGCCTTCCCGTGATCCTCCACACGCCCAACACGTCGACGAACGCGAAACGATCGTACCGCGACGGTCTCGGTGTGACCCCGGGATACGAAAAGAACGCGGGGCTCGGTGCCGACCCCGTTCTGGACGGCGAGAACCCCGCGCTCGACGCGGTGCGGCTCGACGTCGAGGCGATGCGTGACGCCGGCCTCGACGACGACCGCGTCGTCGCCTCCCACGCCGACGCCAACAACACCGCGTACCTGATGGAGGAGACCGACTGCTATCTGAGCTACACGATCGGCCACTCGTGGCTGATCGGCGTCGACGCCGCGGACGTCGCCGACGCCATCGACGAATACGGCTCCGACCGGATCCTGATCGACACGGACTGCGCAAACGTCCTTCGAACGGATCCTTACGCGGTGAAGCGGGCGATATTCGAGCTGTATCGATACGGGATCGACCCCGAGGATATCCGGAACGTGGTGTTGGAGAACCCGCGTGAGGTGTTCGGGTTCGAAACGAACTGATCGGGAGCGACAGACGCGGTTCGGCGTCAGCGGTCTCAGTCCGCGTCGAATGCGAACCGAGTGGTCAGTTCACCGACGCCCTCGACGCTGACGGTGACTGTGTCGCCATCCCCTAACAGCACCGGTGGCTCCCGGTAGACGCCGACACCGGGCGGTGTTCCGGTGAACAGCAGGTCGCCCGGCGTCAAGGTAAATGCCTGACTACAGAACGAGACGAGCTCATCGATCCCGAAGATCAGGTTCTCGGTCGAGGAGTCCTGGAGCCGCTCGCCGTTCACGTCCGCGACGATCGACAGGTCGTGTGGGTCGTCGATCTCGTCGGTCGTTACCAGCTCCGGGCCGATCGGGGCGAAGCCATCGAGACTCTTCCCGCGGACCCACTGGCCGTCGCCGTGTTGGAGATCCCGTGCGGAGACGTCGTTGCCGACGGTGAACCCGGCGACGTGGTCCATCGCCTCGTCGGGTTCGACGCGGCGCGCCTCTTCACCGATAACGGCGACGAGCTCCGCCTCGTAATCCACTTTCTCCGTGTACGCCGGGTCCCACGAGACCGTGTCGTCGGGACCTCCGACCGTGGTCGGGAACTTCGAGAAGAGGACAGGTTCCTCGGGGATCGGGTTGTCGCCCTCCTCGGCGTGGTCGCGATAGTTGAGCCCGACGCAGACGACTTTCTGCGGGTCGGTAACCGGCGCAAGCCGATCGAGCTCGGCGGGGTCGTGAACGCCGATTCCCGTCTCCGTCGCATGTTCGACCGCGAGCTCGGTTTTCGTCCGCCAGTTCCAGGCGGCGAGCAGGTCCGTGGTCGTGTCGGGGATCTCCACCCCGGCGGCCGCGCCGGCCGCGGGGAGTTCGATGACCTCGCCGTCGTCGGTCGTGACGCCGGACCAGCCGTGCGGTTCGTCCGTGTGTCGGTATTGTGCGAGTCGCATATGGAAGTGTCCTGTGTGGGTACCGTCCGCTACAGATCGATCCCGGCCTCGTCGAGCAGGCGTTCTCCGGACGCGACGAACCGGTCGAACTCCTCGTGGACCTTCGGGTTCGTGAGTTCGCCGTCGCGCTTGACGACCTCGCCGTCGACGAGCACGGTGTCGATGTGAGAGGGGTCGGACTGGAACACGACGGTCTGAACCGGCGAGTGTGACGGGGCAGTCATGAAGTCGTTCGCGTCTATCATGACGATATCGGCGCGTTTCCCTGGCGTGATCGATCCGATCTCGTCCGCCATACCGAGCGCCTTTGCGCCCTCGATAGTCGCCATTTCGAGGGTGTCGCGAGCGGAGATCCGCACCTCATGGACCTCCTCGTCGCCGTCGAGAACTTTCTGGTTGTCGAACATCCGCTGGAGCTGCAGCCCGATCCGCATCTGGCTCGCCATGTCGCCACTGATGTCCGAACAGACGTCGACGCCCCACGTGGGCCGCCCGCCGGCGTCGAGCACCTTCTCCGTGACCGGGATCCCGTGGCCCATCTGCATCTCGACTTCCGGCGTCGAGGAGAAGGAGATGCCCTGCTCGACGGCGTGGTCGATGTCCTCCTGTGTAAAGTGGTTGCCGTGGGCGACGTTGACGTCAGGGCCGAGCTCGTCGTGGAGACAGCCGAACCCTTGATACTCCTCGCCGTACACCGACGACGGCCACAGGGCGGCACCCATGTGGATCGTCGAGAGCACGCCGAGGTCGCGGGCGAGGTCCAGGTCGCTCAGGGCGGTTTCGTCGGTACAGAAGTCCGGCCCCCGGAGCCCGAGCGCCAGGCTGAGCAGGTCGTCGTCGCGGATACGCCCTTCGTAGAGCTCGCGGATGTTCCCCTCCGGCAGGCCGACGTCGCTCTCGAACCACCACTTCGCCGCGTCGTCGCCCGGTGGGCCGTACGTGTACACCGCGCGCAGCCCAGTGTCTTGGAGCGCGTCGACCGCCCGCTCGCCGTGTTCGAGCGTGTTGGGGTACGACCAGTCGAGGGCGGTCGTCGTCCCGGTGTATAGCTTCTCGAACGCGCCGAAGAGGCCGCCGAGGTACATGTCCTCGGGCTGATACAGCCCGGTGATGTTGCCGAGCATGTGTTCGAAGTATTCGCCCATCAGCGACCAGTCCCCGGCGATCCCCCGTACTTGGGTCTGAGCGAGATGGATGTGTGAGTCGACGAACCCGGGAACGACGATCTGGCCGGACGCGTCGATGGGTTCGGCCCCGCTAGACGACAGCCCGTGTCCCACGTCGATGATCTCACCGTCCTCGATCAGCACGTCCGCGTCGTCGAGATCGCCGATCTCCGGATCGAGCGAGACGACCGTCCCGTTTTTGATGATCGTTCGTGTCATGTGCAGTTGTACCGTTTGACCAGTAGGATAAAAGTTTACCGTACGGTAAACACGGCGGACCGGAGGGGATCGTATTATATGCTCGACACACCCAGTACGCGTATGAGCAACTCCGGCGAGCCGATCTCCACGAAGGACACCGAGGAGGTGATCATGGAGGCGACGTTCCGCGCCCTGAGCAAACACGGGTACGGGGACCTCCGGATGCGCGACATCGGCGAGGAGATGGATCTGACTCGGCAGGTCATCCACTACCACTTCGATGGGAAGTACGACCTGCTCTCCTCGTTTCTCGAGTACATCATCGACCAGTACGAGGGGAGCGTCGAGGTCGACGCCGACGTTGACCCCCGATCGGAGCTCGACGCGCGGATCGACCAGTGCCTGTTCGGTCCCGAGTTCGCGGAGTTCGGTCACTGGGACCGGATGAAAGTGTATCACGAGCTGTACGTGTACGCTCAAAACGACCCGGAACACCGCGATATCTTCGACGCCCACTACGACCGGATCCAGGGGAGCATCGTCGAGGTCGTCGAGGAGGGGATCGAGCAGGGGACGTTCAAGCCGGTCGACGCCGAGCGGATGGGACAGTTCATCACCGACATCATCCACGCGGCCCGCGGCCGCCGGATCGCCCTCGGTCACGAAGACGCGCCCGCGGAGACGCGGCAGGCGATCGACGAGTTCGTTCTCGACTCGTTGTATGCCGAGGGTAGCCCGGCGGACCGCCCCAGGTGAGTTGAGCCGGTTCGTCGGCGTTAGCGGCTCCGTGCTAGGGGTACTCTACGGTCCCCCACTAAAGGCGCCTTACTCTGTTCCGTCGTCGTCCGACTCGCCGAACACGCCGAGCGCCTCCAGTTCGTCGATCTCGTCGTCCCCGTAGCCGAGCTCGCGGAACACCTCCCGGTTGTGTTCGCCGAGCAACGGCGGCGGGAGCTCGAACCCGCTCTCCGCGCCGTCGAACTTCAGTGGATGTTCGATCACGGGGACCTCGCCGAGCTCGGGGTGTTCGATCTCGGTGACCGTCCCGCGCGAATCGATCTGCGGGTTGTCGAGCGCCTCCTCGACGTCGTACACCGGGCCAGCGGGGACGCCTGCGTCCTCGGCGATGATCTCGATCCATTCATCGGTCGTCCGCTCCGCGAGCGTCGCCTCGATCTCGGCTTCCAGCGCGTCGGCGTTCTCGACCCGGTCGGCGTTCTCCTCGAAACGGTCGTCGCCCGGGAGGTCCGGTCGGTCGAGCGCCTCACACAGCTCGCCCCAGAGCTTCTCGTTGAGGATACAGATGTTGATGAAGCCGTCCTTCGTCTCGAACGTCTGGTAGGGGGCGAGCACGGGGTCTTTCGTCCCCATGCGTTTGGTCTCCTCGCCGGCGAACGTCATGCCGGCCTGCTTCGTGAGCCACGGGAGCGTCGCCTCCAACATCCCGAGGTCGATGTACTCGCCCTTTCCGGTTCGCTCGCGGCGGTACAGCGCCGTCGTCGTCCCGAACGCGGCCCACATCGCCGTGATCAGGTCGGTCATCGGCAATCCGACTTTGACTGGTTGGCGGCCCTCCTCGCCGGTAACGCTCATGATCCCGCTCATCCCCTGGATGAGGAGGTCGTATCCGGAGCGCTCGCGCCACGGCCCGGTCTGCCCGAACGCCGAGATGGCGAGGTAGATCAGGTCGTCGTTGTGCTCGGAGAGCGTCTCGTAGTCGACGTCAAGCCGTTCGGCGGTCCCCGGACGGAAGTTCTGGATGAACACGTCCGCCTCCGCGACGAGCTCGTACAGTGCTTCCTTCGCCCGATCGTTTTTGAGGTCGAGCTCAAGGCTCCGTTTCCCGTAGTTCAGCGTCCAGTAGTACGGCGACTCCCCCTTGATAAACGGCGGTCCCGAGTGGCGGACGGCGTCCCCGTATCCGGGCTGTTCGATCTTAAGCACCTCCGCGCCCTGGTTCGCGAGCATCGCCGAGCAGAACCCGCCGGTGACGAACGTCGAGAGATCGACGACGGTCACACCCTCCAGGATCCGGCCGTGCTCGTTCATCACGGCCGTTCCTCCGTCCTCTTTATTACGATCCGCTTCGGCTCGGTATGAGATGCCTGCCGTCGATCGGTATTCATTCGTGGTCGTTCCTTTGTTTACCGAATGGTAAAAGTATCGCCCTGTTCGGCTTCGGCTGACGCTGGCTTGACCGCGATCGCTGCCGAGACGCCACGGATTTGTGTGCCGTTGTAGTTCGTTTCACTCGCTGATACATCCTCGGCGACTGTCCGTCGGCCTTTTACTCCCCTCGCGGCTAGAGAGGAGCGTGACGAATCCGGGTGACGACGACCGTGTCCGCTAACCGGAAGGGGGACCGCCGCGAGCGCGAGCTCGTCAACGCGCTCGACGACGCCGGGTTCGCGGTGATGCGCGCGCCGGCCAGCGGCGCGGCGACCGACCGAGAGCTGCCGGACGTGCTCGCTGGGAACGGCGAGACGTTCTATGCGATCGAGGCGAAATCCAGCGCCGGCGACCCGATCTACCTCTCCGGGGAGGAAGTGGAAGCCCTGCTGTTCTTCGCGCGGAACTTCGGCGCGAAAGCGCGGATCGCGGTCCGGTTCGACCGCGAGGACTGGTACTTCTTCCACCCCGGTGACCTCTACACGACTGACGCCGGATCCTACCGCGTAAAAAAGGAGACCGCACTCGCCGAGGGGACGGACTTCCCCGAGTTCGTTGGCGAGACGGAGAAGGTGCGGTTAGACGAGATCGCCACCGACCCAGACGAGGAGCGCCGGGACGTTCTGGAGGCGGTCCGTGACGGTCACATGCCGGTCAAGGACGCGCTCGACGTGTTGTGACCGGTCGGGTGATCGAGCGGTCAGGGTTTCGTGAGGCGTTTGGAACGCCTCCGGTTACGCGTCGCCATTCGGAGCGGCTCCGGTTACGGGCCGTCGCCGGCCGCCGCGTTGCTGCCGGTCTCCACTCGGACCAACCGTGAGGCCGGAAACCCGTATCGTCTCGCGTCGTCAACTCCGTGTGTGGGCGTCAGTGACTCGACGTACACCGCTTCGACCACCGGCTCGTGTGCGCCGTACGCGGCGTTCGTGGGATAAGACGCCACCGGCCGGCGCTCGTCAGTCAGGTACGCGTCGGCGCGCCGGTCGGTGACCTCAGTGACGACGAGGAGGGTGTCGGTCTCGCGGTCGCGGACGGCGTCGCCGCGCGCGAACCCGTGTCGCCCGCACAGCTGCGGGCCAGCGGCGGTGAGCGGGACGAACGTCTCGACGCCACAGATCGCACAGACGCCGACACGTTCGTCGGGCGCGGGGAGCTCCCCTTCCGTTACGCCCATCGCGACCCGCCGGAGGTGTTTACACCGCGACCCACGGATCTCGTGATCCGGGCACGAACAGGTCCCGGCGTCGAGCCCAACGATGTAGGTTCCGCCGGCGGTGTCCACGAAGTAGCGCCGATCCCGAAGCGGATACACCGTCATCGGCTCGCGTCGCGCTCTGGTGGAACGGTCCTCCCGGTTTCCCCCCGTCCGGACGTCGTCGGTGGGGTCGCCGTCGCCGGCGGTATCGCCGCCGTCCGTGGCGTCGCCGTCGTCGTCATAGATAGCGTTTTCCCCCGACCCGTCCGCCCGGACCCGACCGTCTCCGGATGGGCGGCGCGCGTCCGTTCGATGTGTCATACGTTCGCGTGAGTCACGCGCTACTCGCGGGGAGACGCGTCATCCGCTTAAATTCTCGGGCGTGGTCGACGTGCCCGCCGATCCGGGCCGCCACCGATCTGGGCCGCCACCGATCCGGGCCGTCGCCGCCGAACCAACGTGCAGATAGCGTCCGTGCCGGTCGGATCGCGTGCCATCGAAGTCCTTTTTTAGTGCCGCCGGATAGCCGCGTGTATGGAAATCGATGCGGAGCTCCGTCGACAGATCGTCGTCTCCTTGCTTGCGGCGGCGGTCTTCCTCGCCGGGCTGGTCGCCATCGGCGTCACCTTCGACGGCTCCACGCTGCCGGAGGACGGCGCGGTTGCGCTGATCGGGCTTCTCACCGGATTCGTGTTGTTGATGGCGCTCGTCGGCCTCTATCTCATGCGTACCGACGACGCCGAGGGGTAGCCCGTCGATCCTCGACCGTTCTGTCGGTTCGCTCTTTTCGCTCCCACCGGCCGGTCCTCCTTGAGAGGCCTTCGACCGGTTCACTGCCGTCGGGCCCGCGACCGTCAGTTCGCGGTCGGATCCGGTTCTTCGCCGCTCGGCTGCTCATCGCTCGGCTGCTCACCGTTCGGTTGCTTTTCGTCCGGTTGCTCGCTGCGTGACGCTCTGTCGTTCGACCCGCTCTCGTCGCCACCGATCCCGTGTTCCTCCCGCCAGTCGACCACCTCGTCGGCCTCCTCGACCCGGGTCTCGTAGTACGACAGGGGGTCGGGGGCGACGCGCATGTGGTCGTCCTCGTTGTGACAGATCCCGTAGTTCGCGAGCGTCTCGCACGTCGGCGGAGGGTACTGGGTCCCCCGGTCGTCCCGCAAATATTCCGTCTGGTATCGGATCCCTTCAGCGTCCAAGCTGGTGTCCGCACAGAACGCGACCACCTCGTCCGGCGTCATCCCGATCCCGACGAGGAACGCCATCAGGGCGAACGACTCCGGAGCGGTGAGTGTCACGTCACGCTCCGCCTTCTCGATCAGGTTGGTCATACACGGCGGGAACAGCGCCGGTGCGACGACATCGATCGGGCCCGTATACGTCCGCTCCGAGAGGAGCCGTTTGAGCGCCGCCACGCGCGACTCCAAGTCGGGGGCGATCCCCTCGTCGGCGTCCAGCTCGAACGGGAGCCCCTCGCGGACCCGGGCCTCGATGGCAGCTCCGAGCACCTCCAACAGCTCTTCCCGGGAGACGCGAACCGCGCCGTCGGCGAGCGCGCGGTTGACGAGCCGCCAGGACGCTCCCCACGACGGGGACGTGAACCGGAGGTACGGCCCGACGGCGACCCAGTAGTGGCTCGGCTCCCGGCTGCCACGGGTTGGCTCGGCACGGACGTCGTTCGCGAGCCCGAACTCCTCGAGGGCGTCGTCGAGGTCGATCCTCGGCGTCGGAGTCGAGCGAAGTCCGTCGTCGGCGTCGAGGTCCGTCCGGAGCCGGTCGAGCGCGGTCGCGGCCTCGGCGGCCGCGTACTTCTCGATAGCGGGCTCGGAGTCGAGAAGCGAGACGAGGATCCGCGCGATGGGGTACGAGAGGAGCTCGGATCGGATCTCTACCCGTCCGTCGGTGCCAGTGAACGCGCCGTCTTCGGGCTCGACGGTCCCTTCGAGCAGCGCGCGTTCGACGCGCTCGCGAGCCCGTTCGACCGCGGGGGCGTCCTCCGCGACGAGCGTCGGTAGCGACGCCGACGCGTTGGCGACGGCGTCGCGGGCCCCCTCGAAAAACGGGTACTTGGCGTGGAGCGCGTCCATGTCCGCTCCGTGGTTGTGGGGGCCGGCGAATAAGCGGTGCGGTACACGGTCGGTCGGCCGTCTCCCACTCTCCTCCACATCCCGTTCCGTCCACGCCGTCCCATCCGGGTCGTTCCGTCCACGCCGTCCATCCGGGTCGTTCCGTTCACGCCCCGTTCCGCCTGCGCCATTCCGTCCACGCCCCGTTCCGCCTGCGCCATTCCGTCCACGCCCCGTTCCGCCTGCGCCATTCCGTCCACGCCCCGTTCCGCCTGCGCCATTCCGTCCACGCCC
>LFFM01002790.1_pt1 | contig 11321 bp, 10 predicted proteins | sample 643131 | NCBI WGS metagenome assembly LFFM01 (sample SAMN03777445, study PRJNA286221) | soda lake metagenome | biome: soda lake; feature: Kulunda steppe; material: water; isolation source: sample Tc-Br brine of Tanatar trona crystallizer | place: Russia: Kulunda steppe | collected 2011-07
CCGCAGGCTTGGACGTCCTCGCCGATGTGAATAAGTCGGATGTTGGTTCCCGGTGGAATCCCACCCTGATAGAGGTCGAAGCCGTGTTCTTCTTGGGCATCGTTTCGGTGCGGCCACTCCTGTTTGACCGAAATATTTTCGCGAACCAGTTCGTTGGCTCGTGTCTCGATTGCTTTGACCTCCTCTCGCGTGATTCGTTCGTAGTGGCGGATATCGAACCGCGAGGAGTTGATTCCCTTCTGGGCACCCGCCTGTCGGATATGCTCACCCAGTACCTGCCGGGCCGCATGGCCGATGATATGGGTTGCGGTGTGATGGGCCATGAGTCGTTGTCGGCGTTCGGTATCGAGTTGCCCCCGGACGAACTCCCCCTTGCCGGGGTCCCGGTCAGTCCGGTGAAGAACAACGTCGCCAACGAGTTGGACGTCGGTGACCTCGGCAGAGTGTTCGTCACTCGTCAGCGTGCCGTGATCTGCTGGCTGGCCACCACCCTCAGGGTAGAACATCGTCTGATCGAGAACGACGTCGTAGCCATCGTCATGTTCGAACACGTCGAGAACGACGGCTTCAAACTCCGTGCGGTCCTGATTGTCGTAATACAGCTTCTCGGTCTCGGGCAGATTGTCGAACCGGTCGTCCTGTTCGACTGGGCTTTCAGTTCCGTCGGCGTCGTCGTGTCTGGCGGCGACAAGTGAGTAGAAATCATCCGGAATTTCGACACTCGCATCCCGTTCGTCGGCGATTTCGGCCACCATATCCGGCTGAATGCCGTGGGAGTCGTAGAGCTCGATGAGCTGGTCGACCGGGATAGACTCGCCCGTTCCCGCATACTCATCGGCGAGCTGTTCGACCTTCCGCGAGCCGCGTTCGAGCGTCTTTCTGTACTTGGCTTCCTCAGTGCGGACGATGTCACGGATCGTATCACGGTTGTCGTACGCGAGCCGTTCGGCCTGCATATCGACGAGTTCGTCGAGTGGGGCGTCGACGCCGACGTTGTCAACGAGCCGTTTGGTTCGTCGTAGCACCATCCGGGCGAGGTAGCCCGTCGAGACGTTCGAGGGGACAATGCCGTCGCCGAACATGTACGCGAGCGCACGACAGTGATCTGCAATCGCGTAAATGTCTTCGAGCGGCCGCATAAGCTCGGTGAGTTCGTCGACCGGCACGTCGAGACGGTCGGCGATTTCCGTCCGAGCCGACTCCATATCTTCGGCCTCATCAATATCCATGTGGCCGGCGAGTTTAGCGACCCGGTGGATGAGCCGTTCTTCCTCGTCGGTATGGTCGATGCTGGCGTGTTCTTTGAGGAAGTCGATCATCTCGGGGTAGACGGCCTCGTAAACGGTCGGCGTTCCGCGGCTCATCCACGTCCAGCGTTCGAGCCCGTAGCCAGTGTCGACGATGTAGGTATCCATCATCGAGTAGGAATTGCCGTCTTTCATTTCGTACTCGCCGTCGGGATCCTGCTCCATACACATGAAAACCAGCGTGGCGAGTTCGGCACCCTTGTAGATGACCTCGATTGCCGGACCGGCGTTGCCGCCGCCAACCCACGGATCTTCGATATACGTGATCTCATCGAGATCTGCCCCAAGCGACTCAAACAGGCCGTCGCAGAATTCGACGGTTTCGTCCTTCCAGTAGACTTCGCCCTCGTAGGCGTATTCTTTCTCCGCGTCCTCGCGGACGTTGAACGCGTGATGAGCCATCATCTCGAAGGCCATCGTGTGCCGACCAGTCTTGCCGACGTTGTCGATGTCCTGCATCCGGATGCAGGGCTGAGAAATACAGAGTGGGTTGGCCGGTGGTGGTGTCTGCCCGCTCGTCACCAGCGGTTGGAAGTCGTAGATAGACGCCTGCGTGAGAAGTACGTCGTCACGCCAGCGGTTTGCGGCGACCGGGTAGGGGTCGATTCGCTCGTGGCCGTTGGCCTCGAAATACGAGAGGAAGGCCTCACGCATCGTTTCGAGGGTGTGTTCCTCATCAAAACTCGGGTTGTCGATAAAGCGGTAATCCTCACACGGCGGCTCGCCGCAGAGCTCGCGGTCGTGATCGCGCGTCCAGAAATGTGCCCCACAGGACGAACACTCCCGTCGAACGAAATCTTCCTCCTCGAAATAATCGAGGCGGTACTCCTGCTCAAGCTCGCTCATTACTCCTGTGTTGGCCTACGATGCGCTAAAAGCGTTCCGACGACGGCCTGAGAAGACACGATGGCAGAATCCGTACGGCTAGCTCAGCGGAGTCTCACAAAACACACACAGTTTTATCGGCTGGCTGTTGACAGCACGGTAATGGATCATCATGCGGACGTCTGCGTTCTCCTGCCGACGCTCAACGAGGCCGCAACGATCGTTGACGTCATTACAGGTTATCAGGACGTTGGCTTTGACAACATTCTCGTTGTCGACGGTGGCTCTGCGGACGACACCCGCGAACTCGCCCGCACTGCTGGCGCACGAGTTATCGTCCAGTCAGAAACGGGCAAGGGCCAGGCAATCCGGCAAGCGGTCGCCGAAATCGAGGCCAACTACGTGCTAATGGCTGATGCAGATATGACCTACACGGCCTCGGATGCCGAACGGATGCTCGAACCGCTCCTCGTTGGCGACTTCGAACACGTCATCGGAAACCGGTTTGCCGATATGCAGCCCGGTGCGATGACAAAACTCAATCAGATCGGCAACCGGCTCATCAACCGCTCGTTCGAACTTATTCATGGGGAAAATTACCGCGATATTCTCTCGGGCTACCGGGCATTTACCACCGACTCGTTTGAACGACTAACGCTTTCGGCTGACGGCTTCGGTATCGAAACCGAAATGGCGGTCGAATGTGCGAAAAATAATATCAAAACGGAGGTCGTTCCCGTGACCTATCTGCCACGACCCGACGGCTCGTCGACGAATCTCCATCCGATCAAAGACGGTGGGATCATTTTCATGGAGCTCTACCGGAAGGCCAAAACAAGCAATCCGCTGTTTTATTTCGGGAGCGTTGGAATTGCGTCTGCGCTCGTCGGTGTCGGACTGAGCACGTTCGTTATTTTCCGCTGGCTCGTTGCCGGTGTCGGCCACGAAATCATTGCTGTTGGAGCAGCCGCATCGACACTATTCGGTGTCCAACTACTCATTTTCGGTGTCCTCGCAGATCTGATTCTCTCGTTGCATCGCGAGCAGCTCGGCCGAATCGATCGACTGGACGCAGCCACACAGACGACTGGTTCGCCGAACTCAGCCCAGTCAGTCGAACCTGGTTCGCCGGACACAACCAAACCGGCCGATCCAGCAAACCAGTCAGCCAACCGTGATGCGGACTCCGAGACGGCCGCCGAGGAGTCCCCCGAAACACAGACCTTGTAATCAAAACGGCAACAGTGCCCGAAGCCGACCGAGAAAACTAGTGCCTGCCTGCTGTCGGTACTCCTCGAAGACCGGATGGAGCACATCAAGAAGCTCCGACTCGCTGGTAAACTCGTTTTTCGCAAGCCGATCAAGGGCTGTCTCGAGCCCGACAGTGTTTCCAGAGCCGTCGATCGGGATCTCCGTATTGTCGATTTGGCGGACGAGTTGCTCGCCGCTCACCGGATACTGGATTTCGGTTTCCTCAAGCCGTGCAGCAAGTGACGCGATCCCGAATTCGATGACATCGGGGTCGGAGGTCTCGTTTTGCGGTGGTTTAGCTGCCATTACTCGCGTTGTTGGCGGCGCATCGTAAAAAGCCAGCCCCACTGTTGCAGACGAAAGGGCTTATTCAGACTGCGGGTACAGTTCCGAATATGGCCGAGTATACCACGGTTTCGATCCCGAAAGAGCTCGCCGAGCGTGTCGAAGAGACAATCGACGGGACGAGTTTTACCTCGACGAGTGATCTCGTCCGATTTCTCCTCCGGAGTATCGTTATTCAGCACCAACGGGACGGCAAGCTGACCGAAGCACAGTTTACCGAGATCACCGATCAGCTCCGGGATCTCGGCTATTTGGAATAATCCGGGCCGAAGTCTATAGATGAGCAAGGCGAGTGCCTCGGGTTCGCCTATTCGATTGTTTCGACCGGCGGTTCAGCATCAAGCACAACGAGGTCAAGCTTCACCCCACGCCGATTAAATGCGGCGACGGTGTCGCGCTCCCAAGGCGGAACCGCCACCAGCATAACGCCCGCGAGGTCGTCTTTCTTTGTGACTTCAAGCGGGCCGGTCGGATGCGAGACGAACCGTGCCTGTGCACCGCCGGACGGGGTACCGAGATCCATTCCGAAAACCGAACTGACTGAGCCGCCAGCGTCAGGGAGATAAAAGTGGGTAATGACGGGAGCGTCCGGATCGATAGCCGACAGTCGCGCATCATCGCCAGCCAGTTCACCAGCCGGTGTTGCTGCCAGCGGGACGTTCGCCTGCTGTGGGTCACGGTCCGCTGCAAACTCAATGAGTACTTCGAGAAGCCCTGCTGTGACAAATACGGACACAACTTACCCCGTCACGAACTGCTTGAGTGTTTTTCCGTAGAGAGACAACGAGTTGCGCTTTGAGTTTGCCAGTGCCTCATCAAGTGCAGTTGGCGCATCTTCGAGAACCCCGGCTCCGTGGCCCACGAGAATTCGGGAGGGACTGAATCCAGACAGGACCTCGCGCGGTGGAATCATCCGGAGCATTGGATGAACACCAAGTCGCTCGCCGTCGGCAAGGAAGTAAGCCGCAGTTCCGAGTGATTCAGGCACGACAAGCGTACCCGTTTCGGCATTATAGAGCCCAGCCTCCTGCCACGGTGGGACTGATGAATCACGGATTACGAACGATTCGAACCCGGAGTCGCCGAGTTCACCGTCGAAGCGTTCGACCGGCGCATCGAGTTTGTCTGCAACGCCCGACATCCACGCGGGAATGTGGACCGGAACGTCGTGTCGAGTTGCGATCGCCGCCGCATCGCGTTTGTGTCGATCCAGACAGACGACGACACCGGCGACCGAACCGAACTCCGCAAGGAGGTCCTCAAGGCCGTCGGCATCAACCGGATCGACGAGCCAGAGGCCTTCATCGGTTGCGAGCGCGTGGCTTGCTCGTTGCATTGTCTCCTCGGGATAAGAAATCCAGCCAACGCCGTCATCGAACCGGTCGATTTCCCGCAGGCTCGTCGCACCGCTTGCTTTCATCGGCATATCAGGATCTATGGGTTGAAGACGCTTAAAAACAGGCTTGCCGGGTGAGCTGGTGTTTCTTAGAGCTGGTCGGTGTTGATTGCGGTTTCAGGCGGTGTGACGATGAGGAATTTTCGAAAGTGCATGAGCTCGCCACCCATGTCTTTGATTTCCCGGGCAAAGCCGGCAGCAAGTGTGTTGAGGTCACCCTCAACGGAGAGGACCAAGACGTTTCCCTGGGTGACTGCCTGTACCCACTCGGTTGCGTCGGTCTCGCCGTTGAGCACTCCGAGGATTACTTCGTCACTCGGCATATCGCCGAGATGCGCCTCCGCGTTCCGCAAGTCGAGATCGAAATCGGCCATATACCCCGGTTAGCCGGGGGCACTAAAAGCGTTCGCACAACGTACCTATCGAATTGTGTGAATTGTGAGCCACTACGTGAATCGAAACCCGATTTATGCGGAATTATATAAATGAATACTGGGTTCTCAGTCGAGTCAGTCAGACGTACCATCCACTTCAGAGACAGTGGCGACGCCTGCTATCGGTTCTCGACGAATGACACTGACAAACGGTCATCGACAGCTGTCCACTTGGTGAGCCATAGCGATGGGTTTATATCCGTGGTGGACACTCCTACCAAACACGATGTCTCATCAAGACACGGAGGACTTGTCGGATTCCCCGGCGGATCGAGTTCTTCGAGGGCACATTAGACAGCACTGACGAAATAGCGTCAGTACGAATTTTCGACACGACGCTGCGTGACGGCGAGCAGTCGCCACGTACCTCGTTCGACTACAATGACAAACGCGCAATCGCCCAACTGCTCGACGATATGGGCACCCACGTTATCGAGGCTGGGTTCCCTGTCAACTCCGAACCGGAGTTCGAGGCAGTTTCGGATATTGCTGCGGCAACCTCGGCGACGACCTGTGGCTTAGCCCGGGTCGTCGACAAGGATGTCGAGGCGGCGATTGATGCCGGCGTGGACATGGTCCACGTCTTCGTGAGCACAAGCGATGTGCAGCTCCAAGATTCGATGCACGCAAGCCGCGAGGAGGCCGTCTCTCGCGCCGTCGCGAGCGTCGAACAGGTCCGCGATGCGGGCTTGGAGGTCATGTTCTCACCGATGGACGCCACCCGAACGAACGAGGCGTTCCTCATCGAAGTCGTCGAGGCGGTCACCGATGCCGGCGTCGACTGGATCAACATTCCCGACACCTGTGGCGTCGCAACCCCTTCACGGTTTGCGAAGCTCATCGAGGTTGTCGGCGAACACACCGACGCACGGATCGATGTCCACACGCACGATGACTTCGGACTTGCAAGCGCCAACGCCCTGTCGGGCTTCGAAGCCGGTGCCCACCAGGCACAGGTTTCGGTCAACGGCATTGGCGAACGCGCTGGCAACGCTGCCTTCGAGGAAGTCGTCATGTCGGCCGAAAGCCTCTACAACGTTGATACCGGGATCGATACAACCCGGATCACCGAACTGGCACGGCTGGTCGAGGAGAAATCCGACATCCCGATTCCGGTCAACAAGGCGGTCGTCGGCCGCAACGCGTTCGCCCATGAAAGTGGGATTCACGCCGCTGGCGTGATGGAGAACACCGATACGTTCGAACCCGGCGTGATGACCCCCGAGATGGTGGGGGCATCCCGCGAGTTCGTCCTTGGAAAACACACCGGTACCCACTCGGTACGCAAACGGCTCGAAGACGCCGGCTATGTACCGACCGACCGCGAGGTCCGTTCGGTCACCAAGCTCGTCAAAGAGTATGGGGCCGAAAAACAGGCGATTACTGACAGCGTGATCGAGCGCTTTGCCGAGGAGGTCGGTGTGACTGAACGAGAACCCGGGGAGGTCAGAGCGTAATGGCCGTCGTCGGGTCGACAGCATGCGGTGAGCCACAGCGTTTTCATGGTGGTTCTCAGACGATCGCACGCGGGCGGCAAACGCGTAAGTATTATAATGTGCGCTGGTCATTCATGAATTACAATGCGACAGCGCACTCACGTCGGTTCGACATCTCGTCGAGCACCTGCTGTCGGCACGATCGGTATTGTAGGGGTCTAGTCCCCCATACACCTTTTCACCCAGTTTCGTCCGGAACACGCCTGTTACCGCCACCGAGCAGTGTACCTACCGACCCAACCCGACAGTATATGACACACAATCCACATCCACCCTATCGACCACGAACCGCCCGGCTGACCAGTACCACGCGAGGAGCCTGCCAATGAAAGAATCTGCGAGCCAGACGACTGCTGAGGCGGCCGCACAGACCGACGAGGCCGAAAGCGAAACAGCGACGACTAGTCCACCAGTGACCGATGGCTCATCATCGATCGTTCGAGCGCTCGAAAACGCGGGCGTCGAACACGCCTTCGGTGTTCAAGGCGGTGCAATCATGCCCGTCTACGACGCGCTGTGGGACTCGGATATCGAACACATCACGATGGCTCACGAACAGGGAGCCTCTCACGCCGCCGACGCTTACGGTGTCGTCGCCGGGGCACCCGGTATCTGTCTCGCCACGTCGGGGCCGGGGGCAACCAACCTCGTCACCGGCATTGCCGATGCCAACATGGATTCGGACGCAATGGTCGCGCTGACCGGACAGGTTCCGAGTGGCATGGTCGGCTCGGATGCCTTCCAAGAGACAGATACAACCGGCGTGACGATGCCGGTGACCAAACACAACTACTTTGCGAACTCCGCGGATACCATCGGCGATACAGTCGGTGAGGCATTTGCACTCGCTGAGTCAGGTCGCCCTGGGCCGACACTCGTTGATCTGCCAAAGGACATCAGTTTCGAAGAGACCGACGTGCAGCCGGGCAAGCCGACGCTCCCGGCCAACGCCGAGCCACCGACAACGGCCGACCAAGAGGCGATCGAGGCGGCCGCAAGCGCAATCCAGCGCGCCGAAAAACCCCTGTTGCTCTTCGGTGGCGGCATCATCAAAGCCGAAGCCTGCGAGACGGCCCGAGCGTTCGCACGCGACTTCGGAATTCCGGTTGTGACGACAATGCCAGGAATCGGGACCTTCCCCGAAGATGAGGAGCTGTGTCTCTCGTGGGCCGGCATGCACGGAACAGGCTATGCCAATATGGCAATAACCCACACGGACTGTCTCATCGGTGTCGGGACCCGGTTCGACGACCGGCTGACCGGCGGTATCGACACCTTTGCACCTGAGGCCGAGGTTGTCCACATCGATATCGATCCGGCGGAAATTTCGAAAAACATCCACGCCGACTACCCCTGTATCGGCGATGCTGGATTGGTGCTCGAACAGCTCGCCGAGGAACTCGATCACGCACCCGACGCTCGGGAGTGGCGCGAGCAGTGTCAAACCTGGAAAGCCGAGTATCCGATGGATTACCCGGTTGACGAGAACGCCCCGCTGCGACCCGAGTTCATTGTCGAAGCCTTTGACGAGGCGACCGACGACAACACCATTGTCACCACAGGTGTCGGCCAACACCAGATGTGGGCCGCCCAGTACTGGGAGTACACCGAGCCGCGAACCTGGGTGTCATCTCACGGACTCGGAACGATGGGCTACGGGCTACCCGCAGCCATTGGGGCTCGGTTCGCCGCTGACGACGACCAGACGGTCGTCTGTTTCGACGGCGATGGGTCGTTTTTGATGACGCTCCAAGAGCTGTCAGTCGCGGTTCGTGAGGACCTCGATATTACGATCGCAATCCTCAACAACGAATACGTTGGGATGGTTCGGCAGTGGCAGGACGCCTTCTTCGACGGCCGCCACATGGCCTCCGAATACAACTGGATGCCTGAATTCGACAAGATGGCCGAAGCCTTCGGGGCTCGCGGCTGGCGGGTTGACAACTACAGCGAGGTTGCCGATGCGGTCAAGGAGGCGCTCGCCTACGAGGGCCCCTCGGTGATCGACTTCCACATCGACCCCGAGGCCAACGTCTACCCGATGGTTGCAAGCGGCGCGCCAAACGGTAAATTCGCCCTTTCGGAGGATCAGCTATGACGCAGAACGAACAGGGCCTGCAAGGGCCACGGCCGGAGGACCGCCCCCACCCAGACGGACGGCGAAACAGCCAGGGGATTCGGATCGACCCTGAAGTCGAAGCCGAACCACGAACCAGAACCGCGCTCGTCTCGGCACTCGTTGAACACGAACCGGGCGTGCTTGCGCGGGTCTCGGGGCTGTTCTCGCGACGGCAGTTCAATATCGAGAGCCTCACGGTCGGTCCGACGACCGTCGAGGGCAACGCGCGGATCACACTCGTTGTCGAGGAAACCGATCCCGGCATCGACCAGGTCAAAAAACAGCTCGCGAAGCTCAAGCCCGTGCTTTCGGTCGGCGAACTCGGCGACAGAGCGATTCGCTCGGAGCTTGTCATCCTAAAAGTCAACGGCGACGAGCCCGACAAGGTTCACGCAATTACGCAGATGTACGACGGCCAGACGCTCGATGCGGGTCCGCGGACGATCACCGTCCAACTGACCGGTAAACACGACGAAATCGAGGATGCGCTCGATGCCTTCCGCCAGTTCGGCATTATCGAAATCGCCCGGACGGGGCCGACGGCACTCGCCCGTGGCGACACGCCGACAACGCCCGGCGAAAAGCCCGCCGCACAGGCAACCCTTGGCGTTCCGGAAACCGACGGTGGCGAGCGCGACACCGAGAACCAAGACGAAACCACCAACTAAGAGGAGCGAAACTTCACCAATACAATGGCAGACGAACTCGACGCAACAATCTACTACGACGACGACGCAGAGCAGGAATATCTCGACGAGACGACGGTCGCGGTGCTCGGCTACGGCAGCCAGGGCCATGCGCACGCACAGAACCTCAACGACAGTGGGGTCGACGTGGTCGTCGGCCTCCGTGAGGGATCAGCTTCGCGTGCAGCCGCTGAGGCTGACGGACTTTCGGTCGCCACACCCGTTGAGGCAGCCGCCCAAGCCGAGGTCATCTCAATTCTCGTTCCGGATACAGTTCAGCCCGCTGTGTACGACCAGATCAAAGATGAACTCGAACCCGGCAACACCCTGCAGTTCGCCCACGGCTTCAACATCCACTACAACCAGATTCAGCCGAGTGAGGATATCGACGTCACGCTCGTCGCCCCGAAATCGCCAGGGCACTTGGTACGACGGAACTACGAGGCCGACGAGGGAACCCCCGGACTCGTTGCGATCTACCAGGACGTCACTGGTGAGGCGAAAGACAAGGCGCTCGCGTACGCGAAAGCCATCGGCTGTACGCGCGCGGGAACCATCGAGACCTCGTTCCAAGAGGAGACCGAGACCGACCTGTTCGGCGAGCAGGCCGTCCTCTGTGGCGGTGTCACCAGCCTCGTCAAAGTCGGCTACGAAACGCTCGTCGATGCGGGCTACAGCCCGGAAATGGCATACTTCGAATGTCTCAACGAGCTCAAACTGATCGTTGATCTCATGTACGAGGGCGGCCTCAGCGAGATGTGGGATTCGGTTTCCTACACCGCTGAATACGGCGGCCTAACGTGCGGTGACAGAGTTGTTGACGATCACGCTCGCGAGCAGATGGAAGCAATTCTCGAGGAGGTCCAAGACGGAACCTTCGCCCGGCAGTGGATTCTCGAAAACCAGGCTGGCCGGCCAAACTACAGCCAGCTTCGAGACGCCGAAGAGAACCACGAAATCGAACAGGTCGGCGAGGAACTGCGCGGGCTGTTCTCATGGGCCGACGGGGACGAAGAGTAAAGCCGACAGATGACCAACGAACACACAATCGGAGCTAACAGATGAGCAAGGGAACGCTGTACGACAAGGTATGGGATCGACATACGGTCACGACGCTGCCGACCGGACAGACACAGCTGTTTGTCGGACTGCACCTCATTCACGAGGTGACAAGTCCGCAGGCATTTGGCATGCTTCGTGAGCGCGGACTTGACGTCGCCTACCCGAAACTAACCCACGCAACCGTCGACCACATCGTCCCCACGGCCGATCAGTCTCGTCCCTACGGTGACGACGCAGCCGAGACGATGATGGCCGAGCTCGAAGAAAATGTCCGAGATTCGGGCATCGTCTTCGACAACCCCGACACCGGCAACCAGGGGATCGTTCACGTCATCGGACCCGAGCAGGGAATCACCCAGCCCGGAATGACGATTGTCTGTGGCGACAGCCACACCTCGAC